>Ga0075480_10003093_pt1 | contig 10692 bp, 9 predicted proteins | sample DEB08_DNA_7_FD_81590 | JGI IMG/M metagenome (GOLD analysis project Ga0075480, IMG submission 81590) | Aqueous microbial communities from the Delaware River and Bay under freshwater to marine salinity gradient to study organic matter... | ecosystem: Environmental > Aquatic > Marine > Coastal ... | reverse complement strand
TGCTCACCCCCAGACGCTACCTTATTTAAAGGCTCAAGCGGGCTCCCAGGGTTCGCGCTAAACATGAATTGAGGTTTGTACAATCCGTAGGATGTCGCAGGTTGTTCTTGCCAGACCAATTCAATTTTCGCCTTGGACAGATCCACATCGCTCAAATACCCAGCGAGTGAACTTTGAATAAGTTCTGTAGCCTCCAAGCGCTTCGCATGAAGTTTGGTCCCGGCAGTTTTAATCGCTCCTTCAAGTTTGAGTTGCTCAGCTTTCAACGTCTTCAATAAAGCATCTTTATCTTTTATTGATTTAATCTGAGCTCCTAGTGCATCAAACTTTTCTACCAAGGCCTCTGAATCAAGAACGCGATGCTTACGAATAAGCCCATCGATTTGATTTTTTCGATCAATCAAGGCATCTACATCAACGGTCAGTTCGGCAGCTTTAATTCGTTCTCTGATTTCACGCTCGATGGATTGTGTATGTGTAATAACCTCCAATAACTTCTCAAGTAATGGCTCCGTAGTTTCATCGCTTGTCGCTAAGCGTGCTAGTTTAGACTCAACGGTAAACAATTGGTCCAAAAGCTTCGATTCCCCACCGATGAGATGGGCCAATTCATTGTATTGATCGTTGAAGTCGCTTGCATTTTTATTTAAACGAACCAATTCTTCAATTTCATCATATTCGCCCGGTTTAACATTGGCCTTATCGAGCTCGTGGAATAGGAACTCTAGGTAATCTAAATCGCTTGTGTCCGCTTGTTCAACAAGCAATTTCTGTTCGTGTATAACATTTTTTAGAGCGGTAAATAGAGCATCATATTCAATACGTTCTTCCACTGATGCTACGAACGAATCAATCAGCTCCATTTGTTTAGCGATATCCGTAAGTAGACCGGAATCACTTTGACTGTTTATGTCAATAAACTGGCCCGCAAAATGAGCTAAGTCCGCACTTTTAACAGGGGTGTCGTTGATAAAGGCCCTGGATTTCCCATTGGGCAACAGCTCTCTTCGAAATACACTATGTGTATCAAAATCAATATCCTTCGAAAGAAATTCTGTTTCTAAATATTCCGGCAATACCACCTCAAGTTCAACAACAGCCTTACTCTTTTTGTCCTTGAGCACAGATTTTGCTGAAAGCCTTTGTCCTAAAGCCGCACCAAGTGCACCTAGTAGTATGCTCTTGCCCGCACCGGTTTCACCAGTCATCGCCGTCATTCCGCCGAGAATTGGAAGGTCCAACTCATCGATCAGGATGAAGTTTCGTATTCGTATTCTTTTCAGCATTACTTTCCTCCTAAATCACCGTAGCTGCTTGCATGTGTGCGATCCAATCCCTCCAAAGTAGTCTGAAGCGTTTTGGTATCCACTCCCAATGTTGCTGCTTCTGAGTACAAGGATAATATCTCCGTATTTTTCGCGTCGAAGAACAGGTTTAATAAATAACTATTGGGACGCTTTTGATTGGGAACCTCCAATGCTTTTAAGCTTGTTGTTATGGTTTCTAAAGCTTGCTTATGGTTTTCAGTCAAATACATAAGGTCTAATCCTTGACGGTGGTACATGTAAAGACACGTTTTCACTGGCTCAAAAACTGGACTCATTAAAGCATCCGTGATCCAAAATCTATTTTTCGTGCCATCGAAGCTCTTCCACCCGCTCGCGCCACCGCTGCTTTGCGCAGTTGTAACAATATTCTGTGCAATGGCAAATTCGGCATCTCCTCCATTAGCTTTAAACGTGCATCTGTCCAGACCAATGATGGTATACGCATAGAACGATAAAATAGAACTTAGGTTAGTGGTGTAGGTATTTTGTTGAAAATCTATAGGCTCATTCTCTTGGTAGCTAAAAACCACATCCTTGTCCAGCACTTTTAATACAGGTGAGTTGTAGTTGCTATTGTAAACTGGTCTTGAATATTGTACCTGCAAAGTTGCATCAAATCTATTGCCACTCAAGCTATTGACTGTCATGATATAGTTGCATTCGATACGTTCTTCATCACTGTATTTGTGGTCGGTAAATGCATAGCCGTTCAGGAAATTTTCCATCGACGTTTCGAGCGTTTGAAATATATCCTTGTTGGTCGCTTGAACCTCTGGGCTCAATACTTTAACTGTGGCACGTAGCTCTTGCGCATTACAGTGTCCTGCGAGGAGGTATAAAATGAAGACAAAGAGAATTGACCGATTCATGCTCATTGAAATTTTTCAATCAATGCCTCTAAAAGCTGTTTTCCTAAAAGCGATTTATCCATAAGTTCGAAGGACAGTTCTCCCCCATCTTGGAAAAATATGTCGACGGCATTAGTATTGGATTCAAATCCAGTCTTAGAACTAAGCATATTCAAAATAATGGCATCCGCATTTTTCCGCACCAACTTTTCTTTAGCATAATCCTCACCATTGTTCGTTTCTAACGCAAAACCTACCAATTTTTGATTGGGCTTCTTTGCAGCACCTAAAGCCGCCAGTATATCTGGTGTCTGTTCAAGTTGAAGACTCATAGTACCCGTCATAGATGTTTTCTTAAGTTTTTTATCTTCAGCATCTACGGGTGTAAAATCGCTAACCGCTGCTGTGCATATGGTTAAAACGGAGGAAGGGTAATATTCTTGCATCGCTGTTAACATCTCTTTCGCGCTAACAACACGAATAACCTGTAGACCTTTCAAATCTAAAGGGTGATGTGTTGGTCCTAATACAAGGGTTACAGTGGCACCCAAGGCTTTGGATGCTTGCGCCAGTGCAACACCCATTTGTCCTGTACTATTGTTACCAATATACCGAACAGGGTCAATATGCTCATGCGTAGGTCCCGCATTGATAAGCACATTTTTACCGTACAATGGAAGTTGTTTCAGTAAGTGCGATGTGATAAATTCACAAATAGCTTCGGGTTCTGCCATTCTTCCTTGCCCTATTAAACCACTAGCTAGTTCACCGTGTTCGGCCGGCAGGACCACTACCCCTCTGGATTCCAATACTTCTATGTTGGATGCAGTCGCGGCATTCTTGTACATGTCTAAATCCATGGCAGGGGCCACATAGACAGGGCACTTCGCACTCATGTATACAGCAGACAACAAATCGTCGCAAGCGCCTGTAACAAGCTTTGAAAGTGTATTACTTGAAGTTGGCGCTATGAGCATAAGGTCGGCCCATAAACCCAAGTCTACATGGTTGTTCCATACACCATATTGCTCCTCTTCTTCCTTTAAGAAAGTACTGTAGACGGGACGTGTACTTAAAGTAGAAAGCGTCAATGGGGTGATGAAGTCCTTCGCAGCAGTGGTCATCACTACCTGGACTTCAGCACCCCATTTAATTAGTTCACGGACTAAATGAGCACTTTTGTAGGCCGCAATACTGCCGGAAACTCCAAGCAGTACCTTTCGCTTGTACAAAGGCCCTATTTCCACGATCTATTTCTCTTCTTCGTTCTCTTTGCGGTAGTAGATACGATCTTCTAACCACTCTTGAAGGGCCATTGCAGTTGGCTTCGGCAAGCTTTCGTAAAACTTACTCACCTCAATTTGCTCTTTATTCTCGAAAATCTCTTCTAGAGATTCTGTGGAAGAAGCAAATTCCTGCAGTTTTGCGTGCAGCTCCTCGCGAGTAATGTCATTGATTTGCTCCGCACGCTTTGAGATAATGGTCAATGCTTCGTAGATATTATCCGTAGGTGCATCAATAGCGTTAGTGTTGTGCGTTCGCGTATTCTTGTCCGCTTGCATCTTTTTATAATCCATAGGAAATCAGGAATTTAGTGTATCAATTTACGTAAATCTTCGAGGCGATCACTAGTTGGGAACGCTTCTTCAAAATCATTTAATGCTGTTTTGGCCTCTGTAAATCTTTCATCTTGTAGCGCTTCGAGGCTGTTATTTGCCAATTTGAAGGCCGATAGCGTTTTATAATACAAGGCGTCTTCACGGTATGGCGTATCCGGGTATTCACTAACGGTTGTAGTGAACGCCGTCATAGCTGCTTTGTACTGTCTAGTCTTGTAATATTGAAAGGCAATCTCATAGCTCTTCAACTCTAGCTTACTTCTAAGTTCCTCCATGTAAGCATTACAATCTTCTAGCTTATCAGAATTTGGATGAGTATTAATGTAGAGTTGAATCTCGTTAATTGCTTTAAACGTGTAGGCTTGGTCTAGACTGTGCTTTGGGGCTTCCAAATAGTAACAGTAGGCCGTTAAATACGCGGCTTCATCCGCCTGTTCATTTTGAGGGAATGTCTTGTAGAAATTCTTGAAATGGTAGCCAGCTAGGATGTAGTTTTTCTGCAAATACAGTGTGTTCGCATAATAAAAGTACACTTCTTGCGCTTTGTGCGTTCCGCGGTATAGCGAGATTAATTCGTCAAAAATAGGATAAGCCTTGTTATACTCTCCTGCGTCGTAGTATTCTACGGCTTTCGAGAATTTATAATCAAGGTCTTTACTTTTAAGAACCTCTTGGTATTCGCCGCAGTTTGTCAAAACAAAGGCAAATAGCAGGTATGTAGCTAGTCTAATCAATTTCATGAACGCGCAAAGATACGATTTTTAGTGAAGTTGTAGAGTGGAAATATCGTCCAAATCCTCTCCGTTCTTCGCCCTGGCTAAAATACCTTCTACAAGGTCTTCAGTGTAGTCCGGCCATGCCCTTTTAACAGAATTTTCTGAAATGAAAAAACGTTTGAAAATATCTACCGCTAATGCATTGAGCTGATAAAATACCATAGCGCCTTCCCGCTCTGCACATACGGCATTCGCGGCTTGCTCGTATTGTCCTGATATTGGTGAAAGCAACACTTTTTTACCTAAAAACATTGCTTCAGAGGGACCTTCAAAACCCGCACTGCAAATAATACCCTTTGATTTCGCTAATGACTCTGTAAACAACTGATTATCAATACTTAAAAAGGTCGTATTTAAAGTGTCAATTATCACTTCGTCTCTAGAGAAAATTACAAACTGTTCGTCGGGAAACTGCTGAAACCAGTGCGCCAATGTGGTTGCACTATAGGCCGGCAAGTACACTACGTAATGATCACCATTTATAGGAGTTAATTTACGAACATCACCTCTAATGATCGGTGGTAAAATAAAGGAATCATAGGCACTGAAATGAAAACCAATTTTAAACGCACTGGGTGACATGTAGCGCAAAATGAACTCCCATAGCCATACACTCCTAGGCGGACGCGGTGTTCGTGAGGACCAGTACGCCGCCTGGTGACTAAGCTGTAAACTCTTAACTCCTCTAAGTAAACAAGCATATGAAGTGATGGCTTCAAAATCGATAATCACCAGGTCGTACCCTTTAACGGGAAGCGTGTAAACATCCCTTATGAATCGTAAGGGTTTGTTTCCAAATAAACTTTTCCAGTAGCTTACTCCCCCACTGGAATTATACTTCATGGTTAATCCAAATTTCTTAAATCGGATAGGATACTCCAAGGCAATCTGACTTTGGGTACCTGCTACGAGGACATCTAAATCACATCGACTTGCTAAAATCGGCACAATTTCTCTTGCCCTTGCAACATGGCCGTTTCCGGTGCCTTGCAGTGCATATAATACCTTCATAACCCCGTTTAGACCAAGCTAAGGACTTCTAAACTTGCTATTAAGGAGTTTTTAAGGTCACTCGACGCCTCTACTAAAGGAAGTCTAACTGCGGCCGTCGTGATGCCTCGTGCTTCTAGAAGTGCTTTGATTCCCACTGGATTGCCTTCTTCGAACAATTGATTTGTTAAGTCGTAGAGACTAAGGTGTGCTGCGCGTGCCTGTATCCATTGGCCTGCTGATAAATGGTTAACCATAGTACAGAAGACTTCTGGAACACCCTGCCCACTCACAGAAATAACTCCTTCAGCTCCTAGGGCCATCATAGCAAAGGTGAGGTTATCATCCCCGGAAATTACTTGAAAGTCTGCAGGTCGTTCGAGCAAAATTTCTGTGATTTGATCAAGATTACCACTCGCCTCTTTTATTGCGACAATGTTACCAAAGTTCTTAGCCAAACGAACGGTTGTCTGCGCACTCATGTTACTGCTTGTTCTTCCTGGAACATTATACAATATTAATGGCAAGGGGCTCGCGGCACTTAATGCTGCATAATGCTGGTAAATACCTTCTTGTGAAGGTTTGTTGTAATATGGACTTGCGCTCAGAATTGCAGAAACGCCGTCAGTATTAAACGCTTCCAGCTCTTCAACCAAAGCATGAGTATTGTTACCGCCAATTCCAAAAACAACAGGAATTCTACCCGCTGTTACCTTTAGTACGAACTGCAGTACCTGCTGCTTTTCATCCACTGTTAAAACTGGATTTTCAGCCGTTGTGCCGTTGACAACGAAGTAGTTCACGCCATTTGAGATGCAGTGCTCTAAGAGGCGTTCAAGTGCTGTATAATCTACACTTTTTGTCTCATTACGCTGAAACGGAGTAACTAGTGCAACACCGACTCCTGATAGGTCTAATTTATTCATTTGTAGTCATCACTTTAAGCATGTTTTTAAGCATTGCCAATTGTTCCTTTAGGGATATGTTAGGGTTCGTAATACTTAAATCAGCATTTTCATAGATTCCGCACAAATCTACCCTAATGTCGTAGCTTCTTGCGTACCAATACCAGGTTAAATTCGGCGAATCGTTTTCAAGGTTCAACAAGATATGGTTATCTCCCGGGTCAGGGATAAATCGCTTCGGTTCGCCTCTTAAGCTTATATCATCTTTATACAGATGGTATGTCTTTAATATCTCACCCTTTGGTCTTCGCATGTTCTCGAAGTAAATGAAATCTACTGCAGTGAAATACTCCTTAACCACCTCAACCAGAGCGTGATTACTCGTTAAAACAGTAACTTTTGGGTCGCTAGTTCTAAGTAAGTGCCTGCTCGGCAATGCCTGTTTTAGTCCACGCCTCCAGAAGAATTCTTTGATCTGTCTCATAGATTAAGCAAGGTCCGAACCTCCATTTCATTTAATATGGGAACACCAAGACTGGTAGCCTTTTTTAGTTTTGCAGGGCCCATGCCTTCTCCAGCAAATACATAGTCCGTCTTACCGCTTATGCTACTAACGTTTGAACCACCAAGTGTTTCTATAAGTTCTTTGAGCTCATTTCGACTAATGCTCTCAAACACGCCACTAACCACAATCTTTTTTGCTGAAATAGGCGAATCCGATAGTTGTTCTTTCAGCTCCGCTTCAAAATTTAAACCATATTGCCGTAGCCTTTCAATTTCTAAGCGCCACTCTGGCTTTTGGAAGGTAGCTAACAATTGGTCGGCTATGACCTCCCCAATTTCCTCTGCCGCCAGAAGGTCCTCTCGATTCGCAGATAACAAAGATTCTATGGTTCTAAAGTGGCGCACGAGTTTCTTCGCAACGGTTGCGCCAACATGACGAATACCTATTGCGAATAAAACACGTTCAAACGGCTGACTCTTCGAAGCTTCCACCCCATCAAGAACATTTAAAACGCTTCTTTCTTTGAACCCGTCGAGTTGAATAAGTTCTTCATAGGTTAGTTTGTAGAGGTCTGCCGGGGTGCTAACTAGATTCTTCTTAACTAAGAGCGCTACAGTTTCGGATCCCATGCCAGTGATATCCATTGCCTTACGCGAGATAAAGTGGTCAATTCTACCACTGACCTGAGGTTCACAACTGCTTTCGTTAAGGCAATAGTGTTGGGCCTCTCCGTCTAATCTAGAAAGTGGTGAATGACACTCTGGACAATGGGAAATAAATTCAATTCGAAGCGCCGATTCCATTCTATTGAGTACATCCACGCCTACTACCTTTGGTATGATTTCACCACCCTTTTCTACAAACACTGTATCGCCATTGTGCAGGTCTAAAGCGGCTATTTGGTCTTCATTGTGCAAAGAAGCCCTCTTTACAGTTGTTCCTCCGAGCCAAACAGGTTTCAAATTGGCCACCGGCGTTATAGCACCAGTTCTGCCCACTTGATAACTTACAGATTCAAGAACAGTTGGTATTCTTTCGGCTTTAAATTTGAAGGCCGTGGCCCATCTAGGACTTTTCGCAGTGAAACCAAGATCTTCCTGCGCTTTATAGCTATCCACTTTAATGACCACACCGTCTATATCGAACGGGAGTTCTTTTCTCGCTTCATCCCAATGATTGACAAAACTCATAATGGCTTCAATACTGTCACATTTCGCGATAAATTTGTCTTGAGTTCTTGGAATCTTAAAGCCCAATTTTCCAGCATGTGCAATGCTTTCACTGTGGTTGGAAGCGAGAACACCTTCTGGCAAAACATAATACAAGTAAGCGTCTAACCCTCGTTTCGCTACCTCTGCACTGTCTTGTAGTTTTAATGTACCCGAAGCGCAGTTTCTTGGGTTGGCAAATAGTGAAAGCCCCTGCGCGGAGCGTTGTGCGTTTAAAGCATCAAACCGGGCGTGAGGAAGAACAATTTCCCCTCGTATCTCAAAATCCTCAGGATAAGGTGCCGTCAGTTGTAATGGAATGCTTTTTATCGTTCGTACGTTCGTTGTAATATCATCACCCTGAGCGCCATCACCCCGCGTAACCGCACGAGATAGAGCACCGTTAACGTATTGAATACCGATAGCAACACCGTCGTATTTTAATTCACAAACAAATGTTGCATTCGGCGCCAATTTTTGAACGCGAATGATCCAATCTTGCAGTTCTTCTAGACTGTAAGTATTTCCTAATGAAAGCATAGGGAAACGGTGGCTTACGGTCTCAAAGTTTTTTGTTACCTCACCTCCCACTCGAACGCTCGGACTGTTTGGATCAAAAAATTCAGGATGCGCTGCTTCTAATTGCTCCAGTTTTTTAAGCAATTGATCAAAGTCATAATCACTTATCACCGGAGCGTCTAGCGTATAATAGCGGTGGTTGTGCTTATGTAATTCGCTTCGCAAGCGCTCTATTTCAATCTGTACGTCCATATTTTGCCAATAGCATTCGGTCTTTGCCTTGCAAATCCTGTATCAATTTAACTTCTTTAGCGTTATGTTTCACGCTTAGCGCCTTCATTTCTTCACCGAACAAATGGTGAATTTCAAAAGCCGCCCATCCGCCTCTATAAGCGAAAGATTTCGCACTCAAAGCGAAAAGTGCATCATAGAAAAGAAGCGGTCTTTCATCGGGAACAAAAAGTGCCATTTCAGGCTCATGTGCCACTACATGTGTTTCCATCTCATACCGCTCATTATTTGGGATATAAGGCGGGTTACTTACTATTATGTCTACTGAATCCATGACATAGTTAAATACATCGCCTACCCTGAATTCCACGGCTAAATCAAGGTGTTTTGCATTATTGATCGCCTGCGCTATGGCTTTGGGATTTATATCAATGCCTATAACGTTAATGTCTGGTCTTTTGCTTTTGATAGCCAGCGCTATACAACCGCTTCCCGTACCGATGTCAATAATACTTGTTGCAGCAGAATTGTCTATCAATTGAATGACTTCCCGCACCAACTCTTCAGTTTCTGGTCTTGGTATCAAGGTTTCTGAATTCAAGCCAATTTTAAGCCCGTAAAAAAAGGTGTGTCCCACAATATATTGAACAGGTTTTCGTGCAATTAATTCTGCCAATTCATGGTCATACCTTTCAAACGGGAAGATTTCCTTTGCCCTCAAGACCTGGTCTACACGTGTTAACCCAAGCTGCTGTTCCAACCAATATTCCACAATATTGGCGGATTCGCGAGGACCGTATATAGGAGCCAAAACTGTAAGTGCATTTTGTTTATAGAAGGACAGCGTTTTCATCACTGCCGAAAATACGACTTGCACCACTACCTTTGTCTCATGTCACACGCCAAGTTTCTCACACGTTGCTTACAATTGGCCACTTATGCCAACGGGCGAACAGCTCCTAATCCTATGGTGGGTGCTGTGATCGTTCATGACGGCGTAATTATTGGTGAAGGTTACCATCAAAAAGCTGGCGATCCGCACGCCGAAGTAATGGCAATAAATAGCGTTGAGGATAAATCTCTGCTCGCCTCAAGCACCTTATACTGCAGTTTGGAACCTTGTGCGCATTTTGGTAAAACACCGCCTTGTAGTCTCTTAATAACGAACAGTCGTATTCCCAAGGTGGTCGTGGGTTGTAGCGACAGCAACAAGCTTGTTAATGGAAAAGGGGTCGAACATTTAAAATCCCACGGCGTCGAGGTAGTATTTTCTGAATATCCAACGCTGTTCCGTCAGTTAAACCGCGTCTTTTTCTGTAATAAGGACTTGAATAGACCCTATGTAACTGCAAAATGGGCACAGTCTTCGGACGGATACCTCGATAGAGTGCGGCAACCAGATGAAAGTGCATCCCGTATCTCCGGTCCATTGGCTTCCGTTAAATCTCACCAATTGCGCGCATCTGTCGACGGTATCCTTATTTCTGCGAAAACTTTGAATTGGGATCGACCGTCTCTTACAACTCGTCGTTACCAAGGCACGAATCCACGTCCTATAATAATAGTATCCTCTGCCCTGCCTCATATGGAAGCCATAGCTCAATTATCTTCCGCTCCCATATTTGTTGGAAATGTAGCTTCGCTTGATGGCGATACCATTGTCTGCAACCCGTATGATATCTCGGCGTGGCTTCCTCAACTCATGACTTATGGCATACATCATGTTTTGGTCGAGGGTGGTGGCCGAGTTTTACAATCGTTTT
>Ga0075480_10003092_pt1 | contig 10693 bp, 8 predicted proteins | sample DEB08_DNA_7_FD_81590 | JGI IMG/M metagenome (GOLD analysis project Ga0075480, IMG submission 81590) | Aqueous microbial communities from the Delaware River and Bay under freshwater to marine salinity gradient to study organic matter... | ecosystem: Environmental > Aquatic > Marine > Coastal ... | reverse complement strand
CGACGGCATCATGGTCGCTCGCGGTGATCTAGGTGTCGAGCTGCCGCTCGAGCAGGTGCCGCTGGTCCAAAAGCGTGCGATACAGCTGTGTCGGCAGGCCGGCAAGCCGGTGATCGTCGCGACGCAGATGCTCGATTCGATGATCACTGCGACTCGACCAACACGCGCTGAAGCTAGCGACGTCGCCAACGCGGTCCTCGACGGCGCCGATGCACTCATGCTGTCCGGGGAAACCAGCGTGGGCCACAACCCGCCCCTGGTCGTCGAGACGATGTCGCGGATCATCGAGCACGTCGAGAGCGAGGCCCTCGACACGCTGCCCCCGCTGCAGGAGACAGCCACCGGATCCACGGCCCGGGCGTTGACACACGCCGCCGTGACATCTGCGCAATACGTGCAGGCAACCCACCTCATCGCCTTTACCGAGACGGGGAGGTCGGCTCGGCTCATCGCCCGGTGGCGGTGCTCGATTCCACTGCTGGCGTTTACTCCCAACCCACGGGTCCGAAGTCAACTTGCTCTCGTCTGGGGTGTTGAAACCTTCCTGGTGCCTCAGGTGCGGCATACCGACGACATGGTCATGCAGGTCGACAAGGCACTGCTCGACATCGGTCGGGCTACTGCCGGCGAGCGCGTGGTGATTGTGGCTGGTGTTCCTCCCGGAGTTCCTGGAACCACCAACGGAATGCGCGTGCACAAAATAGGCAGCGCCGGTCCCGGCGGCGGGGTCTAGTCGATCCGGTAGATCCGATAGGTTGGGAACCGTCCCTTTAAGCCCGTCCCGTGAGGCGGGGAAGGTGAGGTTCGATAGTGCCTGCGCGCGAAGTTCTCGACGCGTCGGATATTCGCCGTGCTATCCGACGGATGTCCCACGAAATCATCGAAAAGTCACGCGGTGTCGACGATCTCGTTCTCCTGGGCATTCCCACGCGCGGTGTCTGGCTTGCTCAGCGAATCGCACACGATATCGCCGAAATCGAGGGTCATGCTGTACCCAGTGGTGCCTTGGACGTCACGCTCTATCGCGACGATCTGCGGCTTCGCCAGGTACGTGCTCTCGAGCCCACCGATATTCCCTCGGTTGGCATCGATGGCAAAACGGTGGTGCTCGTCGACGACGTTCTGTATTCCGGTCGCACGATCAGGGCTGCGCTAGACGCTCTGAACGACATCGGACGACCGGGCGCGGTTCGCCTCGCGGTAATGGTCGATCGAGGTCACCGCGAACTGCCGATCCGGCCGGACTTCGTCGGAAAGAACCTTCCAACGGCGACGGATGAGGCTGTTCGAGTTCGGTTTGTCGAGTCCGATGGCGACGATGCCGTAGTTATCGAGAGCGCAGGTGAGCATGCTCGGTAAGCATCTGCTCTCCGCCGCCGATCTCACTCGTGATCAGGCGCTGCTCATCTTGGACACCACGTCCGAACTAGCTGCGGTTGCCGACCGTTCGGTGAAGAAGCTTCCGACCTTGCGCGGACGTACCGTGGTGAATCTGTTCTTCGAAGACTCCACTCGCACTCGATTGTCCTTCGAGTTGGCAGCCAAGCGGTTGTCGGCCGATGTCATCACCTTTTCGGCCAAGGGTTCATCGGTGTCCAAGGGCGAGAGCCTGAAGGACACCGCCCTCACACTGGAAGCCATGGGAGCCGATGCCGTCATCATCCGGCACGGTGCATCCGGAGCGCCCCAACGTCTTGCCACCGCCGGGTGGATCGACGGGGCGGTGCTGAACGCGGGTGACGGTACCCACGAACACCCCACCCAGGCGCTCCTCGACGCCTACACGTTGCGTCGCCACACCCGAGGTGGTCACGGCGACCTTTCCGGAGTGCGAGTGGTGATCGTCGGGGACGTACTGCACAGTCGCGTTGCGCGATCGAACGTGCTGCTGCTGGAGACCCTCGGAGCTGAGGTCACCTTGGTAGCACCCCCGACTCTCCTGCCGGTGGGTGTGGAGAACTGGCCGTGCAAAGTGAGCTATCACCTGGACGAAGTCCTGCCCAACGCCGATGCCGTCATGATGCTGCGGGTTCAAGCCGAGCGGATGGCCGGTGCCTATTTCCCATCCACGCTGGAGTACTCCCGAATGTACGGGCTCGATGCGCGTCGGATGGCTCTGATGGAACCCGAAGCGATCGTGATGCACCCGGGACCGATGAACCGTGGCCTGGAGATCTCTGCCGACGTCGCCGACGCTGATCGAGCGGTCGTCGTTGAGCAGGTGGCCAACGGTGTCAACGTTCGGATGGCGTGCCTGTACCTGTTACTGGGTGGAGCGAGTTCCGAGGGACAAGGATCGCAGTGATGTCGATGATCATCAGGGGAGCGCAGCCCTACGGAGAAGTGGCGCAGGACATAGAAATCAGCGACGGCGTGATCTCCCGAATATCGCCCGCTGGCTCGCCGCCTGAGGAAGATGCGTCGCACGACGCCTTCGACGTTGAACTGGACGCCGCGGGCTGCGTCCTGCTGCCCGGCCTGGTGGATCTGCACACCCACCTGCGTGAGCCTGGACGGGAAGACTCCGAGACCATCGCAACTGGATCCCGCGCAGCGGCGAAAGGCGGATTCACCTGCGTACACGCGATGGCGAACACCGCGCCTGTTGCCGATACCGCCGGCGTGGTGGAGCAGGTCTGGCGCCGCGGAGTCGAAACGGGCCTGGTCGATGTTCGCCCGGTGGGAGCCGTCACCGTTGGCCTGCAGGGGGCCCAACTCGCCGAACTTGGGGCGATGGCGTCGAGCGCGGCGCAGGTTCGGGTATTCAGCGATGACGGCCTGTGCGTTCACGACCCACTGCTCATGAGGCGCGCACTTGAGTACGTCAAGGCCTTCGATGGCGTGGTTGCTCAGCACGCTCAAGACCCCCGGCTGACCGAGGGCGCCCAGATGAACGAAGGCGAGCTATCCGGTCGATTGGGGTTGGCCGGCTGGCCGGCGGTCGCTGAGGAGGCGATCATCGCCCGTGATGTGCTTCTCGCCGAGCATGTCGATTCACGGTTGCACGTGTGCCACGTTTCGACCGCGGGTTCGGTGGAGGTGGTGCGGTGGGCCAAGGCCCGTGGCATTCCGGTCACCGCGGAGGCCACCCCGCACCACCTGCTGCTGACAGAGGAACTCGTGGCGTCCTTCGATCCGATCTACAAAGTCAATCCGCCGCTGCGTCGTGAGGAGGACGTGATGGCTCTCCGCGAAGCCGTCGTTGATGGCACCATCGACATCATCGCCACCGACCATGCACCCCATCCGCGTGAGGACAAGGACTGCGAATGGGCTGCGGCGGCAATGGGGATGATCGGACTCGAGACCGCGTTGCCGATCGCATCGCAGGTTTTCATTGAATCGGGACTGATGGACTGGCGGGCACTAGGTGAACGTCTGTCGGTAGCCCCGGCACGAATTGGCCGAGTTGCCGATCAGGGAACGGTCATCGAGGTCGGTGCCCCCGCGAATCTCGTGGTGTGGGATCCGTCCCAAAGTACCGTCGTGACTCCTGCGATGTTCGAGTCGAAAAGCGCGAACAGTCCCTACCTCGGTCGGTCGTTCGCCGGAACCGTACGCCACGTCATTTTTCGCGGTCGTCCGACGGTTGTATCAGGTGAGGTCGTGTCGTGATCATCTCTGTTGTCGCCGTCGTTTTCGCAGAGGACTTCACCGAGCAGGCCGGCGTCACCGATTGGCCTGAGCGCATCGCCCTGGTAGGCGTGATGGTCGCCGTGATTGCGCTCGCCCTGTGGGGAATGCGTCGCGGCTGGCGGCGGCGGGTCCGCAGTCAGTCGGCGGTCAGCGAGCCGCGCGCCTTGGATGCCGTCGTCCTCGACGGCGCTCTGGACTCACACCCCGATACCGTCCCGGGTCTGTACCTGGGTACCTCCACGTCAGGTCAGTGGCTGGACAGGATCGCCGCGCATGGACTCGGAGTTCGCAGCCGCGCTGACGTCGCCGTGGTGTCGTCCGGGATCGCGCTCGACCGGCACGGAGCCCCATCGTTCTTCATCCCCCGAGAGGACATCCAGGGCGTTCGAGTTGACCGTGGTGTGGCGGGCACCGTCCGCGGCAAGGACAGCGTGATCGTCGTGACCTGGCGTCTGGGAGACCTCGAAGTGGACACCGGTTTCCGGGCGGATGACGGAGACGATCACCGGGCACTGTTGGATGGGCTCATGGCATTCGTTTCCGTCGACGAAGCGCAGGGCCCCTACGCACAGGGAGATCTAGGTGAGTAGAGAGTCCCAAGTGCCCGAGCCCGCGGTCTTGGTCCTTGAGGATGGACGGACCATGCGTGGTCGTGCGTTCGGTGCGGTCGGCGAGACCTTCGGCGAGGCTGTGTTCTCCACTGGCATGACCGGTTACCAGGAGACGCTCACCGATCCGAGCTACCACCGGCAGGTGGTGATCATGACGGCGCCGCACATCGGCAATACCGGCGTTAATGATGAAGATCCCGAATCCTCGCGGATCTGGGTGTCCGGGTACGTCGTTCGAGATCCATCACGAATTGTGTCCAACTGGCGTGCGCGGCGGAGTCTTGATGACGAACTTCGCGATTACGGAGTTGTTGGAATCGCTGGGATCGACACCAGAGCGCTGACCCGCCATCTACGTGACGCGGGCGCCATGCGCGTGGGGATTTTTAGTGGTGCAGCCACGCAGCGATCGCCCGAGAAACTGCTGGCGCGTGTGCGCTCGAGCCCGGCCATGTCGGGTGCGAATCTCACCGCTGACGTCAGTACTGAGGAGCCCTACACCGTCGAGGCCATCGGAGAGTCGGTATCCACCGTGGTGGCGGTGGACCTGGGCATCAAGTCGATGACCCCGCACCGCATGGCTGAACGCGGAATGACGGTTCACGTGGTGCCCGCACGCTTCACCTGGGAACAGATCTCCGAGTTGAAACCCGACGGGGTCTTCTTTTCGAACGGTCCGGGGGATCCGTCGACCGCTGATCACGCTGTGCTGGTGATGTCCAAGGCGCTGAAGTCCAAGATCCCGGTCTTCGGTATTTGCTTCGGCAATCAGATCTTCGGGCGCGCGCTTGGTCTCGGCACGTACAAACTCCGCTTCGGGCACCGCGGCATCAACCAGCCGGTCAAGGACCTCACGACGGGGACCGTCGAGGTCACCGCGCACAACCACGGCTTTGCGGTTCAGGCACCGATCGGCGAGGAGTTCGACACTCCGTTTGGTCCGGCACGTGTTTCCCACGTGTGCCTCAACGACGATGTAGTCGAAGGTCTTGAACTCGTCGACGGTTCGGCGTTTAGCGTCCAGTACCACCCCGAGGCGGCGGCCGGCCCACACGATTCGGCATACCTGTTCGACCGCTTCGCCCGGGCGATCCACGACCGTAGGGACGGTGGTCGCTGATGCCTCGTCGTGACGACATTCAATCGGTCATGGTGATCGGCTCCGGCCCGATTGTGATCGGACAAGCATGCGAGTTTGACTATTCCGGCACCCAAGCGTGTCGCGTTCTCAAGGCTGAGGGCCTGCGCGTGATCTTGGTGAACTCCAACCCCGCAACGATCATGACCGACCCAGAATTCGCGGACGCTACCTACGTCGAACCCATTACACCCGAGTACGTCGAGCGGATCATCGCCAAGGAACGCCCCGATTCGCTCTTACCGACCCTCGGTGGACAGACGGCTCTGAACACCGCCATTGCGATGCACAACGCCGGAGTGCTCGAGCGCTACGGCGTTGAACTCATCGGCGCAGACGTCGACGCCATCGAACGCGGCGAAAACCGCGAGAAATTTCGAGCGATCGTTGAGTCGATCGGTGGCGCGAGCGCACGCTCGGTCATCTGCCACAGCCTCGAAGAATGCTTCGCGGCGACCGACGATCTCGGCTACCCCGTGGTGGTGCGGCCGTCGTTCACAATGGGCGGCGCGGGCTCCGGCATCGCCTACGACCCCGAGGACCTTGAGCGCATCGCCGGGGCTGGTTTGCAGGCCAGCCCCACAACTGAAGTCCTACTCGAAGAATCCATCATCGGGTGGAAAGAATTCGAGCTTGAGTTGATGCGTGACAAGAACGACAACGTCGTTGTCGTGTGTTCGATCGAGAACGTCGATCCGATGGGCGTCCACACAGGTGACTCCATCACGGTCGCACCGTCGCTGACGCTCACGGACCGTGAATATCAACACATGCGCGATGTCGGTATTGCGATCATCAGGGCCGTCGGCGTGGACACGGGTGGCTGCAACATCCAGTTCGCCATCAACCCCGACGACGGTCGAATGATCGTCATCGAAATGAACCCGCGCGTTTCTCGATCGTCGGCACTCGCATCGAAAGCAACCGGCTTTCCTATCGCAAAGATTGCTGCACGCTTGGCTATCGGTTACACGCTCGACGAGATCCCCAATGACATCACTCAGGAGACACCCGCATCATTCGAGCCGACCCTCGACTACATCGTGGTGAAGGTCCCACGTTTTGCCTTCGAGAAGTTCCCGGGGGCGGATTCGACGCTGACCACCACGATGAAGAGCGTCGGCGAGGCAATGGCGATCGGCCGTAGCTTCCCCGAGGCGCTGCAGAAGGCTTTGCGGTCGATGGAGCGGCCCTCGGCGGTCTTCTCGTGGCCGGGAAGTACGCCGGCGGACGTTGACGTTCCCGAACTCCTGGACCTGATACGGCGTCCGCATGACGGCCGGCTCTCCCTCGTGCAACGCGCCCTGTGGGCCGGCGCCGGAATCGACGCGGTTTACCAGGCCACCGGGATCGATCCGTGGTTCCTCGATCAAATCTGCCAGATCAACGAAATGGCTGATTCCCTAACCGGCGCCGATTCGCTCGAACGCCATCTGATGGAGGACGCGAAGCGGCTTGGATTCAGTGATGCGCAGATCGGTTCGCTGCGCGGGCTCTCGGACGACGAAGTTCGCGAGTTACGGCATTTGTGGGGACTTCGTCCGGTGTACAAGACCGTCGATACGTGTGCTGCGGAGTTCGAGGCCAAGACTCCTTATCACTACTCGACCTACGACGAAGAAGATGAATCCGAGCCATCCGATCGGGACAAAGTAATCATCCTCGGTTCCGGCCCCAACCGCATTGGGCAGGGCATTGAGTTCGACTACTCGTGTGTTCACGCGGCACTTGAGTTATCGGCGGCCGGCTACGAAACGGTCATGGTCAATTGCAACCCCGAGACCGTGTCCACCGACTACGACACCTCCGACCGCCTCTACTTCGAACCGCTTACCTGTGAAGACGTCCTCGAAGTGGTGCACGCCGAGCAGCGACGCGGGACCGTTGTCGGCGTGATCGTGCAACTCGGTGGTCAGACTCCGCTCGGATTGGCGCAACGGCTCGCTGATGCCGGTGTTCCGATCGTGGGGACGTCACCTGCGGCCATCCACCTTGCCGAGGAGCGAGGAGCCTTCGGCCGTGTTCTCGCTGAGGCGGGCTTGCCGGCCCCCGAGCATGGAACTGCACGCAGTTTCGAGGAAGCGCAGGTGATCGCCGCGCGGGTGGGCTACCCGGTTCTTGTTCGTCCTAGCTATGTGCTCGGCGGCAGAGGTATGGAGATCGTCTACGACGACGCCATGCTGGCCGACTACCTTGAACGATCGACGGAAATCACCCGAGAGCATCCGGTGCTCGTCGATCGTTTCCTCGACGATGCCATCGAGATCGACGTCGACGCACTCTACGACGGCTCTGACATGTACCTCGCTGGAGTGATGGAACACATCGAGGAAGCGGGCATCCACTCCGGTGATTCCGCGTGTGCCCTACCTCCGATGACCCTCGGTCAAGCCGACATCGATCGGATTCGTGAGTCCACACGAGCGATTGCCGAGGGAGTTGGAGTGCGCGGGTTGCTGAACGTGCAGTTCGCACTCGCCCAGGACACCTTGTATGTCCTCGAGGCCAACCCGAGGGCGTCTCGCACGGTGCCGTTTGTCTCGAAGGCCACCGGTGTACCCGTCGCTAAAGCGGCTGCACGAATCATGCTGGGGGCGTCCATCGCAGAACTCCGCGAGGACGGGCTGCTGCCGAAACGCGGTGATGGTGGAGCCATCCCCCCCGGAAGTGCGATCGCCGTCAAGGAAGCCGTGCTGCCGTTTGGGCGGTTCCACGGTGTCGACGCGGTGCTGGGACCGGAAATGCGCTCGACAGGAGAGGTCATGGGTATCGACGACTCCTTCGGTGTGGCTTTCGCCAAGTCCCAGCAGGCCGCCTTTTCCGGCGGTCTGCCGACGGCGGGTTCGGCCTTCGTGTCCCTGGCCAATCGCGATAAGCGGGCCGCGGTATTCCCAATCAAGCGTCTGGCCGATCTTGGCTTTCGAATTTTTGCTACTCAGGGAACGGCTGAGGTGCTGCGTCGCAACGGTGTGGAGGTAGAGGTCCTGCGCAAACAGCATGAGGGGCGTGGGGAGGACGGTTCCCCGACTACCGTGGACGCCATCATGGCCGGGGAAATTGACCTTATCGTGAACACACCATACGGAGTGGGGCCTCGGGTGGACGGCTACGAGATTCGAACGGCTGCCGTCACGAAGGGTGTTCCCTGTGTCACGACGGTCCAAGGCTTGAGTGCGGCGGTTCAGGGCATTGACGCTCTCGTCGCGGGGGAACCGGGTGTGCGTTCGCTGCAGGAACACGGCGCAGACCTCGCGCGCATGCGAGCGGCGGAGGAAGGCTGATGGCCCAGCAGATCGTGTCCGAGATATTGGACAACCGTCGCGTCGGTGATTACCACGTGTTGTCGTTGACCGCTCCGGGTGTGGCCGAGAGCGTTCAGCCTGGTCATTTCGTCACGATGGCGATGGGAGGCGAAGAGTCGAGCATGGTTTTGCGGCGCGCGTTCGCCATCCATCAGGTCACGTCACGCGGTGTTTACGGTGGAACGCTCGACGTCGCCATTGCTGTCCAGGGCCGAGGAACCAAGTGGTTATCCGAACGCCGCCGCCACGACATCGTGAACCTCGTGGGTCCGCTCGGACGTCCGTTCACTCTGCCTAAGCAGGGTGTCTCGTGCGTCCTGGTGGGTGGTGGTTACGGAAGCGCTCCGCTGTTCCTGCTGGCTCAAACCCTTCGTGAGCGGGGTTGTCGGGTGGACATCATTGTGGGAGCGGCAACTGAGGACAAGCTCTTCGGGGTGCTCGACTTAAAGCGACTCGCCTCGGGTCTGACCATCACCACCGACGACGGCAGTTCGGGTGTGCAGGGGAGGGTCACCGATGTGCTCGACGACGTTATGGACCGTGCTGGTGCAGATGTCGTCTACGCCTGCGGTCCGATGCCCATGCTGGCGGAAGTCGCGCGGATCTCAACGAAACGCCGCGTCTTCAGTCAGTGCGCTGTGGAAGAAGCGATGGCCTGTGGCATCGGAGTCTGCATGACCTGTGTGCTTCCTGTCGTCGGCGACGACGGTGTTACGCGCATGGTTCGATCGTGCGTGGATGGCCCAGTGTTTCGAGGTGATCGCGTGCGCTGGCAGGAAATCAACACGATTCCAGCGGATGCATTTGGTGCTCCGGAAGCCGAGGAGTCGGCATGAGTAGGGCCTTGATCCTTGGGGGTTCGAGGTCCAACCCGGACTCGAACACCGGTGCCGACATGCAGGTCGACCTTGCTGGTGTCCCGATGCCGAGTCCGATCCTCACCGCGAGTGGGTGCGCAGCGTCCGGCCGAGAACTCGATGGTTTCTTCGACATCACCCGACTCGGGGCGGTCGTGACGAAGAGCATCATGCTCAAGCCACGATCCGGACGGGCCACTCCGCGCATGTCCGAGACACCGAGCGGCATGCTCAACTCGATTGGGCTGCAGGGCCCGGGCATCGATGCCTTCATCGACCATGATCTGGCGTGGCTGAACCAGCGAGGGGCACGAACGATCGTCTCCATTGCCGGCGAAACGGTCGATGAGTACTCGCGTTTGGCGTCGAAGCTCAGGAGTGCCGGTGGCTTCGAGGCCATCGAGGTAAACATTTCCTGCCCGAATGTGGCTGACCGGGGCCAGGTCTTCGCGTGTCGGGCAGAGTCAGCAGCGCAGGTCGTGCAGGCGGTGCGCCGCAACTCCGATTCCCGGGTTCCGATCTTCGCAAAGTTGTCTCCGGACGTCACCGACATAGTCGAGATTGCCGATTCGGTCATCAGAGCTGGAGCTACGGGCCTGTCACTCATCAATACGCTGCTCGGAATGGTGATCGACACCTCGACGATGCGACCTGCGCTCGCGGGTGTCACCGGCGGATTGTCGGGACCAGCGATCCGACCGGTTGCCGTGCGTTGTGTCTGGCAGGTTCGTCAGGCGTTTCCGCAGATTCCGATCATCGGCATGGGTGGGATCCGCTCGGGTCGTGACGCCTTGGAATTCATGCTCGCCGGCGCAACCGCCGTCTCGGTTGGCACGGCGGTGTTTAACGATCCCAAAGCGCCCGCCCGAATCCACGATGAACTCGCGCAAGAGGCCAAGGTCCGGGGGTTTGCGCGCGTTGAGGACCTGATCGGTTACGCGCATCGAACCGAGGATGCCCCGAATCCGGAGGCCCCCTCGTCGAGCGATCTCGACGAGTGGGACTTCATCACCGAATGACGGGAGAGCACCTCAGTGTCTGATGCGGCCGAGTACGCACCTATCGCCGTCGCGCTCGACGCGCCGGACCTCCCGACCATGTCCGCGTGGGCGGAATCGGTGGCTCCACACGTGCGCTGCGTGAAGGTCG
>Ga0075480_10003089_pt1 | contig 10696 bp, 9 predicted proteins | sample DEB08_DNA_7_FD_81590 | JGI IMG/M metagenome (GOLD analysis project Ga0075480, IMG submission 81590) | Aqueous microbial communities from the Delaware River and Bay under freshwater to marine salinity gradient to study organic matter... | ecosystem: Environmental > Aquatic > Marine > Coastal ... | reverse complement strand
TGGCTTGCCCTCCGCACACCGCCGCTTCGCCTCGGTGCACCGGCAGTCCGCCTGGCTCGGCTCCCCGGAGTCCTTCGGCGTCGGCGCCGCCATCCTGCTCGGCGATCTGTGCCTGTCCTGGGCCGACGAGATGCTCATGTCGAGTGGCCTCGATGCGGAATCGCTACGACGGGCAAAGGCGATCTACGACGAAATGCGCACGGAATTGATGGCCGGGCAGTACCTCGACCTGCTCGAGCAAGCCCGAGGTGGCGGGGATGCGCAGCGAGCCATGCTCGTCGTGCGCTATAAGTCGGCGAAATACACCATCGAGCGCCCCCTGCATCTGGGAGCTGCCCTCGCCGGCGCTGACCCGCAGATCATGACGGCCTACACCGGCTATGGACTCCCTCTCGGTGAGGCATTCCAGTTGCGCGATGACGTCCTCGGCGTTTTCGGCGACCCCGGGGAGACCGGCAAGCCGGCGGGCGATGATCTGCGCGAGGGCAAACAGACCGTCCTCGTTGCCACCGCGATGGATCGCGCCACCCCCGCCCAGGCCGCCCAGATCCGTCGCCACCTCGGCGATCCCGGTCTCGACAGCGATGGAGTTCAGCAGTTGCGCACGATCATCACCGAAACCGGAGCCCTCGCCGAGGTTGAGTCGATCATCGAGGCTCTCACCGACAGGGCAGTGGCGAGCCTCGATTCCGTTCCGCTTGCCCCGCCCGCCGCCGAGGTTCTCACCGGCCTCGCCTACGCCGCCACAAGGAGATCCGTGTGAGCCTCACCCGCTGGTTGCCGCACCGCACCCCGCGCACCGTCACTGGGCCGACAGACCACGTCGTCGTGGTTGGCGCCGGGCTCGCCGGTCTCTCCGCTGCCATGCGCCTGGCCGGCGCTGGCCGATCCGTGACCGTCCTCGAACGGGAGGATCGTCCCGGGGGACGTGCAGGGCAATGGCAGGCGACCACCTCGGATGGGACCTACCGGGTAGACACCGGTCCGACCGTGTTGACCATGCCTGATCTTATTGCCGATGCGTTCGACAGCATCGGCGAGGAGATGAGCGACTGGCTCACTCTCCATCCCGTCGCGCCTCTCTATCGATCCTTCTATCCCGACGGTTCGGTTCTCGATGTCCACGCGGATGTCGATGAAATGGCCGAGGAGATCCGCGCCGTCATCGGACCCGAGGAAGCCGCCGGCTATCGCCGATACGTCGACTTCGTGTCGCAGTTATACCGATACGAGATGACCGACTTCATCGACCGCAATATCGATTCCCCACTGGACCTGCTGACGCCCAACCTCGCCAAACTCGTGGCGATCGGTGGTTTCCGCAAACTCGCACCCAAGGTCCGCGAATACCTCAAGGATCCTCGCACCGAACGGGTCTTCAGCTTCCAGGCGATGTACGCCGGCCTATCTCCCTATGACGCACTCGCGATCTACGCAGTCATCGCCTACATGGACTCGGTCGCTGGGGTCTACTTCCCCGAGGGCGGGATGCATGCAGTGCCGGAAGCGATGGCGCGGGCCGCCGTCGCCCATGGCGTGGACATCCGCTACTCCACCACCGTCACCAAGGTCGAGACCCAGGGTGATCGTGCGGTCGCCGTCCACACCGACACCGGCGAGCGCATCGCCGCGGATGTCGTCGTTCTCAATCCTGACCTCCCCGTTGCCTACCGCGACCTGCTAGGCCGATCCCCCTGGCCGGTGAGACGACTGGACTATTCCCCCTCGTGCTTCCTCATGCTCGCCGGTTCGAGTGCGTCCTATTCCAAGATCGCCCACCACAACATCCACTTCGGACGTTCCTGGAAGGGCGTGTTCGACGAGCTCATCGATCAGCGACGCCTCATGAGCGATCCGAGCCTGCTGGTCACCAATCCGACGCGTTCCGATCCCTCCCTCGCCCCGGACGGCAAGGAGGTCTACTACGTGCTCTTCCCGACGCCAAATATGGATGCACCCATCGACTGGGTCAAGGAGACACCGCGCTATCGCGATGAAGTCATTCGCACCCTCGAGGAGCGCGGCTACCGCGGGTTCGGGGATGCCATCGAGGTCGAGAGCATCACTACTCCTCTGGAATGGCAGGAGCGCGGGATGGAACGCGGCGCACCCTTCGCTTCGGCGCATTCGTTCACCCAGACCGGCCCGTTCCGGCCGGGCAACCTGTGGGGCGAGAACGTTGTGTTCACCGGCTCGGGAACTCAACCCGGGGTGGGTGTGCCCATGGTCTTGATCTCCGGGCGCCTTGCGGCCGAACGGGTCACCGGGCCCGATCGGCTCTATCGATCCCGCGCTCTGCGCTGAGGAGCGCGTACCCTGACCGATATGGGCAAGGGTGATCGCACCTCCTCGCGCATCGGTGATGCCGTGTGGCGATTCGGCCTCCCGGGATTCGTTGCCTCGGCGATGATCACCATCGGAGCCCTCGGCGTCGGCTGGCTACCCCTGCGCACGGGCATCATCGAGTGGCCGATCGTGGACTTCCTGCGCACCAGTAGCACCGGGCTCGCCCTGTCTCACATCCTCGTCTTCGTCGGCATCGGGCTGCTGCTGCAGACCTGGCTCATCCTCGGTCGAGCTCTCGTCGATCAGCAGCGCACATCCGGTGGAGGTTTCCTCCGCCCGTTCGATCTCACCGCAATCCTCACCCTGTGGTCCATACCGCTGCTGGCGTCACCCCCGATGTTCAGTCGCGACGCCTACTCCTACTACTCCCAGGGCCGACTGCTCCTGGAAGGACTCGACCCGTACACGACCGGTGTGTCAGCTCTGCCCGGATGGTTCCAGGACGGGGTGGATCCGATGTGGGCGGAGACACCGGCGCCCTACGGCCCCATGTTCCTGCTGCTTTCCCGAGGCGTCACGGACTTCGCGTACGAACAGCCCGCACTCGCCGCACTCATCTTCCGCCTGCTCGCGATCCTTGGCGTCGGCCTGCTCGTCGTGTACGTGCCACGCCTGGCCTTCGCCCACGGCATTGATCCTGTGCGAGCCCTGTGGTTGGGGGTCGCCAATCCCCTCGTGGTGTTGCATTTCGTCGCGGGTGCGCACAACGACGCCCTGATGGTCGGCCTCATCGCCATGGGTCTCGCCTGGGCGGTCGAGAGACGTCCGCTGGCCGCTGCCGCTGCCATCGCCCTCGCCACATCGGTGAAGCCGATCGCCCTTCTCGCCCTCCCCTTCGTCGGCCTGATCTGGGCAGGGCGCGCAGCGACCTGGTGGCATCGAGTGCGCGCGTGGATCATCACCGGTGGCGTCGCCGCCGGGGTGTTCGCCCTCACCGCCCTGCTCGCCGGGGTCGGCCTCGGCTGGATCAACGCTCTCGGCACTCCCGGGGAGGTGCGGACATGGTTCTCGCCCCCCACGGCGCTGGGCATGTTCACCGGTGGCATCGCCGAGGCAATCGGCATGGCGGACAGCAATGACGCCTTTGTCTCCGGATTCCGTCTGCTGGGCATGGTCCTTGCCCTTGCCGTCGTCGCCTGGTTGATCCTCGGCCCCTGGCGGCGCAGCCCGGTGCGCAATGCGGCCTGGGCATTTCTCGCCGTCGTCCTCCTCGGCCCCGTCGTGCAACCGTGGTATCTGCTGTGGATCCTGCCACTGTTCGTCGTGACCGGAGTGAGTCTGAGGGCGCTGCGCGTGATCGTGGTCGCCACGGCAGGCCTGTGCGTGCATGCCATGGCCGAATCCCTCGCAACCTCCGACGGTGCCTTCGAATTACTCGATGGGCTCGGCATCGTCATCGCGATCATCATCGTCGGGGGCGTGCTCCTGCTCAGCCCTCGGGAACGTGCGCTCATCCTCGGTGGACCAGGAGCGATCGGTCTCGAGCCGGTGGATGCTCCTGGGCAGGCGCGAGCCCGCCAATGGACGGCGGAACCGCCCTGGCAGGATTCCCCCTCGTGAGCGCACGAGAGTTGACAGCGGCAGGCATCATCGCGCCGGATCTGCGACGGTCCTACGAACTGTGCCGACAGCTCAACGCCGAACACGGCAAGACCTACTATCTCGCCACGTTGCTCCTGCCACCGGCCAAGCGGCCCTACGTCCACGCGCTGTATGGCTTCGCCCGGTATGCCGACGAGATCGTCGATGACCTCGCCTCCACGCTCTCCGACTCCGAGAAGTCCGACTGGCTGGGCCGTTGGGGGGACGCGTTCCTGGCCGATGTGCGACGCGGGAGATCCGATGATCCGGTGTGTCACGCTGTGGTGGATACCGTCCTCACCTGGGATATCCCCCTCGAGCACTTCGAAGCCTTCCTGCACTCGATGCGGATGGATCTCACCGTCGACTCCTACGCGACCTATGAAGATCTGTTCGAGTATGTCTACGGATCCGCCGCCGTCATTGGCCTGCAGATGGTCCCCATACTCGAACCGAGTGACGAGCAGGCCTATGCCCGCGCTCAAGATCTCGGGGTTGCCTTCCAGCTCGCCAACTTCATCAGAGATGTGGGCGAGGATCTCCAGCGCGGACGGGTCTACCTCCCTCTCGAGGAACTCGCCGATCACGGGGTGACCCGCGATGACCTCGAACAGCGGATCGCGACACCTGCGATCAAGGCAGCACTGCGTGATCAAATCGCCCGGGTCCGCATGCTCGAGGAACGTTCCCGGCCGGGCATCGCGTTGCTGCACCCGGACTCCCAGCCGTGCATCGAGGCGGCCCGAGTGCTCTATTGCGGAATCGTCGACGAGGTCGAAGCCATTGACTACGAGGTCTTCACCCGCCGGGCCAGTGTGCCGATGCGTCGACGACTCGCGGTTGCAGGTCCGGCGTGGGTGAAGGCAATTCGTGCCCGACGCCAGCCCGCTCACTCATAGGCCACGTCCACTCAGAGGCCACGTCCACTCAGAGGTCACGTCGAGGCGCTGTCCTCACTGCGACGCCGCCAGATGGGTGGCCCGGCGAATGGGGTGCGCTGGACACCTCGCCGCCCCAACCAGACCCAGATCACCAGCGAGAGCAGGATGAGCGCGAAGCCGAACATCAGGTCTTCCACCGGCGCGAAGGCGATCCGACCTCCACCGATGAACGGCGGGGGACCCTCCACCGGCGTGGAGTCCCCGATGATGAACTGCCCGTCATAGGTCACGATCGAGAACCCGGTCAAGACTCCGTTGGTCAGCAATTGGAAGAGAACGATGATCGCGTAGGGCACCCAGAACGCACGTCGGGTGATCAAACGGGTGCGTGCGACGAACAGGTCGATGACGATGGCGAGGATGACACCGAGGATCGCCAATTGGGTATAGCTCACCGCTCACCGCCGGATTGCCCATCGAGTGTCTGCTCGTCCCCCACCGGCCAACCCTTCACTGATCGGACGGCCTCGAGGCTCAGAATCGACGCGATCGGGATCACGATGAAGAACAGCAACTCCTCCAAGGGCAGGGAGCCGAGTACGACCATGCCGGTGGTGGAATTCGGATCGAAGTCCCAGTGGCCCGCTGCGATCGCATAGAGATCCCACACGACGAACACCACCACGGGGACGATGAGGGTCAGCAGCAGCCGCCGCCATCGTTGATAGACACGGGTGCGCAGGACCACTTCGAGCCAGGCGGTGGCCAGGAGGATGAAGGCCAGGACTGCGAGATAGGACAGGTTCGTCATCGAATGGGGCCCGTCAGCCCGGGCCCATGAGCTTGCGATGATCCCAGGAAACAATCCGCTCGATGTCGAGTCGCAACGCGACCTGCTTGGGCGCCTTGGCCCGGTAGGCCTCCCGGGCGGCGGGCACGTGCTCGGGGCTCAACCCCTCGTACTTCACCAGCAGATCCACCGCGATGCGACAGATCAGCTCCTCATCCCGAGACGGCACGACCCGGCCGGTGAGTTGAACCCCCTGCAATTGCGCGTAGTGCTCCCCGGACTCCACGAGGGCCGACACCCGTGGATCCCGTTCGACGTTGAGCGCCTTCTGGGACCGGGCATAGGTGCGCATCCAGATCTCGTCGTCGACGCGGACGAACCACATGCCCACGGGGTCGGGAACTCCATCGGGCCCGATCGTGCACAGGATCAGGGTGCGGGCCGCATCAAGGTAGTCCCGCACCTCGTCGGCTGACATGCTGGTGTCGACACGTGCGCTCACCCCACCATCCTGCCGGTCGTCAGCGGCACCTGCACGCCCACCCCACCGGTGTCCTCCACGGATTTTCGCCCCCCTAGACCTAGACTCGAATGATCATGGGGATGACTGTGCCACCACCGGCCGCGACCGACGCCCTCGTCGGCCGCGAGCTCGAGGGGCGCTATCTCATCGAGGAGCGCATCGCCCGAGGCGGAATGGCCACGGTCTACCGCGCTCTCGATACCCGTCTCGACCGTTCCGTGGCGCTGAAGGTCATGCACCCATCCCTCGCCGAGGACGACGCATTCGTCGCACGTTTCCAGCGGGAAGCGAAGGCGGCCGCCTCGCTCTCCCACCCCCACGTTGTCGCTGTCCACGATCAGGGCAGCGTCGATGGCCTGCCCTACCTGGTGATGGAGTTCGTTCCGGGACGGACCCTTCGTGATGTGCTCACCGAGCACGGCCGTCTATCGCCAGCCCAGGCCCTCGCGATCTGCGAGCCGATCCTCGATGCACTGGGAGCAGCGCACGCTGCAGGCTTCGTGCACCGAGACGTCAAGCCGGAGAACATCCTCATTTCCGATGAAGGACGGGTGAAGGTCACCGATTTTGGCCTCGCCCGCGTGATGACTGCGGCCACCGCGACACAGGGCGTCCTCATCGGGACTGTCGCCTATCTGTCACCGGAGCACGTCGAACGTGGTCAGGCAGATGCCCGATCGGATGTCTACGGAGTCGGCATCTGCCTGTACGAGATGCTCACCGGTGCTGTTCCGTTTGGTGGTGAGTCGCCCCTCAACGTCGCCTATCAGCATGTGCACACCGATGTTCCCCGTCCGGCCACCCTCCTCGACGGCCTTGATCCTGATGTGGACGACCTGGTCGAAACGGCCACGCGCCGTGATCCTTCTCTTCGCTACGCCGACTGCCGGGAGTTCGCTGATCGAGTGCGCGCTGTGCGTCGAACCCTCCCACCACCCGCACCTTTCGCCGACACGGCCGCTCGTGACGCTGTACCCGGGGCAACCCTCGTGGTCGATCGATCCGCAGCCACATCCGCCACTACGGAACTCCCCGCGATCCCAGCAAATTCCGACCGCACGGGTCCCCCACCTCCCGTCGATGGCACACCGGTCACTCGACGTCGGCGCCGACGTGTTGGTCCGCTGATCGCCCTCTTGCTACTCCTCGGTGCGGTGGCCGGTGCCGCCTTCGGTGCCTGGTATCTCGCCGCCGGCCCCGGACGCACGATCGCGGTTCCCGGAGTCCTCGGTCTCGATGTCGCCGCGGCGACGACCCTCGCTGCTGACTCGGAGATGACGCTCGCCGTGGCCGGTGAGGAATACAGCGAGACGATCGCAGCTGGCATCATCATGCGTTCGGATCCCGAGCCCGGCGCCGAGGTCGCGCCCGGGACGGAGATCTCCGTCGTCGTCTCCCTCGGCCCCGAACGATTCTCCGTTCCCGTGCTTGCGGGACTCACTGAGGACGAAGCCATCGCCGCACTCACCGAGGCCGGTCTCGGGGTCGGCGATGTGCGGACCGAGTGGGATGCCCTCGTCCCGACCGGAGAGGTGATCTCTTCCACCCCGGGGGTCGGCGAACAGTTGAAGGCCGACACGCCGGTGTCCTTCGTCGTCTCGAAAGGACCCAAGCCGGTAAAACTCCCCGAACTCGCGGGCACCGGCGTCGACGAGGCGACTGCTGCCCTGGAGTCCGAGGGGCTCATCGTGACCGTCACCGAGGAGTTCTCGACCACCTACTCCGCCGGCGTCGTCATCTCCTCGACGCCGACTGCCGGAGAGAAGGTCGATGTCGGCGGAACGGTTGCGCTCGTCGTCTCCAAGGGCCCGCCGCCGGTCGAGGTGCCCTATCTCATCGACATGTTCCGCGAAGATGCGGTCGCGTTGATCGAGAGCCTCGGCCTGGTAGCGAATGTCCAGGAGGGGCCGTTCACCCCTCTCAATCGGGTGATCAACCAGGATCCGAATGCCGGCAACTTCATCCCGCTGGGAAGCACCATCACCATCACCATCATCTAGCCCAACGCCGCAACGATCACCACATTCTCCCCTTAGGGAGTTGCAGAGCTTGGTGCGTTCAGCGCTTGAGGAGCATGTCGGCGACGAGGAACGCCAACTCCAAGGACTGCTCGCGATTCAGTCGCGGATCACAGGCGGTCTCGTAGCGCACCCCGAGGCCATCCTCCGCCACTCCGGCGGTGCCGCCCACGCACTCGGTCACGTCATCGCCGGTGAGCTCGACGTGGATGCCACCGGGGATCGTGCCCAGGGAGCGGTGCACCTCGAAGAATCCGTGCACCTCCTCGAGCACATCGTCGAAGGAGCGTGTCTTGTGGCCCGAGCTGGCCTCGAAGGTGTTGCCGTGCATGGGATCGCACACCCACAGCACGGGGTGCCCACTGGCCTCGATCTTCTGCACGATGGCGGGCAGCGCGTCGCGCACCTTCCCCGCACCCATCCGGGTAATCAACGTGAGTCGACCCGGGACCTTGTGCGGATCGAGCCGCTCGACCACCTCCAGGATCTCGTCCGGGGAAGCGGTAGGGCCGACCTTGACCCCGACCGGGTTGCGGATGACCGACGCGAAATGGACATGGGCGCCGTCGACTCCACGGGTCCTCTCACCGATCCACAGGAAGTGCCCCGAGACGTCGTAGGGCTCGCCCGTGCGCGAGTCGATCCGGGTCAACGCCCGTTCGTAGGCGAGGCTGAGTGCCTCATGCGCGGCGAAGAACTCAACGCGACGAAACTCCTCGGGATCCGCACCGCAGGCATGCATGAACTGCAATGCCCGATCGATCTCGCCAGCCATGCGGTCGTATCGCTGACCAGCAGCCGATTCGCGGACGAAATCGGTGTTCCACGCATGTACCTGCCGAAGATCGGCATAGCCACCCTGGGTGAAGGCGCGGATGAGATTCAATGCCGCACCCGACGCGTGGTAGGCCCGTAGGAGGCGCTCCGGATCGGGTTGTCGCGACTCGGGAGTGAAGTCCAGCGCGTTCACCGCATCCCCGAGATAACTCGGAAGTTCCACGCCCGCCCGTGTCTCGATCGGGTTGCTGCGGGGCTTGAAGTACTGCCCGGCGACCCGACCGAGTTTGATCACCGGGAGAGAGGCCGCGTAGGTAAGGACAACCGACATCTGCAGCACGGTCTTCAACCGAGCACGGATGGAGTCGGCTGTGTTCGCCGCGAACGTCTCCGCACAATCCCCACCGGTAAGGACGAAGGCCTCGCCGAGCGCCGCTTTGCCCAACTGTTCGGTCAGCGTGTCGCATTCGCCGGCGAACACCAGCGGTGGCATGGCGCGCAATTCGGCGAGAACCCGTTCCAGGTGCGCGTTATCGGGCCACACCGGCTGGTGAACGGCAGGCAGGTCGGGCCAGGTCAGTTCGGACACGCCGCTCAGGGTACCCGTCAGCCGAAGAACGCCTTCGCCTCGGCATAGCGAGACAGGGGCACGGTCTTCAGTTCGCCCGTTGCCTCGGCTAGCGGAACCCGCACGATGTCGGTGCCCCGCAGTGCCACCATCTTGCCGGTGTCGCCGTCCTTGATCGTGTCGATGGCATGCAGGCCAAATCGAGTCGCGAGCACTCGGTCGAAGGCCGTAGGGGATCCACCCCGCTGAATATGCCCTAGGACAGCGGCACGCGACTCCTTGCCGGTGCGGTCCTCGATCGCCGACGCCAGCCAATCCCCGATGCCGGACAACTTCACGTGGCCGAACGCATCCACGGTGGAGTCCTTCGTGACGAGATCCCCATCCGCGGGCTGCGCACCTTCGGCAACACAGATAATCGGTGCATAAGAGGATTCGAAGCGGGACTCCACCCAAGTGCATACCTCATCGAAGTCGAAGGGGACCTCGGGAATCAAGATCACATTCGCACCCCCCGCCATGCCCGAGTGCAGGGCGATCCATCCCGCATGTCGGCCCATCACCTCGATGACCAGCACCCGGTGATGGGATTCAGCCGTGGTGTGCAGGCGGTCGATCGCCTCGGTGGCGATGGTCACCGCCGTGTCAAAGCCGAAGGTGTAGTCGGTCGCATTGAGGTCGTTGTCGATGGTCTTGGGCACTCCCACCACCGGAAGCCCATGCTCGGCGAGCTTGGTTGCGACCCCGAGGGTGTCTTCACCCCCGATTGCCACCAGGGCGTCCACACCCAACTCGGCGAAGTTCGCCTCGATCCGCTCGACTCCCCCTTCGACCTTGAAGGGGTTGGTGCGCGACGAACCGAGGATCGTTCCGCCCCGCGGCAGGATCCCCCGCACCGAGGAGATGTCGAGGGGCATGGTCTCGCCCTCGAGGGGCCCTCGCCAGCCGTCGCGGAACCCGGCAAAGGAGAAGCCGTATTCGCTGACTCCCTTGCGCACCACGGCCCTAATGACCGCGTTGAGACCGGGGCAGTCCCCACCTCCGGTGAGCACACCGACTCGCATCGTCACCGACTCCCTTCACCCGGGCTGCCGCCCGTGTATGTACACGCTTACGGTTCGAGCCTACCGGGCCGACTCCCTCCATGACCCCAGCCTTGACGATCGGGTTCGGTCACCCGACTGCTCGCGTGCACCCGACGCTCCCGACTAG
>Ga0075480_10003085_pt1 | contig 10701 bp, 9 predicted proteins | sample DEB08_DNA_7_FD_81590 | JGI IMG/M metagenome (GOLD analysis project Ga0075480, IMG submission 81590) | Aqueous microbial communities from the Delaware River and Bay under freshwater to marine salinity gradient to study organic matter... | ecosystem: Environmental > Aquatic > Marine > Coastal ... | reverse complement strand
TGCTTGTCCAGCTCTTTGACCATACCTTCCATGGCTGCATAAACGAGCTTTTCATAACTGACTTTATCAGCATCTACATAGTTCTTTCTTAGAATGCTTACTGCATCAACCAGAACTCTTACCGATTCGACCTTATCCTTTTTGTTTTTTGAAATACTTTCGCTATAAGCCCTGTAGCCAAAGAAAAGATTTATTGTAAGAATTGTTACTAAAATTGCTGTTGGAAAGTGTTTGCTGTCTTTCATTGTACGCCTAATCTTTCAAGAAATGTTAATTGTAATTTAAGTTGTAAGTGTATCCTGAATCATTTATAGATACCCCAAGTTATTTATCATTGAAAGAGCCACGCCTTATTTGTGCCACTTTCTCCAAAAATCTTCCAAGCCCCATCCTTAACAATTACTTTATGTCTCATTTATTGTCAACCTTCTTTAAATTAAGAAATTTTGTTTGTTGACACGTGTGCGAAATGCACTTAGGTTCATCCCCTTAAAGTAAACTTTAAACATTTTATGCCGAAAGCATAAACAGGTTTGTATAGCAAACCAATTTCAAAAGGAGACACGTTTTCATGCGCGTAACAGTAAATGGTGCCAAAGGTAAAATGGGTCAGGCTGTTGTTGACTATATCAATGCGACCGACGGTTTAACACTGGCTGCTGAGGTGGATCTTGGGGATTCGTTGTCCACTTCCTTATCAGAAAATCCAGCGGATGTCGTAATTGAATTTACCCGACCAGAATCGCGAATGGAAAATATTCACACTATCCTTAACGGCGGTGCTGCCGCTGTAGTCGGAACAACTGGTTTCACTCCCGAAAACCTAAAAGAAATTGAAGGTTGGGTCAAAGAAACTGGAAATGGCTGTTTCATAGCCCCGAACTTCATAGTGGGAAATGTCCTTATGCAGCAGTTTGCAAAGAAAGCTGCAGAGTTCTACGACAATGTCGAAATAATCGAATATCACCACGAAAACAAAGTCGATTACCCATCTGGAACTGCAGTAAAAACTGCAGAGTTAATGTCAGAAGTTAAACAAAAATTTAACTCAAATACAAATGACAAGGTGGCCAATGTTGAAGGTTCTCGAGGTGGCGATTTCAACGGTATTAAACTTCACTCAGTTCGTATGCCTGGGTTTATTGCTTCTCAGGAAGTGATTTTAGGAAATGCCGGAGAGTATTTGACAATTCGTCACGATAACATCGATCGTGCTGCATACATGCCTGGTGTTTTTAGAGCAGCTGAATATATAAAAGACAAAGCAGAGCTTGTTTACGGGCTCGAACATATTTTGTAGGAAAGAAAAAATGTCATCACAGAATGCAAAAATAATTTATACCATCACGGATGAAGCCCCAGCATTAGCAACTTACTCGCTATTGCCAATTATCGAAGCCTACACTAAGGCTGCTGGCGTTGCTGTTGAAACTCAAGATATTTCTCTTGCAGGAAGAATTATCGCCAATTTCCCAGACAACCTATCTGACGACCAAAAGCAGTCTGACGCTCTGAGCGAACTGGGGGAACTAGCTAAGACTCCAGAAGCTAACATTATCAAACTTCCAAACATTTCTGCTTCTATTCCTCAGCTTAAAGCTGCAATCGCAGAACTTCAGGACAAAGGTTATGCTATTCCAGATTTCCCAGAAGAGCCTCAAAACGACGCTGAAAAAGAACTAAAAGCTCGCTTCGCTAAAGTTCTTGGTAGTGCTGTAAACCCTGTTCTTCGTGAAGGCAACTCTGACAGAAGAGCTCCTGGTGCAGTTAAGCAATATGCTAAGAATAATCCTCACTCAATGGGTGCATGGAATTCTGACTCTAAAACTCACGTTGCAAGTATGCCTGGAAATGATTTCTATGGATCTGAAAAGTCTCATACTACTTCAGCTGCAACTGACGTTAAAATCGAATTTGCAGCTGCTGATGGTTCTGTTACTGAACTAAAACCTTTCTTTCCACTTGAAGCTGGCGAAGTAATCGATGCTTCAAAAATGAGCTACAGTGCTCTTAAGGAATTTATCGCTGGTGAAATTACAGATGCCAAAGAACAAGGCATTCTTTTCTCTCTTCACATGAAAGCAACTATGATGAAAGTTTCTGACCCTATCATCTTCGGTGCTGTTGTTGAAGTATTCTACAAAGAAGTTTTCGAAAAGTTCGGTTCTGAGCTAGAAGAAATTGGCGTTGATCCAAACAACGGTATTGGCGACCTTTACGCTAAAATCGATAAACTTTCAGACTCAACTAAAGCTGAAGTTTTGGCTACAATTGATGCAGTTTATGCTAATAGCCCAGACTTGGCAATGGTTAACTCTGACAAAGGAATCACTAACCTACACGTTCCTTCAGACGTTATCATCGATGCTTCAATGCCTGCAATGATCCGTACTTCTGGTCAAATGTGGAACAAAGATGGAAATCAGCAAGATACTAAAGCTGTTATTCCTGACAGATCTTACGCTGGTGTTTACCAAGCAACAATCGACTTCTGTAAGAAGAACGGTGCTTTCGACCCAACAACTATGGGTTCTGTTTCTAACGTTGGTCTTATGGCTAAGAAAGCTGAAGAATACGGTTCGCACGATAAAACTTTCCAACTTCCTGGAAGTGGATCTGTTAAAGTAGTTGACTCTGCTGGTAATGTTCTTATTGAACAAAGCGTTGAAGAAGGCGACATCTTCAGAATGTGCCAAACTAAAGACGCTCCGATAAAGGATTGGGTTAAACTTGCTGTTAAAAGAGCAAGAGCAACTAATACTCCAGCGGTTTTCTGGCTCGACGAAAACAGAGGTCATGATGCTGAAATTATCAAGAAAGTTAACGCTTACCTTCCAGAGCACGACACTTCTGGTCTTGAAATTCTTATCAAAGCTCCTGTCGCTGCGACTGAATTCTCTCTTGATCGTATCAAACAAGGTCTAGATACTATCTCTGTTACTGGTAACGTTCTGCGTGACTACTTAACGGACCTTTTCCCAATTCTAGAACTTGGTACAAGTGCAAAGATGCTTTCAATCGTTCCACTTATGAACGGTGGCGGTCTTTTCGAAACTGGTGCTGGCGGTTCAGCTCCTAAGCACGTTCAACAGTTTGAGCAAGAGTCTCACTTAAGATGGGATTCACTTGGTGAGTTCCTAGCACTAGCAGTTTCACTTGAGCACCTAGCTGACGCTTACGATAACAGCAAAGCCAAAGTTCTTTCAGAAACTCTGGATGCAGCTACTGCAAAATTCCTTCAGAACAACAAGTCGCCTTCTCGTAAGGTTAATGAGCTAGATAACAGAGGTAGCCACTTCTACCTAGCAATGTACTGGGCTCAAGAGCTAGCTGCTCAGTCTGCTGATTCTGAACTACAATCACAGTTTGCTGGTCTTGCTGAAGAATTGTCTTCAAAAGAAGAAACTATCGTTGCTGAGCTGAACGATGCTCAAGGCGCTCCATCTGATCTTGGTGGTTACTACAAGCCAAACGATGAGCTTGCTTCTAAAGCTATGAGACCAAGTGCAACATTAAATACTGCTCTTGCTTCACTAAGCTAAGAAAAATCATTTACGAAGCCCCTGTCTTTTGACGGGGGCTTTTTTATTTTAGGTATCTCTTTAAAACCATCTCAATGCCGCTTTTATTAAATGGTTTGTGAAGGTAATCCTGAATCCCAGCCTCTAAAGCAGCAATGACCAAGTTCGAATTTTTACTCTTTAAAGTATCTAGAAGATGCGGAATTGAAACTTCCTTTAGTTCAGCCAGAGCTTGTCTAGCTCCATTCCTCAAAGAAGAGATATTTGAACCCAAAAACTCCACCAATGCACTCAAAGTTTTTTCTGAGGCGATCTTCTTCAGAGTTTTAACAATTAGCTTATCTAGACTAGTATCGGCTCCCGCTCTATTAATGATGGCATCAATAGCTAGATCCGTTGAACAAGCCCCCAAGGCCTCTACAGCTAGAGCTACTAACTCTTTGTCATCTGAGTATAGAAAGTCTGAAATGTAGGGAGCAAACTTATTGCTTTTAAACTCTGTCATCGCTTTCAAAAGGGACTTAATAAGCCGAACATCTGTTTCTTTCCTGATAGCTTGTGTCAAGAAGTCAAAACTATCTTCATCATCTCGATCAGCTATGCATTCTATAAAAAACCTTTTTTCATTTAAGCCACTTAATTGATGCATAACTTCTTCTAGATTATAAACTTATGAAACTTTCCTATAAAGTTCCATATTCAATCTTGGAAATTTTGAGGAAACATCGGCTTGGTAAATGAGAATGTAAATCAACAAAGGTATGGGAAAATTGCCTTCACAGTTAAGAATGCCATCAATGAGCTTTTCTGTTGCTTCAAAAGAAACATTGGATGACTCTCTCAGAAGTACCCTTACCTTAATCAGATCTCTAGCCTTAATTGAATAGACAACTTCACTTAAGAAAATCTTTTCATCTGAATTATCCATAGACAATCTTATTTAGTCTCCATAGGCTGTCGTATTTAGCTACACAATTAATGCAATTTGCTCATATAAATTCGAAATCCTTACGCCCGCATTTAACCTGCCAAATATGATTCTATCTAGGGCCAAATGATTAAGTCATTTATGGCAGGAAATTTGCGTCAATTATCGAAGATAATGATAATCAACTTTACAGGAGCCATTAATCGATGGATGGCGATGACGAAATACTCGACCTCTTTTTAGAGGAGTCTGCAGAGCACCTTGAAGGTATTGAAAACGATCTACTTTGTATTGAGAAAGACGGAGAAAATGTCAATCTAGAGCAGGTAAATAAGGTTTTCCGAGCCATGCACACTATCAAAGGTGGCTCAAGCTTTTTTGGTCTCAACAAAATAAAAGACTTAACCCATGTTGCTGAAGGTATTCTAGACAAAGTCAGAAATAAGCATCTCACTCCAACACCAAATATCATTCAAAGTATCCTCCAGGCTATTGACTTATTGAACGAATTGATCAGTAATCCACAAAATATGGATAATGTCGATATCTCAGGATGTGTTTCAAGTCTCGAGGCGAGCCTTAGCGGGAAAGCCCTTGAAGCAAATGCCAGCACAAATAATGTCTCATTTTTTAATAAGGCCAAAGAAGAAGTCTTTTCTCTAAGTCAAAAAGATCTGGCTAATAGTGAAAATATGGATAAAGGCGGCTCAAATGTTTACCTCCTTGAGTTTGACCTTATAAAGGACATTGAAAAGGAAGGCAAAACTCCTATCGATGTTATCAATGACCTAACTCAGTTGTGTTATTTCATAGATAGTAAAGTTGATTATGAAAACACTCCTGACTTAGAGAATTTTGAGAAATCATCCATCCCATTTTATGTACTTGTTTCAACCGTTCTTGAACAAGACATGGCTTTAGAATTCCTGGGCCTGGAAAAAGAAAAAATTGTCTGCTACGACATCGAGGGCAACTTAATTGAAGATGAAGAAGAAGATGTTGCCGACATTCTAGATTTAAGCGAGCTGGATGCCTTATCTAAAGAACTCTCTGCTGCAGAGGAAAGCATCGATAAAACTGAAACTAAAGATAAGAGTATCGACTTTCCAGCCATAAAAGTAACTAGTGGTGATGAAGAGATTTCTGTAGCAGTACGAGATTCTCATGAAGAAAAAGCTCGTGGATTTGTTAATAAGTCTGAATCGACAAACAAACTAAGCATTAATTCTACCAGCCCAAATGCTAAGACGGATAATATTGCCAAACCTAAAAAGCTAAAGTTAGGTGGGACCGAAAACATCAGAGTCAACATCAATCTTTTGGAAAAGTTGATGTCACTCGCAGGAGAGCTTGTTCTTGCTCGAAACCAACTCTTACAAGGTGCTGAAAGAGACGATTTAGATGTCCTAAAACAATCCGCTCAAGAAGTTGATTTGGTTACATCTCAGCTTCAAGAAGCTATTATGAAAACACGCATGCAACAGATCAGCATCGTTTTCACAAAGTTTAATCGAATCGTACGCGACTTAGCAAATAGCTTAAAGAAAGAAGTCGACTTAGTCATTGAAGGGGAAACTGTTGAGCTGGATAAATCAATAATTGAAAAAATTGGTGACCCTCTAACTCATATCGTTCGTAACTCAATGGATCATGGTTTTGAAATGCCAGACGAAAGAGAAAAAGCCGGCAAAGATCGCAAAGGTACTCTTCTCATCAAAGCTTATCATGAAGCTGGTAAAGTTGTAATTGACATCAATGATGATGGTGCTGGAATAGATCCAAATAAAGTTGGTGCTAAGGCTCTTGAGAAAGGCATTATCTCTGAAAAAGACTTAGAAAGAATGTCAGAGAAAGAACTCTGCAACCTTATCTTTAGACCTGGTTTTTCTACAGCAGACCAAGTAACCGAGATCTCTGGTCGTGGTGTTGGTATGGATGTTGTAATGACCAACCTAACTGCTCTAAATGGCGTTGTTGACTTAAGCTCTAAAAAAGGCGAAGGCACTCGACTAAAAGTTAGTATTCCATTAACTTTGGCAATCATGCCAAGCTTACTTGTCTCAATCAACGATCACCCTTATGCTGTTCCTCAGGTTAACCTCTTACAAATCTTGCGAATCTCTCAAAATGAAATCTCAGAGGATATTCAGCACATCGGCAACTCTCTAGTGACTCGTTTTATGGATGAACTGATTCCGGTTGTTCGAGGTAAAGACTTTATTGAGGGCGATCCTGCTCCAATCGATTTCAAAGCAAAGAACTACGGATTTTCATAAGCTGTCCAAATTCTAGTTGTTGCCTCAGGCGAAAAACGCTTTGGCATAATTATAGATATGACCCTGGACTCTCCAGAAATAGTCGTAAAACCTTTTGGGAAACACCTAAGAAATCTGCCAATTTATGCTGGGGCAACTATACTTGGTGATGGATCCATTGCGCCAATTCTAGATGTAACTGGCATCATGAATGTTCTAGAAATAGACAATGTTTACTTTGAAGATGAAGAAATAACTACAAACGAAGAAACTGATGAAGTTGGAGAAGTTCAAAATCTTCTGATCGTTACTAATGGTCACGATGAAAACTTTGCAGTGCCACTGAGCAATATCATTCGTATAGAGAAAATCGATCCATCTAAAATCGAGAATGTTGGATCTCTTCGCACTGGTGAATTCTTAGGAAAAAGCACTGGCCTATTCACAATAGATGATAGCGCTGATGTTGGTCCTGTTGACCTAAGCTCTCCTTGCTCAGTAATCCTCTTTGAAATGTTGGGGAGAACTTTAGGCTTAATTGTTAAAGAAATTATCGACTCTGTTAAAGTTGCGGTTGAGTTCGATGAACAAACTTACAAACAACCAGGAATTTTGGGCGCCACTTACATCAATGACAACTTAACATTATTGGTTGACCTATTCGGAATTGTTTCTAAGAAAATGCCACAATGGGTTAATGAAAATGGCATTCACCTCTCTGAAATGGAGAAAGAAGGTGCTTCAAAAGTATTGGTAATCGATGACTCTCAGTTCTTCTTAAATCAGATAAACTCATTTCTTCTTGAAGCAGGTTATAAAACTTTAACTGCTATGAACGGTCAGGAAGCTATGGATATTCTCAAAGAACCTGATTGCGATGTTTCCTTTGTTTTGACGGATATCGAAATGCCTGTCATGGATGGCTGGGAATTAATTACAGCCATTAGAAATGACGAAAAACTCAAACATATTCCTATCGTTGCTGTTACCTCAGTTGCAGGTGAACAAAATGTTACCAAGGGAAAAGACTTGGGGGCTGATGCCTATCTTCTTAAGCTGGATAGAGAAGAAATTCTGCAGACTATAAAAAGCTTTAATACTTTGGAAATAGTTTAAGGAGATCAAAATGGTAATGAACGATAACAACTACGTCATCTTTAAAGTAAATGACCTCTACTGTGCCTTAAGCTGCCTCGAAGTGCAGGAAATCATTAGAGACACTGACCATATAACACCGATTCCACAAGCCGATGAATCTATTAGTGGAGTCATCAATATTCGTGGTAAAATTGTCTCAGTACTCAACCTGCCTACACATTTTAAACTGGATTTCAATAAAGCAGACTCTGACTCAATTATTGTAGTTAATGATGAAGATGAGTGCGTCGGCCTTTACGTTTCTGAAGTTATTGATGTCATTGATCTTAGTGGAACCGAAATTGAACATACTCCCGCAGTTCCTCATAAGCTTGATCCACATTATGTCAAAGGGGTCATGGAGTTTAATAAAGAAATTACAGCTGTTTTGAATCTCAAAGAAATTTTAAATGTAGAAAGCGCTGAAAGCGAATTATAGGGAGATCGAGATATGAAACTGAAAAGAAATAAAGACACCCTAAAGATTAATTCTACGGATGATATTACAGCTGCCAAAGTTGAAGACATGAGGAAATCTATATTAGATGAGTTTGATTCAGAACTAAAGTTCATAGAGATCGATCTTAAAAATGTAAAACTAATTGATTCAACAGGAATTAGCTTGCTGATTTCAATTCAAAATTCTCTTAACAAAAATGAAGGGAAATTGAGAATCACAAATACCGATGAAAACCTTAGCCACATGTTTAACGTCATGCGTCTAAATAACCATTTTGAGATTTCTTAAGCTAGCGAATTCTGTAATTGATCTGCTATCTGCTCTAAAGGTAGAACTATCGAAACTGCTCCATTTTTTGCTGCCTCTTTGGGCATTCCATAGATAGTCGAAGTCTTTTGATCCTGCCCGATTGTATAACCTCCTCCATTCTTAATCTGAAGAAGTCCTTTTGCTCCGTCTGACCCCATTCCAGTCATGATGATTCCAATAACGCGAGATCCACAGCAGTTAGCAAGAGAACGGAATAAAAAGTCAGCAGCTGGGCGGCAATAGTTTTCTGGAGGGTCATCACTAAGCCTAACAATCATTCTGCCATTTTCCTCAACAACTCCCATTTGTATCTCACCTGGAGCTATGTAAACTCGGCCTTTTTCCAAAGTTTCACCTTCCTCAGCAACCTTCACTTGCAAAGTACACTTTTCATTCAGCGAGTTAGCTAAGGATTCAATAAATAATTTCGGCATATGCTGAACTACGACAATCGGTACTTTAAAGGATGCTGGTAAAGCGGGTAATACTTTTGCCAAAGCCTTTGGGCCACCAGTTGATATACCTATGCCAACAATATCCGCTTGAACTTTTGTATTGAAACTTGGTCTTGAATCAAACTGAACTAGTGTTTTGGGACGCGCTTTTTTTCCCTCTGCTATTAGTCTCTTCAGTTCTTTTAACTCCGGGATAAGCTGTTCTTTCAAAAGCTTAGTGCTTTCGTCCCTATCTTTCCCTTCCGGTTTAGTGATAAAGTCATGAGCTCCCAATTCTAGTGCTTCAACAGTCACATCTGCTCCTGCAGTTGTAAAAGCACTACACATGATGACATGAGTATCGATTCCCTTATTGTTTATTTCCTTCATGACATCGAGCCCAGTCATCTTGGGCATTTCAACGTCTAAAAGAACGACATTCGGGTGGTATTTCTCGACAGCTTCTATACCCGCCTGACCATCATTAGCAGTGGCGCAAACTTCCACACCTTCTACGCTTCGAACCAGGGTTTTAAGTAATATCCTAAAGAGAACTGAGTCATCAATTATCAATACATTCATATTAGCTCTTTTTGGGGCCTTTAATTTTTACCGTAAATAGACGCAAATCTTTAGCCAAAAACTCCAGAAGAATTAATCTTTCTAAAATAAAACCAAGATACTCAAGAATAAGCTTCAAAGAATCTCCATTGAATCTTCTCAAAACTTATGGTAATCCTTTTGCAAGTGACGATTTTATTTAGAAATGATTGAAGGCAATAATTTCTAGTGCACAAGTTTGAACTAATTTCAGATTATAAGCCATCTGGCGACCAACCAAAAGCTATTGAAAAGCTCTCTGCTGGCATAAATGCTGGCAAGAAGTTTCAAACTCTTCTCGGTGTTACTGGATCAGGTAAAACTTACACCATGGCCAATGTTATTGAGAAACTAAACAGACCAACTCTGGTTGTTTCTCAAAACAAAACATTGGCAGCTCAGTTATTCAGTGAGTTCAAACACTTTTTCCCCAAGAACAGAGTTGAGTACTTCGTCAGCTACTACGACTACTATCAACCGGAAGCCTATTTACCAACAACGGACACTTATATTGCTAAAGACTCTTCTATTAATGAAGAGATAGAAAAATACCGACTTTCCGCAACCTGCTCACTTCTTGAACGAAGAGACGTCATTGTCGTTGCCAGTGTTTCCTGTATTTATGGTCTTGGTGATCCAGGTGATATCCAGCAAATGCGCATTCCTCTAAAAGTTGGAGGTGAACTAGACCGCGACCTATTTCTAATGGCTTTAGTCGATTCCCAATACAACCGTAACGATATCTCTCCTTCTCGGGGTGCTTTTTCAGTTCGAGGTGATGTCGTCGACGTTTACCCTTCATACAGAGATGACTTTTTAAGAATTGAGTTCTGGGGCGATGAGATCGAATCAATCACTCAAAGAGAAAGCCTCACTGGAAAAGTCATAGAAGACTTAGAAGAAGCTGCCGTTTTCCCTGCAACTCACTTCGCCGCTCCAAGAGATAAAATTGAAGCGATTATTCCTAAAATTATGGATGAAATGCACATGCAAGTCAGCCATTTTGAAGAACAGGGAAAACTAGTTGAGGCTCAACGCATTTACCAAAGAACCAACT
>Ga0075480_10003084_pt1 | contig 10704 bp, 8 predicted proteins | sample DEB08_DNA_7_FD_81590 | JGI IMG/M metagenome (GOLD analysis project Ga0075480, IMG submission 81590) | Aqueous microbial communities from the Delaware River and Bay under freshwater to marine salinity gradient to study organic matter... | ecosystem: Environmental > Aquatic > Marine > Coastal ... | reverse complement strand
ATTAATCTTCGATTCATATCGTCCATCAAGTGGTGTCAAAGCATCGATAGTTTACATATAGAGTATTCTCCTAGAGTAGTATTTTCTGTAAAAATTTTCACCTATACTACTTCTATGTATCTAGGATTCAACGCCGGATTTAAAACAAAAAAGCTCACCCAAAAATTATCAGGTGAGCTAGAAATTTTTATGACCTAATTCGTCTATTTCTTTAATCGGACAGAATTAATTTTCACATCTTCTACAGGCTTATCTTGAGCACCTGTTTTAACCTTGCCAATCTTCTCGACAATGTCCATGCCTCCAATAACCTTTCCAAAAACTGTATGTTTTCCATCCAAATAATTATTATCTTTTAAATTTATGTAAAACTGGCTACCATTTGTGTTTGGTCCAGAATTCGCCATTGCTAAAAACCCCTTCTTCATAGGATATGATTTTAGCTTATCATCATAAACATAGCCCATTCCCTCATACAGTTTCTTGAGAGTCAAAGTCTTAATTACTTTTTGAATCTCTTCCTGAAACTCTTTTTGCTTAGCTTTAAAAGTTTCTTCTGAATTAATTCCTAGCTTTTTAAACACAGGTTGTGCAATCATTTGTTGAATTTGTCTTTGTGGATAAATACGTAAATGCTCATGTACACCAGTTTTTTCATCAAGAACTTTTAGGTTTTGAAGACCAAGACTATCAGCATTAATCTCATCTTTGAATTTATATCCAGGATCTCCCATACCATTTCCCATAGGGCATCCGCCTTGAATCATAAAATTATCAATAACTCTATGGAAAATAAGCCCGTCGTAAAATGGTTTCTTTACTTTATTTCCACTGGCATCTGTGAACTCTTTTGTTCCTTCTGCCAAACCTATAAAGTTCTTTACTGTTTCTGGTGCATCCTTTTCAAAAAGCTCAATTGTCACATCTCCGTGACTAGTTTTCATGACAACTACTGGGTTAGCTGATTTTTCTTGGGCGCTTACTGCTACAGTAAGTAAAACTGCCAAAAGGCTAAAAATTATTTTCATTTGAATCCTTAAAATTTATTTAGTGCTAAAATCATCACTATTTATATCATTAGTCAAGCTGTATTCTCACCTTCGTTGGCATCTTCTTTCTTATCTTCTTGCTTAGTCTCTACTTCACTACCATCAACATTTACTCCCAGTTGATTGTTTAAAGACTCTCTGATAGTTGGGCATTTAAATTCATAGCTCTCTAACTTTTCTGAACTACAGCTTAGGCTACTAAGCATCAAAACTTCTCCCATCTCAGCAAAAACAGTTTTAATGATAAACTCTGGAACTGGTAAAAAAGCAGGCAAGCCAACAGCCTTAGCTAAAGCTTTGGTAAATACCTTATTAGATACTGGATTCGGTGCAACTACATTGACTGGTCCCTTAATGTCATCGTTTTGAAGAATATGCCAAATTATCCCAACAACATCATCTAAATCTACCCAGCTCATTATCTGCTTACCCTTCCCTAGCTTTCCTCCTGCAGCCATTTTAAAAATAGGAAGCACTTTTTTTAATAGTCCCCCGTCTCTGCCGATTACAGCTGCAAACCTCGTATTAACGACTCTAATACCTGCATCTGATGCAGCCTTAGTAGCGCCTTCCCAAGCCCTTACAACTTCACTGAGAAAGTCCGTTCCGTTCAATTTAGAGCTTTCCGTAAATGCCTCATCACCTTCTTCAGTATATCCATAGACATTTACGCCAGAAGCAACAATGAAGACTTTGGGCTTAGATTTTAGACTTGCTAGTTTCTCAGCAAGAAGTTTTGTGCTGTTCACTCTTGAGTTCATAATTCTTTTTTTGACTCGAGAGCTCCAAACCTTCTTAGCGATGTTGTACCCTCCTAGATGAATGACAACATCAAACTCATTTAGCTTTGACTCTTCTAGTTCCCCTTTTTCTGGGTCCCAAAAAATTTCAGTTACATCATTTGATACCGGTCTACGTACAAGCTTAACGACCGGGCATTCATTTCTAATGAGGAATTCAGACACTGCTTTGCCTACCATTCCACTTGAACCTGCCATTAAAACTCTCATAAATACTCCAGTAATGTTTCCCTTAATTATATCGGCACTTTTAGAAGATCATTTATTTAGCCTTGCTCCCAGTTCATCTTTCCATGCTTTTGAAAGACTTTCGTAAGAAATAAAATCTTTAAGTTTTTCCTCAGAATTTATCCTTCTATACATAATGTCATTGGCATATTTTAATGAATACCTTGAGTCACTTTCAACTCTAGTAAAAACACTTCCATTACTGACTGAGCCAGCATTCAAAACTCTAAAATAAAAACCTGTTGCCCCTGTATCTATCATCTTCTTAATGACACTATTATTTTTATGGAATGCACCGGTTTTGAAACAAGGCTGTCTTGGTTGAGAAATCTGAAGTTTGACTTCACCTGATTCAAAAATATCTCCAACAAACAGATCCTTTTCATCTGCTTCATCAATTGAAAAGTTTTCACCAAAAGAAGGAATTGGCATTTTTATTCCTAGGTCACTTTCAAAATATGATAGATGATGAAGGCTATAGACACAAACAGCTTTATCAACTCCACCATGGTGCTTTAAATCTGCTTGCTCATCTCCTAGAAAGCCTGTACTAGTGAGCTCAGCTTTATCTACAGCATTCTTACCAAAGGCAGAGTCGACTATTTTCTTCCCCGCTTCTAACTTGCTTATCTTGCCAATATTTAAAGAAACTATAGAAAATTGCATTTTATTTCTCCTTTTCTTAATCTCATCTGACTAAAATTCTTTACAAGTTCCCTCTAAACACAACATCGAAATTGAACATAAAGGATGGAGTATTAAAATAGCTAGAGCCTAAATGGGGATTTAAGTGAGTATAATTACAGTAATTCAAGATGATAAAGAAGCCGCGCCATTAGTGCGACTTGGCTTTCAGTTTGCAAAAGCAAACCAAAAACCTTTCTTCATCATTTATGCTCATGAATCTGAGCAACAAACTGAATTAACTGAATTTGATCTAAAGTCCGAAACTAAGGGTCCTGTTCTTGAGATAATCAAAACAACCTTTGAGGAAGAAAAAGAACAAGCTTTAGACATCACCCAAACTCCACATTTCGAATATCATGAAGAGGATGACATAACGACTACCCTAATGTGTGTCCCAGACACAGAAGTTAAAGTAGCTAAAGGTAAAAACTTAGAAAAAGCCATTTTCAAAGCAATTAGCACTTCTAGTGCTGAACTTCTTTTAGTTGGTAGACACACTTCTTCCAAAGGAAATAAGCTACTTTCTGATATCCTCTTCGAAAAAGCCCATTGTAGTACCATGATTATTCGACTTGGTGAAAATGATTATAAACGATGTAAAAAGCTTTTGATTCCTTGTTCAGGTGGACCTCATGCTCGAGAGGCTTTAAAAATGACCTCAAAACTTTGCGACTCTCAAGGTACCATAATCAATCCTTTGATTGTTGAACCTGACACGACCGAGTTAATGGAAGAAGTTGGTATTCATACCCTAGAAAACTTTATCAAAAGCTGCGGCCTGAAAGTTTCAAACACTCTTTCTCCAAGAGCTATCATCACTGACAATGTTACAAAAGGTATATGTGATACAGCTTCTGAAGACTATGATCTTGTTATCATGGGTGCTTCTGAAGGCGGTAACTTAAGGAAAAAGCTCTTTGGAAACCTATCTGAAAAAATCTTCAATACTTCTTCTGAACTTTCCGTGGCCGTATACAGGGCAAAAAAATCTAAGTTCAAAGTCATTAGAGATAAGATTGAGTATTGGTGTAATCTAACAATCCCTCAACTCGATAGAGAAGCAAGAGTAAACTTATACGAAAACTTGTATGTGAACTCGACTTGGAACTTCGACTTTATATCATTAATATGCTTGTCCACGGCTATTGCTGCACTAGGACTCATAGCAGATAGTACCGCAGTTGTTATTGGAGCTATGCTTGTTGCTCCGCTGATGATCCCCATTTTAGGAGCTGGACTAGCAATCATACAAGGTAATGTTCCTCTTGTGATAAACTCTGCAAAGTCCATTGTTTTAGGGTTTCTCTCAGCATTAGGTATTGGACTCTTAGTTGGCCTTTTGACACCTTATGATGAAATGACTAATGAAATCTTATCTCGTGGAAGCCCTAAGTTAGCTGATCTTTTCATTGCATTCTTTTCAGGAATAGCTGCGGCTCATTGTATGAGTCGTCCCAAGTTATCTGCTGCACTTCCTGGAGTAGCAATAGCTGCAGCCTTAGTTCCTCCAATAGCCTCCTCTGGCATTGCACTTTCTTTGGGCAAAACAGATGACGCTACTGGTGCTGCAATATTATTTTTCACTAACGTAGTCTGCATAATTCTTGGTTCGTCAATAACCTTCTTTGCTGCTGGTATTCGCTATAATAAGAAAAGAACATCAAATCGTTGGGTTCAACAAGCTTATATAGGATTAATCCTAGCTCTAAGTATCTTAGTCATCCCTTTAAGTTCTACACTTGTCTCAAAAATTACGACTAAGCTAAGTCCTGTAGTTAAACTGGATGGGAGAGAGAAATACGAAACAATCATAAACAGAATTATCGAAGAAAATCCTGATCAAGGTGTGATATCTGCACCTAATTTGAAGATATCTAAAGATAAAGAAACTATTACTGTAAATTTTGAAGCTACAAAACTACCGACGAAAGAGTTAGTGACCAAAATTGAACAAACCATTTTTGAAAAGCTTGAGAAAAAAGTTAAAATTAGAATCATACCCACGATCGTTGTTGAATAGGAGTTGTCATGAAGTTCTTTCCAATTTTAGTTATGCTCATTTTAGTTCTCACTGGCTGTAGATCTGCAGAAGACGCATTTCTTGATGCACAAAATGCTGAAATGGCAGGTAATAATAAACTAGCTGTTCGTTACTACCTAGAAACCCTTCGTTTAAACCCAAATATGCCTCAGGCCAAAGAAAGGCTTGGAGCTGTTGCTCAAAAAGAAATTGATGATGGTACGAGAAGAGCTGAAGGTTTAATCAGAAATGGTAATGCTTCACAAGGTCTTTCACAGTTAAACTCAACTAAAAACCTGCTTAACCAAGTAAAGTTTCATGCGCCAAATGTCAGACTACCAAAGCACTTTAGTCAGCTTGAAGATCAAGCAAATGTACAAATCAGAAGCGACCTCTTTAGGCAAGCCAAAAGTGCCGAGCAAAATAGTCAATGGGACAAAGCCCTAGCCATTTTAACGGATATCGAAAAATATAACCCATCTTCAAATGACCGCTTAAAAATAATTGATAGTCGTGACAGAATTAATGACAAGGCCTTCAATCAACAAATCGCTGGAGCTGAAGCTCTATTCAAACAAGGAAAATACCCCGACTCCCTAGGAGCTTTGGACTCAGCGGCTAAATATGCAGACAAGTTAGACAAGGAAAATCTGCTTAAAAAGAAAAAAGAGCAATTCCGAACTGATATAATCATTGCCGAAGCAACTGCTCTTAAAGCTAATATGGATAAAAAGAAATTCATTGAAGCCCAAAAACGCTTAAAGGGTTTAGATGGACTAAAGCAATTTTTTGAAAAGCCACAACTCGATGCTATAAGAGTTTTGAACACAAAGCTCTATAACTCTTGGGCAAATGATTTATTTAACGCTAGGAAGTACCGTGAATCTTGGCACCGAGCTGCCGATTCTTTGAAGTTTGAAAGCACAAACCAAGAAGCTCTTGACCTGCAAAGAAAAGCAATGCAATTAGGTCGTGTAAACTTCGCTTTACTTCCTGTGATTCACAATAAAAAAGACGCACCATTCATTAAAAAAATAGATACAGACTTTAACAATGGGCCGGCTAGAAATATGCCTCCATTTACGCTTCTTGTTTCAGATTTTGATCTAAGAGATGCATTTAGAGCTTTTAAAGTTAACCCACAAAATATTACTCGTGAACAAGCTCTCGCTGTAGCTAGAAGAACCAACTCTTCTTATGTAATTTTCCGTGAATTAACAGCTTATCGTATGGAGCAACAATTTACTTCTAGTAGAAACATTTCAGTTAAAAGAAAAGACAATACGCCTTCAACAATGGAACTAAAAAAAGGCCTGATTAAACTCAACTCAAGATTACTAATAACAATCGTTGATGCAAAATCCGGCCATAGAGTTTTTTCAAAGGAAGGAGACATCTCTTCGGAACTGGAGTTTGAACAAGGCTTTCTTAATGAACCAGCGAAAAATCTGGCACTTACAAATGCTCAGCTTTCTCTTTTAGACCCTCCGGCACAGCAAGATTATGCAACTGTTGAATCAGCTTCAGTAAAATCAGCTACTGACTTCTTCCTCAAAATAATCTTCCCTGAAATGGAAAATGCCGTACCATAATTGATTTAATCGATACAGTTAATTTAAATTATTAATTTTTCTTTTAATCGACCATCTATTGACTTAGATGCATGATAGATCAACTAAACAACGAGCTAAAGGTTGGGGATATAGTTTTTATTGCTATTCCCAATTTTCTTTATCGACGAGTTGCTAAAACTACTTGTTCTTGGACTTCTCATGTCGGAATGATACACAGCAAACAAAATGGACAATGGATCATTGCTGAAAGTTCTGTCCCTTTTTGCAAAATGACTCCTATTGCTGATTTTCTAAAACGTTCCGAGAATGGAATTTTCACTGTTAGGAGATTAAAAGAAGACTCTTAATAAGAGTGAGATAGACCGCTTGCAAGAAGCGGCTCAAAAAAGAATGAAAAGGCTCTATCACCTTGGCTTCAAGTATGATTCAAAAAGGCAGTTTTGCTCAAAGTTTGTCTATGAGGTTTTCAAAGAAGCTTTAAACATAGAAGTTGGCCAACTAGAAACTTTTAGAGATCTGCTAAATAAAAACCCAAATGTATCCAAAAGGTTTTGGAAGCTTTGGTTCTTTGGCTTTATACCTTGGAAAAGGCTAACTGTAACTCCTGCGAGTCAGCTAGAGAGCCCAAAGCTAGAAACCATCTTTGAAAATGTTTAGCTTAGTCTTTCATTCTCTTAATTGTTTTGAGAGTATAACACAGATTAAAAATAATAAGCTAAAGTAAACAACACAAAGGTGTGCCAAGCGGAGTTTCCACTTCCTGAAGCAAAACCATTTGGGAATGTCCCCTCACCTAAATCTGGATGTTCCTTAAGCCAGTAGACTTCACTATACAAACTCCATTTGCCTATTGCCCATATAGCCCCAACACTGAATTGCTGAGAATCTGGCCAGGAGTTTTTATGCTTCTTTAGATAAGAGAACTCTGTATAAGGTGTCACTGAACTTATGGGGCCCCAGTTAACTTCAAATTTTCTACTTACACTAGCAATAAATAAATCGCCTTGTTTTGCCGCATTGTAAGGGAAAGTATCGAAATACCCAAATTGTACTACATTTTTGCTCTGCCCATCAGGATTCTTAAGGTTGTAATTATAATGGATCCAACTGAGTTTAATTTCCCAAGGCTTCAACTTTCCATGGTAAGCCAATCCAAGAGCATAATGGTCGCCAGTATCACCTGTATCATTATTCGGAATCAATCCATATTGCAGGGAAAAGATAAAGTCACTAGACTTATCTTCATCGTGATGAACCGTATAAGTTGATCGAAAGTTAAATTGGTTTCTTTCTTTGTTGCCTGAGGTACCTTCAGGGACTACATCGGCAGAATACCTTGAACTATGGTCACTTCTGCCATTGCTTAACCAAGTTCCTTCGTCTCTCAAAAAGTATGCAAAGTCAAATTTCCAGCTTTCGTTCTTCCAAGTGTAGACTGCTCCAAGGTCATAGTCTTCTTCCAAACCAAGATAGTACCCTGGACTTTCCCACCAACTATGTGTTGCAAATTTTGTAATGCCGAAAGGAACTAAAGTTACACCAGCTCTAATACTGCTATTGTCATTAAATTGATAATCGATCCAAGCTTCTTTTAGAAAAGTCACCCATGTTGCATAGTCTTCAAATCTGTAAAAAGAATAAGTGGCTGAAGCTGTCAACGGACCATCAGACCAGCCCAGTGTGAGAGCAAACCTGTCGAAATCTACATCACCTGCCCTAGTATCTTTCTCTCCATAGTCTTTGAAAACATAGCGGTAACTTAGACTTCCATTGATGGTAAACTTATCAATTTGGAAAGGCTCATAAGGCCAATCTGTAAACCATTTCTCCTTAGAATCTTCAGAAAATAGAGAACTTGTGAAAAAGAGAACAGCAAATAACAATGTCCATTTCATTTTGAAACCCACCTGTAATTTCATAAATTACACGCAGGTTTTACACCATGAATTAGAACTTCTTACTTTTTAACATTCTTGTATAAAAGAACACCTTTCTCATCATAGAAGTTAAAAGATAATGTTGCTGGTGACTTAGAAGTCGCCGGCATACTTTGAATTTGAAGAAATCCACCTGACGCTTCTGACTGAGTATAAGGCTGCTTTATTGTAGCCTTTGGATCATTTGATTTTGGATCTCCAGGCTTTCTTCCAAGGCGAGCATTTGCATCAACCAAGGCACCACAAGAAAACTCTTCTATTCCTTCTTTTGAAATAGAGTGATACTGCCAATGGCGGTCTCCACAAGCCAGATAAAAACCTTTCTTATCCAGACCAGTTTCCTTTAACCACTTAAAGAATTCATCTCTCTCATAAGTAAATCCATCTGTGTTACAGTGATTATCAATCTTATAAGCGTCATCTGGGCCAATCATAGGTGTAGGAGAAACAAGTACTTTGAATTTTGCATCACTTGCTAAAAGGGTTCTTTTTAACCACTCTTTTTGTTTCTTACCCCAAATCGTTTTATTTGGTCCATCTTTATCTTTATTGTCTGAGCGGTACATACGGTTTTCAACAAACCAAACTTGTAGATCTTTGCTTGCTCGAACAGTTCTATAAGTCAGTGCATCTTTGTCTCCCTGCTTTGAAATAGGAAATTGCTCAAGCATGAGATCCCTACCCATTTGAGGAGTTGGCAAGTAATCTCCACTGTTATCACAATCGTTTTTGCGATAATCATGATCATCAATTTCCCAAAAAGTAGGAACTTCTGCGTAAAGCTTTTTATATCTCGCTAAAGAAAATTGTTCATGATACTTCAAACGTACTTCATCTGTTGTTTCCGCATACTTTCTATCTGGAGAGTCATAATAGACATTATCACCAGTGCCTACGAAGAAATCTGGTTTAATGCTTAAAATAGTTTCTAAGGCTGGATATCCTAAGTGTTTATCAACATCAGTATAACCTTTACCAACACTAGCTGCTTTGGTTAACTTACCTTGATGCCTTTTCATAAGACCTTTTTTTGTTTTTTCATGATGAAAAAATTTGGCAAAATTCATACCCGTTACTACTACAAAATCGACTTCTCCTTCGATCTTTGCACCAGGCAGTGTTTTAAACCGGGCAATTGGTCCAAAGGTTTCTTTTCCATCTTTGGAATGAATGCGAGTATTACAGATATACTTTGTGTTGGGTGTTAAACCTTCGAAAGTAGCTCTAGCAATAAAATCATTTTTTGCTTGAGCTGCAATTTTCTGACTCACTGCTTTGCCGTCAATTACAGGCTTTAGAATAAACTCTACAGTTCCCTCAGTTCCATCAAAAGTATTGGGTTGGTTTAGTCTTACTTGAATGTGGACTTTAGATGGGCTTAGCTCTCCAACCATGATTCCCATATCTGTTTTTATCTCTTTGGTACTAACGCAGGAGACACAAAAAAGTAAAATTAATAAAAATAATCTCACAATAACATCCGTATTTTATTTTAGTTTACATACTCATCGCTATCACTACGGACTATTTGACCGCAAAGGGACAGTATAGTGTAAATATCTTAGTAATTTTGTTGTGAAGAGTGAATACTTTTCTGGAATGAATATGTGTTATTAATTCTTATTTCCATATTTTTTGGCTATCACTTGAAAATAGTTTGTAGCTTCCTGACGAGTCATATTCCCTTTGCGTACTTCTTTCATTAAGTACTGAAGAAGCCTTCTACCGGCTTCTTGTTGATTAATAGAATTTGATTTCATTTGACCCACCAAAATCTCAACTTGCTTCCTTAAGCCATCTGGCATGTCAATTTTATCATTATCTGACTTTATAAATTCAAAGTAACCGATCATCATTTCATCATTAGTCTGATCTCCAAAACGAACTCTGGCATTGGGGTTTGGATTTGCAGGATTTTTCTCTGAATTATCGTAAAGAGCCGTTACTTCCAGCAAAGAGCCTGCTTTTATTTCTCTAGGAGTTTGATACTGATAAGTGATTTGCCAATTAAAATCATACTTAGGGATATCGACCAAAGTTTCTCTCTTACCGTCAGGTGAAACTAAATCGTATTTAAAAGCTTTCCCTCGAAGATGGGCATGAGGACTAAATCCAACCAGGTAGCCATCCTGTAAAAATCTATGACGAGCCTCAATCTTAAAATTATCTGTTCTTGGTGGAATTATGAATCGATTATTAAAAGCAGACTTCGTTTCGATAACTTTAGCTGGCTTTTTGTCATGAAACTTAAACGCTATTGAAACTTGGTCCTCAACGGCTGTTCCATTTGGAGTATAATGCAATTGAAACCTCAAGTAAGTACCAGCTTCAAGTTTTTTACCACTACCTTGAGGGTAAATGCTGATCTGATTCCCAGGTACATAGCCAGCAAAAAAACCTCGAACTCCT
>Ga0075480_10003081_pt1 | contig 10707 bp, 11 predicted proteins | sample DEB08_DNA_7_FD_81590 | JGI IMG/M metagenome (GOLD analysis project Ga0075480, IMG submission 81590) | Aqueous microbial communities from the Delaware River and Bay under freshwater to marine salinity gradient to study organic matter... | ecosystem: Environmental > Aquatic > Marine > Coastal ... | reverse complement strand
ATGCCGTAAGGACATTCTTGTCATTGAATGGTAAGCCAGACAAGTTTATGAGATTGAAACAGGTTGCACTATATTGGCAACGTAGATTAATGAACAACGGATTGATTACTTTAACAAGAACAGCAGAAGACCAAAGACACTTTCCTGATCTAAAAGATTACTATCCATATGTGTCGAGCATACTGTCAGAAAAAGATTTTGAAAAGTTTTGTAAGCACTGGCCACATTCATTAGATGAAGACAATGTTAATCAAGGTTTGTATGGCAAACACTTTAGTGGATATCCATTTGATAAAAAATTATTTGCTGACACATATCTAAGTGTTGTGTCTGAAACACACAGTGGGGCACACAATTGCAATCCACAATTCTTTCCAACAGAAAAAACTTACAAAGCAATAGTCAACTGTCATCCTTTTGTGATGTTATCAACACAGCATTACCTAAAAGAATTACAAGCACAAGGATACAAAACATTTGCACCATACATAGATGAATCATATGACAACGAACCAAGTGCATACAAAAGAATGAACTTGGCAATTGATCAAGTGGAACATCTGTGCAAAAATGGTGTACCTGTTGATATGTTGCAAACTGCTGTTTACAATTATGCACATTTGCAGAGCCGTGTGCTAACACACTTAGAATTAGTAAAAGGACTGATGCAATGACAATGCTGTATAACAGTTATCCTTATTGGAGATATACTCCAAGTAAAAACGGAGAACGTGAAGAATTGTTTGTAGGAGATCCTTTGCCATTAATGATTACTCATGGTCCTCAGTATCATAAATGTAAAGAAAATAATAAACCATGTGCATTTATTATTGAAGAGCTTACCGAATCAGACTTGCCGGGCCCGTCGTTAGAAGATGACTTACCTGTGTTTGAAATGTTACACAAACGTTTACAAGATAATAAAATAGATCAAAATGATGTACATATCATTATGCCAAGCATAAATTTTAATGAACAGTATGATCGTTGGTGCAAGGATAACAATCAAAACTATATAATAAAAAATAGATACACATATCCATTCTACTTTTTAACATTACAACGAAAATACAAATATGTAAAAGAATTTAACTATAAACGTGATAAACATCTAATGAGTTTAAATGGCGCGGCTAAACCTATGCGTGTAGACTTTATAAATTTTTGTAAACAAAACAATCTAATGCACAACTATATTAGTTTAGTTAACGTGTATAATACAACCAATGAACAAGTTGAATCTGTAAAATTAGATATAGAAGCAGATGACTTGGTCAAAGATGATAAGATAGTTCCAAAAGAATTAATGGCTAACAGTTGGTTAAATGTTATCAACGAAACACACGAAGATGACACTGTGTTCTTTACAGAAAAATCATGGAAACCTATTTTAAATTTACAATTGTTTTTATACTATGGCACAGGAAATGCACAAGCATATTATGATAATTTAAAATCATATGGATTTAAATTGTATGATGAAATACTTGATTATGACAATGATCCTAAACAAGAAATACTAAAATTTTGCTCAACACCACTGGATCAAATAGCAGTTGACATAGAAGCAGTAAAAGAAAAAATGTTTTACAATCAACAACTAGCACTTGACACAGATTGGCAAACCAAGTATCATAAGGTTATATATGAACAGATATCTGATAACATCGGGATGTAGTTTCACGGCTCATGCTGTAGAACCAAACATTGCTTGGCCAAATCATATCAAAGATTGGCAAGTGATTAACTGTGCAGAAATGGCCAGTGGTAACAGTTTGATCAGTAGGAACTTGATTGCTACCATACCTCATTATGTAGATAAAAATCCTACAGTGGCAGTGATGTGGTCAAACCCAAATAGGTTTGAATTGTTTTACAATCAGGAATCGCTTAACTATGATAAAATTTATAAAGACATGAAAGGCAACGGTGGTTTTCAAAATCAACCGTACACAGGCAAATGGCAAACACATGAAACTTCTAATTGGGTAAAAAGTGGAGGTGGATTTGGTCATTGGGAATTTGACAGCAAAGAATTAAATCAAGACATGAAGTTATACATTACTAACTTTCACAATGAAGAATTACAATTTGTACAAACACTTGAACACATTCTAAGAATACAATGGTACTGCAAAACACATAATCTAAAACTAATCAACATGTGTTGGCAAGATATATTCACAGGTAAAAATAATACCGACGGAAATAATTCAAACGAACATGGTGATTTAATTATTAATCGTTTTGAAAATGCTCTACATCTTTGGGAACAAGTTGATTGGTCAACATGGTGGTTTCATCATAGTCCACAACATGAATGGACAAACCAATACGGTGGATTAAAAGAGTGGTGCATAGACAATGGCTACGAACAGTTTCCAGGAAGCCATCCAACAACACAAGCACAACAACATTTTGCAAAAGAAGTAGTAGAAAGGTTATTATAATGTTAAAAATATTGATTATGGGATTGCCAGGAAGTGGTAAAACAACATTAGCATCAAAACTAAAATCGTTAATAAACGCACAATGGTTAAATGCTGATGCCATACGCAAGAGTGAAAACGATTGGGACTTTAGTGAGTTTGGTAGATTAAGGCAAGCAAAACGTATGAGCAAACTAGCAGATAAATGTATTGCACGTGGTCATCATGTTATTTGCGACTTCGTTTGTCCCACAAAAAAAACTAGAAAAATTTTTGATGCTGACATTATAGTTTGGATGAATACCATCGATGAATCTCAATACAAAGACACAAATCAAATATTTGTCCAACCGATATCAGCAAATGGTGAAGAAGTTGATTTTGAAATAAGAGAATTTGATGCTGATAGTTGGGCAGAAACTATTGCTGGATTGATAAGAATAAAGATGAATACACAATGAAAAAACTACTAACCACAGGATGCTCATTTACTCATGCTCCAACTAGTTGGGCAAACTATTTGTCTAAAGACTATGATGTAGCCAATGTTGCTGAAGGTGGTGCTGGTAATGAAATGAACATTAGAAATGCTATGATTAATATTCATAAAAATGATTATACTCATTGCATTATACAGATATCAGGTATTAACAGATTTGAATTATCCATTGACGAACGTGTCACTAGCGAAAATACTTTTTTAATTCCAAACGAAAATTATACTTGGATTAAAAGCACAGGAGATCAAGAATGGTGGCATTCTTGGGCAAAAGAAAATGTAACAACACAACAAACAAAGTTGGTAAGCAACGCACTGAACAATTATATACAACACTGTTATTCTGAACATCAACAAATTTTAAATACACTTATATCAATTGTTAACTGTCAAACATTGTGTAAACAAAAACAAATCAAACAACTTTACTTTTTTTGGAAAAATGAACTACTACAATATATAGATACAATTAAAAAATCAAAAGAACTTACTGCTTGGTGGAATGAAATTGATTGGGGAACATTTTGGCTGTATAACCAATACGATGGATTGTGTGAGTGGGGTATAGACCAAGGATACACTGGAGACTTAAATGAAGATCATACTAACAAACCAGCACAAGGTTGGTTAATGATTAATGGTAAAAAAACTATGATTGGTCATCCTTCAACAGAATGTCATCAAGCATTTGCTAACCAAATAGTTAAAAAATGGATTACACAAGATGATTAATTTATTATATCAAACTTGGATTAACAATGTACCTATATCAAATAGTGTGCCACCGCATAAACGTAAAATAAACCCAAATGGGTATGGCAATGTTAAATCATACTATTTAGAAAAAATGTTAGAAGTAGTTGGCATCGAGTGGCGTCAATTAAATGTTGATAATGTTAATCCTGATGAGATAACATATTATCATATACAACCAGAATGGATTGACTTGGCGTTCTTTTATGAAAATGTTTTCCATCACATTGATGATAAAGTATTAAACTTATTGCGTGATCCAAATAACAAAGTAAGATTATTAATTTGGTTTCCAAGCGAAGGTTTCCATTTAAATATGCCAAGATTTTTAGACGACATAACATGGAGTATCAATGACAAGGGCATACCGTTTGATAAAGTAAGAATGGTTTATGGTGATTTAAAAATTGAAAAAAACTACGATAAGTATTTGTTTTATAAGCATCTAGGTGAAGATCAAAAAATTACAATGTATCCTTTTAATGTGTTTGAAACAAATTACAAACACGAATGTGATCTACGATACTTTATGGAACACAAGAGAAAAGGCGTAGATGCTAACAAAGAATTAATTGATCCAAAAGAACTTGATCGCAATCATATACGTTCACACAAATTTTTATGTAAGAATGCTAATCCTAGAGAACATAGAATTTATATCATGAGTGAAATATATAGACGTGGTTGGCAAGATCAAACCATACACAGTTTTTTAAACAGATACTTTACACCAGACAGTATTGGTAATCTTGATAGTTATATCACTGAAACACAACAACACTATAGAGATGAAATTGATTCTTACAGCCAAGAATGGTTAAAAACAAAAACACCTATCATACTAGATTATGATGCTAGTAATATTGGCGATGATATGAATCAACGTATGCTAGTTAAAGAGCATTTTACAGAAACATATTTTAGTTTTGTAACTGAAACGGTATTTGAATCACAACCTGGAGCACCATTGTTTGTTACAGAAAAAACATATATGCCTTTTGTAAACTATCATCCATTTATAATCACTAGTGGGCCTGGTTGTTTAAGTTATCTAAAAGAACAAGGATATGAAACTTTTCCTGAATTATTTGACGAGTCGTATGATGGACTAACTGATAGATCAAAACGTTTATCAGTTATAATGAACAACATAGAAAAATGGTGTGAAAAAGATATAAAAGAATTACACCAAGCATATTGGAGTGTGTGGGACAAACTTGAACACAATCACAAACACTTTTTTGCAAGGAAACATAGATCACAATGGCAAGATCTGTTAGATAAATTGAATGATAAGTAATAGTATATGTTAAATGATGTACAACCACATGTGGATAAAACTAGAGGAAAGATGTTGATATCAATGCCACATCTTGCTGATCCAAGATTTTATCATAGTACGTTAGCAATGTATAAACATGACGACGAAGGGGCAGGAGGCGTCATATTTAACAAACCAGCGAGAACAATTATCCTAAGTGATCTATTTGGCGATATGGGAATATCGTTGCTACCAGACATGCATGAAACACCAGTGTACTATGGCGGCCCAGTTAACACTAATCAAGTTTTTGTATTACACTCACACGATTATTTAGATAGAGATACTGCACCTATTTGTGCAGGTGTGTCTATGACAACAAACCGTCATATACTTACAGCCATTGCAAACAAAACAGGACCAAGCAAGTATAAAATTTGTTTAGGTCATGCTGTTTGGGGACCTAAACAATTAGAAAGCGAATTGTCAGGTACTTGGCAACACAACGAATTAAGCAGTTGGTTATACAATGAACTTAAACCTGAAGATATATTTTCAACTGTTAACATATGGCCTGTGTCTGTAGAAAGATACAGTAAAGGTATTGCAGGAAATATTTTAAATTATATGGAAAAGAAACATGCCCCAACAAGTAAATCATAATAATAAAACATATATAGTTTACGATTTTGATTGTGGACGTGAACGTGGAGCCGCAGATCTAAAGAATACTATAAAGCAATATGCGGAACAAAAAGACAAGCCATATATTATTATTTCAAATGCATTTGAAGGCGAAATACATTTTAAGCAACCAGACACATTTTTAGAACAACTACACAGCATACTCAAAAACTATGACAGTAAAAAAGTTATATTAGTAATGTGTGATGCTAACTTAGAACAAAACTACAAACGTTGGTGCAAAAATCACAAAGAAAAACCAGTGATAGGTCACTGTGTGTATTTTCCTTACACACTGTTGCAAAGAACAATAGATCATTACAACAAATACAGAATTAGAAAAAAACACTTGGCAAACAAATATCGTCATTACATTTGTATGAATGGTGCGGCCAAACCACATAGATTTAGAATGGTTGAAAAGTTATTTTCAAATGGCTGGGACGCAAAAGGTTACATAACATATCTAAACAGGTACGGTGCGAACACCAAACACCTTGCTAATGAAAACTTCCAAGGACAAGAGCTGTTGTTAGACTTTAATGCTAAAACCATAGACGAACAAAGCAATCAAGAAATACTACCAGAACAATATAGACAAGCAGTATTTGATATTGTCAATGAAAGTATAGTAAGTGATACCAGTGTGTTTGTTACAGAAAAAACCTGGAAACCAATATTATATAAAAGTCCTTTTATGATCTTAGGATCAAAAGGAACTTGTAAACATTTGGAAAAATTCTTTGGCATTAAGATGTTTCCTGATATGATCAACTATAGTTTTGATTATGTTGATTATCCAAAAAGGTTTGATAGATTAGTTAATGATAATCTAAGACGTATTATGGAAATGCCGTTGGAAGATGTAAACAAATGGTTGAATTCTAGCAAAGTTCAAAGTATACTATCATATAACCAAACAAAATTATTAAACACACAGATACCAAATCAAATAGATTACGTAGACAAACAAATACATGGATAAAGATACTGCATTAAAAAAATCAAAACGTTTTTGTATGTTGCCTTGGACACATTTGCATTCATGGCCTGATGGCAGGGTATTGCCATGTTGTATGGCACCAATGGATGAGATACTTGGCAATCTAAAAGATCAATCGTTTGAAGAAATATGGAATTCAGAAAAACTTAGAAAAATGCGTGTGGCTATGATTAACGACAAGCCAACCAAAGAATGTACTCGTTGCTACTCTATGGAAGCAAGTGGATTGAACACAACAAGAACTTGGGCCAACGAAGCATTTGAAAATCATTTTGACAAAGTAGGAACCACACAGGATGATGGCACAGTTGAAAAAATTAACTTGCCATATATTGATTTTAGATTTTCAAACTTGTGTAACTTCAAATGTAGAACTTGCGGACCGGATCTATCATCAAGTTGGTATGATGACAACGTTAAACTATACGGACCATTACCACATAAAAAAATCATAAGACCTTACAAAGACGAGGAAACATTTTGGAAAAAAGTTGAACCATATATGGACGGACTTGAAGAAATATATTTTGCAGGTGGCGAGCCACTCATCATGGAAGAGCATTATAGAATTCTTAAAAAACTCGATGAACGCAAAATGTATCATGTAAGATTAAAATACAACACAAACTTTTCACAAATGGTTTACAAAGGTCTTGATGTTATGGAAATATGGAATCGTTTTGATTCTGTTAAGATTGGTGCATCATTAGATGGTATGGGTAAACGTGGTGAATACTTGCGTAAAGGACAGTCCTGGGAACAAGTTGAAGAAAATAGAAAACGTATGTTTGAAGTATGTCCAAATGTATATGTATTCCTAGCAACTTGTTTAAATGTATACAATAGTTTTCATGTACCAGACTTTCATCATGAATGGATACAAAAAGGTTGGATCGATCCAATGGGTGGCAGTTTGATCAATCCATTATTTGTTCCAGAAGAACTTTCTATACAAGTGCTACCAACGGAAATTAAAAAACGTTTAGAAGAAAGATATCGCAAAGAACAAGAATGGTTTGACACTTATACAAATAATAAAGAAAAACGTTATGATAAACTAATTCACTTTATGTATGAAAAAGATCATTCACACCTATTGCCAAAGTTTTGGGAAAGAACTAATGCTGTTGATAAATTACGTGGCGAAGATTTTATTGCATTGTTTCCAGAACTTGCGGACCTAAAAATTCCTGAACAAGTTTAGTGTTACCTTGTTTGCCAAAATGATATCCATCATCTATTTGCAATTCTTTAAAAGTTTTATCGTCAAATAAATTTTCAATACTTGGAAACTGTCTGACAGAAAAAACAGATGTTTCTAACTTTGGTTTATAGTTTAACCAATAAAATGGAATTACCTTTTTACCTAATGCTTGTAATTGATCTATTAACGCATAAGTTTGTTGATAGTAGTAATAGTTTTGATAATGTGAATCTTTTGATTGTTCCCACCACGTGGCCACATAACTTTTAAATGCTTCATATGTTAATTCTGGTGCTACCCTATTTTTTATTCGTGTATTCCATAAGTGTTCGACAAAATTGCTCCATTCATTTATATCGCTGTGTTCACTGGCACTTGCACCAATGCCGGGACTTAGATGCACAAGGTTTGTGTTGTTATCCCATATCTTGTAATAGTTGTCTGCGTCTTGATCCCAACCAAATGTCATTTGCTTTTCGTTGTCAAGCACTGGATCTAACATCAGTATTCCTCGATCATGTGTTGTGATTTGTATTACAAATACATCAGGATTAAATTCTTTTAACAAGTAGTCAGCCATAAAAGGATAGAATGCCACACTACAAGCGGCTCTGCCTGCATTGTAGACTGTGTTGTTTATGTTCTTGTTGTTCAACCAAACACCAAGGGCATATGGATATGTTTGTTCTTTGTTGATAGGTTTACCGTCATGTTCTACGCCTTCTGTCCATGAGCAACCTATACATGCTATCTTCATTTTATTTTCTCCGCAATCCAGTCAGCGACAACAGTATTACCACTAGTGGTCAAATGTCTTTGCTTGTCAATTGAATGTTCGCTCATATGTTTTCCTTGCTCAATAAAAACATCTTCCATGCTTGTTCCGTTAAACGTTTGTCTGTTATTGTGCTTCATATAATTGTTGTAATCTTCTAGTGTTTCTTTTTCCCAAAAAAAAGATACTAATTTTGTTTTACAATATTTATGGATGTAATCTATGTCTGAAACATAATCTAACCAGTTAACTGGAGACGGTGCTTCATAATGATATTTGTACAAACACATTGATAAAAACTGTTCGTAGGTTAATATAGATTTTGATTTGATATATTTTTTATAAAAATCTTTTATGGCTTCATCGTCTTCGTTTTGATTTTTAAGATCTATCGACTTGGGTAAGATGGTTCCTAGGTAAGCATACAGAGGTAGACATGCCCAGTTGTCTTTTGATATATCTATCTGATAATAATTTTCATGTTTGTTCTTGATTTCAAATGCTGTTGATATGTCGCTGTCATGTATTATTTGTGTTCGGCAGTCGTTGGTTATTTGGTACACAATTAAATCTGGTTTAATTTTTTCTTCAACATATTCAAAGACTGCTTTGTGTATTTTAGAACTCGAGCCTCCAATACCACAATTGTATACTTTAACATTTGACGTTGTTTCTTTTAAACGATCATATAATATCTTTGGGTAAGGAGTATTTGTTTTTGTTTTTAAACCTTGAGTATATGAACAACCTATACAAGCAATTTTAAATTCTTGTTGCATATTCTTTTACTTTACCAAACATGTTGTAGGCACCATTTCGTCTATTCGGCGACAGTATAGAAGTTAGTTGTAATCCATTTATCAGTTCATCCATATCTACTTCTCTAATTTCTTCTTTGGTTGAATTAGAAAATATATCAGCAACCATTGATGCAACTCCTTTGGTTATCATTGCGTCCGAGTCTGCCATAAATGTTATGACGTTGTTTTCGTATTTTGGCACTAGCCATACTTGACTCATACACCCATGTATTTTAAATGCATCAATTTTAAGTTCATTTGGTACACTATTTTTAGATCCTAGATCAATCAGGTACTGATACTTGTCCATGTTATCAGTTAGTATTTCTAAATTTTCTTTGTATTTTTTATAGTTTTCTTTTATAGACATTTGACCAATTATGTGTTATGTTAAATACAGTTATGCAAGTTCCAAAATCATTTTGTATATTACCTTGGATTTCACTAGAGTCTGGCGCCGCCGGTCTCGTAAAACCTTGTTGTATGTATAATACTAACACGACTGACAACAATAATCAAGAGTTTAATTTAAAGACAAACACGTTAGATGATGTTTGGAATAGTGAATATTATAGAAACCTAAGACAAGAATTCCTAGATGGCAAGATGCCAAAAGGATGTTCAAGATGTTGGAAAGAGGAAGCCAGTGGTAAAACTTCTAAACGTGTCAGAGATAATGCTAGATTCAAACATCACATCACACAGGATATAGTTGAAAATCCACAGATAAAATATTTGGATCTTAAACTTGGAAATATTTGTAATCTAAAATGTCGCATATGTGGTACACATTCTAGTTCAAAATGGATTGCTGAACAACAACATTATGATCGTGAAGACAACAAAGATCATGAGCATATTAGACATAACTGGCCTGAAACAAACCAAACATTTTGGCAAGAACTAGAACAACTGTTGCCTACATTAGAATACATCGACTTTACTGGTGGCGAACCTTTTTTGATCAAAGAACAATTTAAATTGTTAAAGTTTTGTGTTGACAAAGGGTATGCAAAAAATATTGGCATACACTACAATACTAATGCAACACAGTTGCCAACTGATGCATTAGAAAACATATGGCCGCATTTTAAATCTGTTGATGTACAGTTTTCGATAGATGGAATAGGTGCACAATTTGAGTACCAAAGACATCCTGCTAAATGGAAAACTGCTATAGAAATATTGCAAAAATTCAAAGACAAACAAAGCAAACAATTCACTGTGGGGATATGTCATACTATTAATGTGTTTAATGTTTACTACATACCAGAGTTTTTAAAATGGGCAGAAAGTTTT
>Ga0075480_10003080_pt1 | contig 10707 bp, 9 predicted proteins | sample DEB08_DNA_7_FD_81590 | JGI IMG/M metagenome (GOLD analysis project Ga0075480, IMG submission 81590) | Aqueous microbial communities from the Delaware River and Bay under freshwater to marine salinity gradient to study organic matter... | ecosystem: Environmental > Aquatic > Marine > Coastal ... | reverse complement strand
TTTTCTTTATTGGTTATTTTGTAGGAAAACAAAGAGGAGTCGTGGAAGGTAAAAAAGAGGGTTTTGTAGATGGAATGAATACCACCCTTAAAGAAGTGGAGAAATTGATGAATAGTGTTTTAACATCTTCACTTGATTGGGAAACTACACAACGATTATTAAATGAAAAGATGAGTAGGAACTGAATCTATTTATAGGTCTTCTCAGGCACCCCACCTACTCCTAACTATACCTTGTTCTCTCAACTGATTAGCCCACTCTACAATAGAGTCAATCCCATGGATTCCTTCTCTAAAATCAAACCAAGAAGAGTTGTATACCTTACACCGAGAATATTGTAGTGTAAGGAGTCCAATTTTACCTGTTAACGGGTTCTCCTTCATTTGTGGCAGAGTATAACATACGTCACCTATTATGTCCGACCTCAATGAAGTCATACGACACCTAAAAGAATTCCGCGACGATCGCGATTGGAAAGTATTTCACGATTCTAAAAACCTGGCCTCTGCTATAGCTATAGAAGCTGCTGAACTCAATGAATTGTTTTTGTGGAAAACCATCAAAGAATCAGAACAGGTAGATCCAAACAGAATAAAAGAAAAACTGGCAGATGTACTTGCTTACTCATTATTGATCTGCCGTCTTAAATATTAAATTATTCGAAAAGCTGCATTCTGCCTTAAATAATTGTACCTTTCTAAGGTTTTTGAAATTCTATTTAATAGTAGATTACTTTATTGTTGTTTAACTATTGATCTTGTTTCAAGAGAGCATTGTTCATTTAAACGATAATATGGCTAAATCACAACAAACATTTAAAAAGAAAGAAAAAGAGAAGAAAAAACAAAAAAAGAAACAAGCCAAACTGGAACGCAGGGAACTGCGGAAGCAACAAAAAACAGAAAGAGGAAAACTTACATTAGAAGAGCAATTATCCTATCTTGACGAGAACGGCCATATCGTTTCAGAGAAGCCCGACCCCAGCAAAAAAGTAGAGATTAAATTAGACCAGATCGTTTTGGGTGGTAATCCCGGATTGGCAAACGATGAATCTGATATCGAGAGGAAGGGAAAAGTAAATTACTTTGATCACGAGAAAGGTTTTGGATTTATAATTGATTCAAAATCAGGTGACAGAGTTTTCGCACACATTAATGATTGTTACGAATCCATCAAGGAGAATCATAAAGTGAGCTATGTACTCACTCATAATCCCAAAGGAGCTGTTGCAATCGATGTGGAATTAATCAAATAAGATCCTGTAGCCAAGACAGGAATTAACAAAAGCCAGGTTTATCTGACCAGGCCTAAACATTTACATTTAAAATGAAATTTAATCAAACAGGCTTAAGTAAAGTTATATTAAAATCTGTGTCTGAATTGAATTACACAGATACAACAGAAATACAAAGTAAAGCTATTCCCGTCGTTCTCGACAAAAGGGATATAATGGGAATCGCTCAGACAGGAACCGGAAAGACTGCAGCTTTTTCACTACCTATCATTGATATGATTCACAGGAATTACAATGGAAGAGCAAGAGCAGGACAACCCAGAGCACTCGTACTGAGTCCAACACGTGAACTGGCTATTCAGATTGCGCAAAGCCTTAGTGCCTATGCCAAGTACACACAGGTGTCTCATACTGTAATATTTGGTGGTGTAAAGCAAGCAATACAGGTTAATGCCCTAAGCAGGGGAATTGATATACTTGTAGCGACACCTGGAAGATTATTGGATTTAATCAATCAAAAGATAATTGATTTATCCAAGGTCGAATTTTTTGTACTTGATGAGGCAGATCGAATGCTTGATATGGGATTCATTCATGACATAAGGAAAGTGCTTAATTTACTACCCGTAAGGAGACAGACGCTTTTCTTCTCTGCTACGATGCCTGACGACATCGTCAAGCTGTCACGTTCTATGCTGCATAAGCCGGTAAGGGTGGAAGCCCAGGTTGTCTCCTCCTCACCAGAGAAGATTCAGCAGTTCAAGTACTATACTAACTATATGCACAAGAAGGATTTACTAAAGTATGTACTGGATAAGCATGATGTTGGTCAGGCCCTGGTTTTTACAAGGACCAAAAGGCGTGCTGACCAGATATGTAAGTATCTTAATAAGCAAGGCCTGCAAGCTATGGCCATACATGGCAATAAAAGCCAGAATCAAAGACAGAAAGCCCTCAAAGAGTTCAAGGCTGATCGCCTTCAAATTCTTGTGGCTACAGATATTGCCGCAAGAGGCATAGACGTCAAAGCTCTAAAGCATGTTATCAATTTTGATATTCCGAATATATCGGAGACATATGTGCATCGTATTGGTAGATCAGGAAGAGCAGGCAAGGAAGGCGTTGCCATTTCATTATGTGACATCGAAGAGAATGCATATATAAAGAATATTGAAAAGTTGACTGGAAAAGCATTGTCAGCTGTTGAAGATCACCCATTCGTTCAAGACGAATCACTTAAAAAAGATAAATCCTCAAGTAGTATTGGATTCAGAGGAAGTGCGAGATCCAGTAAAAGAAAGAAAGCATCCTAAAAATTATTAATATTAGGATATGCAGCGTTATTTGATAAAATGCTTGATTCACTGAGTTCATTTCCAATTGTAAGAGCAACTAAGGGAGGTGAATTATCATTGAAAACAGAATAAATCCGATCTATTACTTCTCGAATATATGTCTTGGTGTTTTCTTTAAATGCAGGGTTTTGAATAAATTGATCAGAAGGCATATCTTAAGCTTTAAATATTTATTTAGCTAGTCAACTAAACCCATAATTCTAAAGAATGCCTGTCTACATTGAACTCGCCAATCTGATTGTACCAAAACCTGTGATCGAAAAAAAGTATGCGGGCGGTGCAGATCAATTCAGGACTGATTACAGCATCGATGGAGACAATCGCCACCAAGAAGATGATCTTTTGTTTTCAATTTCTCGGATGAACTGTGACGATTACGATTTAAAAAAATTAGTAGAAAAAGGACTGGATTATGATTATAAAAAAAGCAGATCCACAGACTTTACCATTCTATCAAGGTATGGGGGTGTACTTTGGGACATTGAATGGTTGCAGTACAATGATATGTTTGCCTGGCATATCAATACTGAAGAAGAAAAGATCGACATGGCCAGGAAAAGGAATGAACTCACAATGGATAAAATTTCAGAAATGTTTGATCTTGGAATGAATCCATTTAAAACGATATGAGTGCGTGGTCTTTGATGAGATCTATTTTTTATTTACAAACTAAATATATGTTTCAAAAAGAGAGCTGCTGCTTCTATACTTGAATCAATCTAATGCCATGGTCCTTCTTCAGTAATACTATAAAACTCTGAACCATCAAATCGGAATAGACCGCCCCAACCACCAAACCAGAATTTTTGTTCTGAATCTTTCATGATGCAAAGTATGCCATTGGTTGGCAAGTCGAATTCTTCGTAATAATTTGTATAAGAATGCCCATCGTATTTGTAAACTCCATGGTTTTCAGCTGAAAACCAGATATTGTGCTGTTCATCTTCGAAGAATCCGTAGACCTCTACGCCCTCAATAATTCCATCTAGTGTTGGGTTCATGATATGACCTTCTGTCCTGTCAAGCTTGTTTTCAGAATTTTTAATAATGCTCAATCCGCCAAACATGGTGCCGATCCAGATGGCTCCTTTTGAATCTTGCTTTATAGCCATAATGTTGTTGTCGCATAAGCCTGTTGCTTTTGACAAGTGTGTGAATCCCTTTAGGCCGTAATTGCTTGTAGTATCATCTGAGTTGTACTTCCAGACACCAAAGCCATCAGTGCCGATCCAAATATTTCCTTGACGATCCTCTTCGATACACCTTATCATTTTATAGGAAAGCCTTGTACTTGTATCCGGAACAGCAACTTGTGGAACCTCAAAATCTGTAAATGAATGGCCGTCAAATATGCTTATTCCTTCCGAAGTGCCGATCCATAGCTTTCCATCACGCGTCAGCTCCAGACAGCTAACATAACTGTCTATCAATCCATCACTCGAGTCAAGGTTTGAAAATCTCTGGCCATCATACTTACTGAGGCCTTTATATGTGGCTATCCAGAGAATCCCATCCTTATCTTCAATAAATCCATTGACCCGACCCCTGCCCAAGCCATCTTTTTGGTCATAGTATCTGAGCGTATCGCCATTGTAATGCATAAGACCATACACATTGGTACCAAACCATAAATGCCCTTTTCTGTCTTCGAACATGCAGCGTACATGCTGGCACAACTGGCCTTCCAGAAAAAATTGGGGATCCTTGAAGGGCTTTTTCAGTTCTTCTGCTGAAACTATGGGGCGTTCATTTGTACTACGATATTTCTCCTGGCCTTGGCAAGACAGACATTGAAAGGCCATAAAAATGAAAATGAGTCGCACACAAATAGTGAGACCCTTATGCCGTATTATTATTTCTTTCATTGTTAATCTTAAAATAAAAGTGGAATGCCTCGCAAAAGATAACTTCAAAGATTAATTATTTGAAAACGAAGAGATTAAGAATTTAATATATAATACTATTGTAAACTAAATGCTTACCATGAAGCCCATTTCTACATTGTAAAAACAGATCATTTCTTGTTCCTCTCAATTAAATAATGGCTCATACACTAATTGATAATCATATTGCTTGAATAGCTGCGGATACTTGCTGTATTAAAATATCATTTACATCACCTTACCACAGTCAATCCCATGGCTTTACGTTCAAGTTCTCCCGTTTCCTGGTCTTCAAAACTGATAAGCACCGTATACACACCCGCCATGACATATTCTCCCTGGAATTTTCCATCCCATGAATCATCAATGTCATTGGATCTGAAAACCAGATTTCCCCATCTGTTGTATATCGAGATTTCATAATTATCGATGCCTATAGCACCTACTTCAAATCTGTCATTCACACCATCGCCATCCGGACTGAATATATTGGGCATATAGACCCGGACAACATTCTTGACACATATGGTCTGCGACAGACTGTCCATACAGCCTAATTCATTTGTTACGACCTGACTGATCGTAAATTCGCCGATCTCATTATAAATTGCACTCAGATTCCCAAGATCAAGGTCCACATCGGGTGCTCCCTGTCCAAAGTTCATGTAGCCCGAACTGTAACCGGATGCCAGATTGATTATACTGATTTCATTATTCAGCAGATCTATGCATTCCTGATTGGGAGTGATCAGGAAGTCAGCAATCATCGGCTCTGAACCGGGAACTACCAGCCAATAATCCTGTTCACATCCCGTATTGTTGTTCAGGATATTCACTTGGTATTGACCAGGAAGAGCATCATAGCGAAAAGCATCGATGTATGGATCTCCATTCCATTCCACAGTATAACTGTACGATGGATCCAGCATGAGCTCAACAAAGGAGCTGTCGCCGAAACATACAGCTGGTCCGTAATTGACATCTACTGAAAATGTATCGCTCACAAGGATCTCATGAACGAGTTCAAGATCGTCAGAGCAACCGTCCGTCAATGTTACCGCATACTGAATGGTTGATTCAGGAAATACAACATGGCTCTTACCAAAGCCAAGCCCCTGATCCCAGAATCCTGATATGGCATCGAATCCTCCACTGCTTTCTACAAAAATGGTAGTGGATTCACCCGGACAAAGCGTATCACTCAATGCATAGGTGACCCCGCTGATAGGTTCAGACACATCTACATAGGTGGTCGTCCTGTCTTCGCATGCACCGGTCCCAACCACATATCTGAGTTCGTGTATGCCGGAACCCAGTTCGGCCGGATTTAAAATTCCCGAAGTCTGCATGCCGTTGATGGTAAAATGGCCATTGGCAGGTTCTAGATCCAGAATATAATTGGAGTCCTGATAACAATAGATCTCCTGAACATCATTGATCTCCGCTTCTACAAAGGCGACAACATCAGCTATAACTGGCGTGCTGCAACCAAGGTCTGTTACGAAATAGATCTCATTAGGGCCAATAGCCAGGTCCTCGATATTTATTAATCCGGTTTCAGGAACCAGTATGCCGGGACCTTCCCAGTAACCGGAATGCCCGTTATTGTCCAGCATCTGTAGATCATCAAATTCACAGAATTCATAATCATTCAGATCGACAGCCTGTTCAATGTTGACAAGTACTGAGTCTATGCAACCTAAGGCTTCAAATATTATATAGGTCTCTGTGCCTTGCACCATAGCAGGATCCAGATACATCTCACCTGAAAGATTGACAACAGCTGGTCCCGAGTAAACTCCGCCTCCAGGGCTTGGTGCTGCAATATCTCCAACAGCTATAAGATCTGCATCATAACAATAGCTTGGCTCACCTACATAGTCAAGACCGACATCTTCAATGGTAAGTTTCATGGTGTCGTCACAACCGGATCGGCTACCCGTGATGTTATAAGTTCCAGGAGCAAGACCTGTTATTAGGTAGGTACTATCCAAAGGATTATACAATCCGGGACCCGTCCAGTTACCGTGAAAGGGCAGTTGGATCTCATTGACCGTAGTGCAAACAGACCTGTCCGGGCCGGCCCATATTTCATTTATGTATATGTCTATACTGTCGCGACAACCGGAAATATCGTAGTAATATCTGTTCCATTCGTTAATGTTGGCCTCCCAGGGCCTTAACCTTCCCAGCACAGCATTACCAATACCCGGGCCGGTCCATTGCCCTCCATAGGCATTCACATAATCTCTCAGATCAATTCGACGATTACTGCAAAGAGTGTCTACAGGTGTAATGTCAATGGCATCAACAATGGTCACTACTTTCTCATCCGAACATCCGTCCGGACTTGTGTATGTAATATCAAATTCACCAACTGCACTCACAGTAAATACACCGTCAGGACTGGTAAATGGTCCTGACCAAATACCGTCATCAGGATTTTCGCCCGTCAGATTCAGGGTGCCCAGGCTAAGGCAAGCAGCCTGATCACCTCCCGCATTGATCGGATATATATAAACGGTATCAGAAGTCATGCAACCATTCGGATCTGTATATGTGATAATATCCTCTTGTAAGCCATCAGAATTCCGCCATCGCCAGAAGTTGTAACGTTTATCATCTGTATCATCCATTATTCTGGAATTCCACCTCCCTCCAGTGATATCTACCTCATAAGTGTGTCGCCCTCTTGAACAGAGGGTATCCGACATGAGCGGATTCAGGATCTGAGGAAATGGAAGAGGCGTATAATTGTATTGATCCTGAGCAGTTACGCCATTGGATGTGTTAGTCACACTTACTTGAATAATTGTGGAAGTATCAGTACAAATATCTACTTCCGCGCTGTTGTCGCTTGTGTGCGACCAGACAATGTTATAAGGCCCAGGGTCAGAACTCAGGATATTGACACCAATTTCACCACAGTCTCCGGTACATGCTGAGCTGATCTCATAGATCTCTACCAGAAATGGGCAATCACTTAATTCAAAACTTAAGGTAGATTCGAACTCCAGAGTATCACCACATGAGTTAATGATGTAGGCGTTAAATACACTCAGATATGTTTCTTCCGTTCTAAGGCTGTCAGCCAGTATCAGAGCAAAAGAAGAGGCTGTATTGTCACCGTCACAATCAAGCGCAATAACATCTGTAATTTCAGCGACTTCAGATCCGATAATTTGAAAGTTTTCAGCAATCAGAACATCACAAGGAACACGTGGGTCAACAGAAAATTCAAGATCTCCAAGCGGGCATTCTATCTCTGACTCTATGGTCATGATCGGATCCTCGATCTCTTCGACTTCAACAAACCACTCCAGTGACCAGCCTTGAGCCACTATATTATCATCAGAAACAAAATGAAAACTGATACATCCTGAATTAGCCACCAGTACCGGAGGATTGGAAAGTACACCATCAAGAACAGATATTATGGGAGAGTTAGTATCCGGACCATCGTATGCTGTAAAAAAATCATAACCCTCTTCGGTAGCGAAAAAATCAAAAATCACTGTTATCTCACTGGCTCCTTCGACACATATTGTGAACAGATAATCTTCTTCATGATTGTATTGTCCGGGATTGGGGCCTTCGTCACTGTCCGTCAACGTACCTTCGCAATCCGTTACCATGGCATCCTGCATTATGTATTGGGCTTTCGAATGCATCGAAAACAAAAGCATAATAGCTATAAGGGCCCATATAAATCTCAATTGCTTCAAGGTGTTTTAGGGTTTTTGGATCAATATATCAGGAGTTGTAATGATATTACTTTCATTATTGGCGCGGTCTACCAGCTTGATCTCGAAGCGGGTTTGCTCGGATTCTGTATTTCCAAATATGAAAAGACTGGGGAGTTCTACATTGAATGTTCCAATAATAGGTGCAGAAACTCCAGGTGCCAGAATAGGACCAATATAGAAGCCATCAAATTCAGCCAATCGGATATCCCGTACAAACAATGCGTACTGATTCGATTGTTCAAATCCAATGTCGCCGTCTCCATCCTGGTATGCTATTTCAATGTTGAGGACATCGGCAAACTCTATGATGGTATCCTTGGAAACAGACAGCAATTCTATTTCCGGAACGATTGATAGTTGCCTGAACTCATCCTTTTCACATGCACTGAAAAGGATCAGTACAACACTAATCAAAACGCTTAAAAGAAAGGTACTCCTTGATATTGTAAAAGGCGTTATCATTCGGTATCTCTATTGTTGTGTTCGAATTATCTCTCACTCTGCATCTAAAGAATACATGCTCTCGTTCAAGAGTACTCGAACTCAAAGTCAAATCTATTTTATGTGTGAAGGAAACAGCTTTGCCAAAGAGACCATAATCAATTAAGGGTATCTCTAATATTTCCATAATAAATGTATCCTGAGGAATAAAACCGGCATCTTCATATCCCAGTATGAATTCGTTCAACTGGAAGTTGTCCGGTTCATTGATCTGGTCGAAACTTATATAAATGCTTATATCATCCAGACTGTCGTGTATCATGAATGGGCCATATCCAAACTCTCTTAATATTGGCATACCGTCATACCGTGCAACAGCACCTATTATACTAGGCTTGATCATTCCTGCCCTGGGGTCATTGCCTGACAGATCTTTAGCGCCGTTCTGAATCCAGTCTCGTATGTTTTGAATATAGGTGTCGGATTTCTCCCACCAATCGGAATCGGGTTCGATCTCGATAGGCATTTCAGGAGCTATAGCACCACTCAGTCTTTTCATCAATGCAGAACCGTTAGGATTGCCAGGATCCACACGATAGGTCACGGAGCCATCATTCTTTATCGGTGTTTTGAACACCATAGAATGGTAGGAAGATTCCATGGTTCTGAAATCCGGTTCAAAGGTGCCGTCATGACATCCGGAATTGGCACAGGTAGGTCCAAAGATGTTCTTGTAAAGCCCTGCAATTGATGTTGGATCTATATCCTGGATCACAAACCCAATGGTATCATGCGGTCGTACATTCTCTTCGAAGGGATTGGGCTCGGGCGTGCCATCCTTATAGCATGAACTGAAGATCAGCATTGAAGAAAAGATGAATACAAAAGCTGTTATATCTGTTTTAATCCGTATCATAATCTGTCAAAAAGAGATCTTGCTTTAGGGTCTATCAATCCTTCGTTATACACTGTCTGTTTAATTCCAAAAATATCGGCGATGGTTGGTACTATATCTGCAGCATCTCCGACTGGATTATCTTCGCTTCCTACGCGCAGTCCTGCATCAATACCAGGGCCAACCATCAATGAGAATATTCTTCTCGCGTTGCCTCCGGAATGGTCGTAGGCCTGCCATAGGTTGTCATCCAGGATCTGATTTGGTTCAAGGTCCCTTCCATGTTCCGGCATAACTATCATCGTAGTATTTCCGGCCATCCCAGGAATACTTTGGATCTGTTTCCATAGGAATCCGATGCCGTGATCGGCACGGTGCATATTCTTGAGATAAGCGGTGAAGTTCGAATGACATACGTCCACATTGGACAGGTCTACCACGGTTACCTTAGGCTTGAACCAATGCAATAGCTCCAGGGTGTAACCAATTATCTTTAAATCCTGATTGTCGTTTACTGGTGGTAGAATGATATTTCCATCCTTATTAAAAATTTCCTGTACAAAATCTTTGATATAGTTCGCCTCCGCATCCGAATTGTAGAGATGTGGAATCTCAAATCCTTCCCGTGCAAAATTGTAATTTAAGAACTCACGCATCTCCAATACCTTGTCCCAGGCCGGACTCTCATGGTAGTTTCTGAAATTCATGAAGTTCTGCTGACCCGGAGAACCGAATGTGACGGTAGGAGCAAAGAAGTTACCTCCGTACCTGCGTCCATAATCCTGATGCACAGAATAATTCAATAATGGTCGTGAGTTTGTAATGCCAAGACCTACGTACCAGGTATCCGTAGCCTTGAATCCAGCATGCTTTCGCAAATATTCAAATATAGTAGGTGCCACAGGGCGTTTTTGAAGACCACCAACTTCTACGGAATTATAATTTCCAGATACGCCGGTAACAAGACCTCCATAGTGCCCTGTACCTCCGCTTGAATAGTGTACTTCAGGAAACAGCGTTCCTTGACTCTCCAAGGATTCTTCGAGAACAGCATCTATAGGAAATCTACCTACGATGTCATTCACTTCATCATCCGTTCCATATACGATCTTGGATTCTGGCGGTGCGCCGTCCAGCATGTTGTATAAGATAT
>Ga0075480_10003076_pt1 | contig 10717 bp, 20 predicted proteins | sample DEB08_DNA_7_FD_81590 | JGI IMG/M metagenome (GOLD analysis project Ga0075480, IMG submission 81590) | Aqueous microbial communities from the Delaware River and Bay under freshwater to marine salinity gradient to study organic matter... | ecosystem: Environmental > Aquatic > Marine > Coastal ... | reverse complement strand
TATCTCACATGCACCACCTACACACGCTAACTCCTGACTCCCTGTCGTGTTGTCTTCCTCCTCAAACTTACCTAAGTCCTCCCAGTCTACACCCTTTGGCATGGCTGCTACTAACTCCTTGTACTTCTCAGCATCTATGTCTTCATACGGAGCTTGTTGATATACATGGTCACTATACGGCAACAAACTAATCCCACTACACAGATCAAAGTTATCCCATATCCACTGTGCTATCTGCAAGAACTCACTGTCTGTATAATACACTGTGATACTTGGTTTATGTTCGCACCAATGGTTCTGGTAGGCTTTCCAAAGTTCTAGCTGCTGCATTGCCCCTACCTGCTTAACAGTCACAGATGTCTCAGGTGACTTCACAGGGAAGCTAAACACTGCTGATGTAGGTGACATAACATCCTGCTCTACTGGGAATCCTGCTCCTTCCATGAAGATTGCAAGCGGGTCTTTCTTATCGCTACGGACTCTGCGAATGTAATGCTTAGAGAAGCGAGGATGGATACCACTAGCAGAATCGACAAGCTGAGATACAGTACCGCTAGGCTTAACACATGTAATAGCCGCAGACTGGTTAATACCAAGTTTCTCAGACCACTTCTTATTAGTGTCAACACATACATCCCGTACTTCCTCCAGCCACTTAGCCAAGTCCTTAGACTCTCCCTTACTCAACAGGTAATGATCCATAATGCCTGTCATGCTGACACCCAGTAGGGCTTCCTCTTCCGTGTTCTTCTTCCAGCAGTTACGCAGGTAACGGAAGTCTGTCAAGGTAGCCTGTAGTGTACCAATGATAGCAGCTATCTCTGCCTTCTTCTTGAGACTATCCAGTGTGTCGTCCTCACGCACTACAATCTCTGACAGGTTACAGAACTGGTTGCTGCGTAGGATGATCTCAGAGCATGGGTTAGTACCAAAGTCCTGCTCACTGTCACGCCTACCGTTACGCGCTGCAATCTTCTGTGCTGCTACACGGCTGAAGATACCACGCTCACCTGCCTTGCTCTCGTACATGTTCTGCATCTCTGACAGGAAGGACTCAAAGTCTGGCTTCTCCGTGTACGATACGCTGTTGTTAGCCAGCCTACGGTGGCCCTCGTTACGCCACCAGTCTCCTGACTTAGCCTTAGCCATACGCTGATCTGACAGGTTAGACAGGCTAATCAGAGCAGACCTACGCACACCACCGACCACTACAATGTCAGCAATCTTACACACTACATCATGGCACTCAATGCTGGTCAGCTTGCGTCCTGCTGCCTTCTGGAATATCTCTACGCAGAAGTGGAACAGGTCAACCAGTGGCTCTGGCCCTGACGCACGACCACCAAAGGTCTTGAGCCTAGCCCCTGCTGGACGTACTCTGCTCATGTCCCACTCAGGTATCTTACCAGCGTACAGCATAGCGATAAGCTCACGGAATGCAGAGGCCCAACCAATCTTACTATCGCTGACAACGATCACACTATCTGTCTTGTGGAATGTCTCAGCAACTACTGGCAGCTTGGTTATGAAGTTACGTTCAACACTAAAGCCTACACCTGTGCCGCACATTAGTACATACATTAGCTCGTCAAAGCTGCGCGGTGAGTCAATGGCTAAGTAACTACAATTAAATCCTGCTACGTTGTCCTTGTCGAGTGCATCACCTGCTGTCATCATGCAGCGCATGGACGGCATAACTTCCATGTTGTGTATAGCGTTGAACAGCTTGAGTGCTACCTTATCGTCTATCTGTCCACGGTCTTTCCAGAAGTCTACATATCTGTTGACAGTTTCGTCCCATCGTTCACGTCTTTGTTGATCTGGTAGCCAACGTGCGTACCTGCTCTTGTGTATAAACTGTTGATACTGATCCATTTTATTCTCCGTCATTCTCAAATACTACCATCATAGTTAGTTTGTTTAAGTACCAACCTGCTTTCTGTAGGTCTTCTACCTGCTTACCCTTGTAATCATAACGCCACAGATACTTCATGCAGTTGCCCTTGAGGTATCCTTTGAATGCAACACTGGACATGGACTCCTCTATTGCTTCAATGCACTCTATGTTGCCTGTGTTGTAATGCTCTGGGTTATTGACTACATCTACATCTTCCTCTTCCTCCCACGCCTCTGATGCTTCATCGTGTGCTGCCTTCATCCACGCTTCTAACCCTGTGGCTTGCTTTTCAATAGCTGGTGCTTCCTTCCGTAGTCTGTCCCAGTCTGCTGGTGTTGCGTCATTAAGTCTCATGTTCAAAGTCCTCTGATATTCTGTCAAAATCTCTGATTATCCTACGTTCAAATGCCTCTACTAAATCGTATGTCGTGATTGATAATAATTCACAAGTCAACTCTTCATCCAGATGCAGTACCAGTTTCTCTTTAAGTTCCTCTAGTGTCATAGCCATTAGACTTTCTTCCTTTTAATATACCGTGTCAACTCCTTGGCTGTCTCAATGGTGAAGTGTTTGAATCCTTCTTTGTCACACCACTCTCCCATTGTTATCTTGCCACCCTTGCGTACCTTCTTGCTAGGGTTTGACAACACAAAGACTAACTCCCACTCTGGCATTGAGTCTCGTATGGCCGTGTACTTCTGTGTATCACCGACCCTGAAGAACCCTTTGCACTCTACCAGTACCGCCTTGCCCTCATGTACAAAGTCAGGGAGGTACTTCTTGTGTACTGTGTAAGGTATATCGTATGGCTCAAACTTGTACTGTCCGTCTAGCTTCTCTGATAAATCCTTCTCAAGTCCTGATCTAAAAGCCCTCTTCATCTGCCTTGATCTCCTGTACGCGTGGTTCGTTTACTACGTCTACTAAGAACTTTGGCCCGTATGAATACTTGAAGACCCTTAACTCTGGGTAGCAGTGGTCTTTGAACTGACAGTAAGAGCAACCAATAGAGAGCTTTGAGTTTCCTGACTTGCCGTCTGGCACAGGCTGGTAACACCACTCCGCTGGTTCTGGCTGCTCTACTAGCTTTTTTATGTGCTTAACTCTGTCAGTAATGTCACCCTTCAGTACCTCATACACAGGAGCCTGAGTATCCTCAAGGTCATACTTAAGGTAAGTCAAGTGACCATTGGCCTTGTCCATAGCCAGCCAACCAAACTGTGTCTCGCCTTCTGAGTGAGCGTATGCCTTGATCTGATCTATGTAACCAAAGGGATCGTCAAAGGCCAGTGATCCGTCCTTGAACTTCTTGAACCCAAAGCTGCTGGCAGACTTAACGTCAGTCACAATACCATCTATCTTGCAGTCCATGTGACCTATGATACCCTCTACCTCGCACACCTTCTGCTCGTCAGTGACTGTATGTCCTGCCATGCGGGTCAAGAACAGCAACATCTCCTCAATCAAGTGACCATACATAAACTTGATGTAGGTGTGAGGCTGTAGTTTCTCTCCCTCTGTACCGTTGACATGATTCCAAAGATACTTGTCGGTGCGGCCAATGTTAGACAAGCGTAGCTTGCGGTTATCCTCTCGCTTCTTCCGACCAAACTCAGTACGCATCAGTGCCTTGACACCTTCACCGAACTTGTCTATCTCTGCCTCTACGTCTACAGATGGGTCAGCGTCCTTGCTTTCCATCAGTGCGTAGATGTCCTGTACTACATCCTCAACACGCTTCATCATACTCTCCTATGATAGAATCAATCCATCGTTTAGCTATCTCTACGTCACACTTAAACCACTCGTTGCGCTGTTCAAACATGTCAGACAAACGCTTGTGTGCTTCAGCCTCTGTAGCCCTACGGTCTGGCGTGTCTACCACATAGGCTAACTCATAGTCCCTGTAAGGTGATGCTGTCTGATAGTTACCTGCTCTATCCTCTGCGTCCACCGCCATCCCTACCTTGACCCAGCCTTCCCATGCAGGATTGGTAATGACGTACACCTGACCCTCTGGGTTAGACTTGTAGTTCTCTAGGGAACTAAAGGCTGCATCTTCAAAACCCTTGTAACGTCCTGCTTTGTACAGGGGGTGTGTCTTAGGTACATAGTTGCCGTTGACCCACATACGCGCTTCATTTCTTTTCTTCTTAGTCTCTGGGTTGTCCTTATAGTAAAAAGGTCTGCCAGTTTTAGGGTTAATGCGTGTCTGCCCAACTGTTTCCAACTTTGTAATCTCCGGTGAGAGGGCAGTTGAGTTTGTAGTGGAGTCCTGCTGCTTCAATACAGCTGACTGCCAACCGTCCGAAAACCTCTGCTTTCTCTTGCTCGACCTCTGTCTGGATTTCATCGTGTATGTTTCCTATAATGTTGTATTGTATACCCCATATTGTAGCATATTCCTGCAACAAACACAAGGCTTTCTTCATCACTACGGCTCCTGCTGACTGCAATAGACTGTTCAGTGCAGCGTGTTCGGATCGTATTGACACCCGTCTTCTATCCAAGCTAAGAACATAGCCTCTTGTAGCCGCCACTCCAACTCGTTCTCGTAACTCTCTAAGAGCTGGCGTATTTGAGAGGAACTTTTCCTTAAGTCTTGCACCATCACGCTTAGTTCCTCCAACGATACTTCCGACCTTGGAGTCTCCTGCTCCATAAAGGAAAGCGTATATAAAAGTCTTTGCTTGATCTCTAGTGTCAAGGCCCGCAGCCAACTGGTTTGCCGTGTGAATATCTCCATTGAGAATTTCATTAGTATAGTCCTCGTCATTCATGTAATGGGCCAGCATGCGTAACTCTAAACCACTAGCGTCACAACCCACAAGTTTGTACCCTTCTGGCACAGTCCATACATCTCTACATTGCTTGCCGTAAGGCGAGTAGACTGCTGGAACCTGTCCCATGTTAGGGCTTGAGTGTGTCATGCGGCCTGTCACAGCGCCACAAGCATTGACGTACCCGTGTACTCTACCATCATCCTTTACTGAATCTAACCAACTCTGAACCTGTGCTACACGCTTCTGTATCATCAGGTACTCGCCAATCAAAGATGCCTGTGGTATGCCTTCCACTTTACTTAGCACTGCCTCGTCAACGATAGGCTGTCCTGTCTCAGTGAACTGCTTAGGCTTCCAGCCAAAGTACTGGAGGTAACGTCCTATCTGCTGTCGTGAACCCAAGTTAAACACTGGGTAGTCAAGACGGCTGAAGGGTGCGACCACAGTAGTCCATTGTTCACCTAGAAATTTAAGCCCAACAACCGAATGCGTACCATCTTTCTTAATCTTGGGGGTAATCTCTTTGACAAATGTTGGTAACGGTTTGAAAGTTTGTAACACTTCATCTTCAAGGTCATACTTCTTCTCCTTTAGTTCTGCTAATAATAAAAAGGCTTTCTCTTGGTCTAGCTTCCATCCTGCTTTGATTTGCTGCGAGATAATACTTTGTACTCTATGCTCAAGATCAATGCTCTCGCTTCCAAAGCCATCAAGTTCAGTGAGCAATCTCTTGTAAGCCAAGACATTAACTGCAACATCTTGTGAACAGTAGTCCACCATATCCTGCGAATAGTTATCCCAATCACTGTGTTCTCCTTTTGGTTGTCCTAGTATATTGCCCCAGTTCTCCAGCGAATGACCGCCTTCGCGCTGTGGGTTTGCTAGTCTTGACATGACTAATGTGTCAGTAACTTTGCACTTACTGAAGTCTGTATTTAACAATCGTTCTAGCACTGGTATGTCATAGTCAATTATGTTGTGACCTATGACTTCACAGTCACCTAGCTCCTTGATCCAGACACTGAACTGAGCTACCTCTTCCTGTCTCCACACAGTAACGTCACCTGTGGATAACTCTTGAGCCACAATGCACCACACCTTGTCAGGGTTAAGACCATTGGCTTCAATGTCGAATACAAACTGTTTCATTTAAAACTCCGCTTTATCATCCGGTACTGGACAGTTAGTCTCGATCATGCGACCAGACTCCTTATCGTAGTACAGGTAACATGCGGGGCCAGTCAGTCCAACAAATCTATTCTTCAACACACGAACGCAGGTAGTGTTCCGTATCTCAGGGTCAGCGTGTTGCTGATCTCGCTCTAACCCCAGAACTATGTCGCTAAGTTGCGCGATTGCCGCCGAACCTCTGAGTTCTCCCAGACTAATCTTGCCGCCATCCTCATGCGCCTTGGCTCCACTTGGTCTGCGTAGGTGTGACACAAGGAACAACCCCACGCCTGTCTCCTGAACCAGCTTGCGGAGATTGGTCATAATGCTGTCGATTGCCTTACGCTCGTCACCATTGTCCTGATCACTGACAACAATACTGAGGTGGTCAAGGATAATCCACTTGCAGTCCAGTCCCTTAGCCATGTAGCGTATGCGTCCTAGCAGGTTATCCTCATTGGTACTGCCCCAGTGATCGAACATAAAGATACGCCCTGACCCCATCGTCCTGTCCCAGTATCCCTTCTTCTCGTCCTGAGTTACTGTCTTGTCCAAGTGCAGTTGCTTGTTAGCCTCGATAGACATGATGCCTAACGCTGTCTTGGGGATGTCCTCCTCCAGCGCAAGGATACCTATGTTGTCGTCTGTCGCACCCAGTAGGTAATGCTCTAGCTCCCTGACAATCTGTGACTTACCCATGCCTGAGCCTGATGTGATAGTCACAAGCTCCTGCCTGCGGAAGCCGTGGGTGTACTCGTTAAGGCAAGACCATGGGTAGTCAATGGACTTGACGTTGGACTGCTTGATGATCATGTCCCACGTTTCATTACCTGCAACGATACCATCTGGACGATATGCCTTAGCGTTCCACCACTCCTTAACAAAGTCCTGCACCTTACGAGCCTTGAGCATGTCGCCTGCATCCTTCATGGATAACTCAACATTCTTAGCCTTGTTAGGTGTGAACAGGTCAAGCACTGAACGTGCCGCCTCCTGTCCTGCCTTGTCGCTGTCGAAGCAGATCACTACATTCTCAAAGGACTCTAGCCATTCGAGATTTGCTTTGATGTCTTTGGTTGCACCTGCTGCACCTGATCTGATGGAGACAACAGGCCACTTGCCGTCAAACATCTCGTTGACTGCCAGTGCATCAGCCTCGCCCTCTGTGATCGTAATGTATTTACCGCCACCCTTGAACGCCTGTTGGCCGAACAACGCTGCATTCTCAAAGCCTCCTGTTGCATAGAACGATTTGTTTTCTACTATCCGTACCTTGGTTCCTGTCACCGCACCTGTGTCCTTGTCGTGGTACGGGTAATGATGCTTTACAATTTGTCCGTCTGTGCCGTACTCAACTGTGACACCATAGCGTTGTGCTGTGGCTTGGTTGATACGCCTGTCGGGGATTGCAGCTATTACTCCTGTCATTTCTAATGACCTCGCTGGTTTCTGTTGGATGCTGATAACCTGACCGTCACCTCGCTCGTAATGTGAACAGCCGCCCGTGAAACAGACGGCGTGTCCATCAGAGTATCGAGCCAAGTTATCCTTAGAGCCACACGCGGGGCATGGCTCATGTCGGACAAAGGTTGACTCAACTGTCATTAGAAGTCCTCACCGCCATCCTGCTCTGCAACTTCCAGTACCTTGATCTTGTTAAGGTAGGTGGACGTTCCGTGTACAGGGTGGGGCTGACCTTCTGCCCAAAGCAGACGTACCTTAGAGCCGCGACCAATGCGACCAGCAAAGGGCTGACCATCTGCATCCATCACAGGTACATCATATTTTGTACTAAACTTACGTTGCTTAGTACCCTCGTACTCGCGCAGCTTGACACCCATACCAGCCAACTGCTCTGCGGTCTGATCGTCTAAGCTAATGACAACTGAATACTTGCCAGTGGATTGACCCTGATACATCTCGTGGGTGTCTAGGTTTTCAAACGCTATTGTACCTTCTACTACTGCCATAATTACTATCCTTCTAGGTTGTGGTTTGACACTAAGTTATAACTTGTTACAACTTAAGTATCCTTTGGTTAAAACTTTAAAGATTAATACTAAACATTTCCCTTTAATACCTGAATATTATATCAAGCATTGATCATCCTGTCAAGCTCCTCATTGCTTAAACTATCAAATACTTTGTTGACCTCCTCCAATACCGCATCATTAGAGTGTGCAGCGCATTCATTACACAGGTCAAGGTGCTGGCCTGTTTGGTGGTCAATCCTTTTTAGTTCGTACTCGTTCAGTATAACATCACACGCTTTACATCTACTCATTGGGGAATACCTCGTTGTGTTTGCTTACCATGTCGCCATAGGGGTTGTTGTAGTATTCGTCACGCATCTGCTGTGCCACTCTGGATGTCAACTCAGATAACGACATGCAGTATACCTGATACTCAATCAACTCGTCAACCATGACATGCGCCTGTGGTTCAATCCAATCGCTAGGCTCATAGCCTATCATGTGTTCTTTAATCTTACTCACTGCTCCACCTCCTCATATACACGACCAAAGCTAATCAGAATGAAGGGCAAGTGTAGCAGCACACCTTCAAAGGGCATGGCGTAGGTTTCGCCAGTCTCCCTGTTAGCACACCACACCGCCCTGCTATCTGCGAACTCAAGGAACAAGCCACACCCATTAATCAACTCTATGCTTAACATTCTACCAAATATCATCATAACTCCTGCTCCTCTAGTATACGCTGTACCTTGTTATCTATAGCCTCACAGATAGGGTTGGCTGACATGTCCGACATGCAGATCATTGGCTCACCCTCGCTGCCGTTGCAATAGATCAGATAGAACCAGCCGACACCCTCGCCAGCCGAATCACAAGGAATAATAACATCCTCACCTGATTGCGACATGGCCTCCAGTATCTCAGCAAAGTCCTTAGACTCCACCAGACAATCATCCTCACCATCATTGACAGTCACAGAATACCCTGCGTCCAGTATCTCCCTGATCAACGTATGACAGAGCATGCGGTCATAGATATTGCAATACTCTGGGTAATTAGGTTCAAACTTTAGTGCATAACTCATTGTTCCTGCTCCTCTAGCCATTTATCATCGCCTTTTATATCAGCGATTGCCTCGTCAATTTCCCATTGCTCCATGGGTGCATAATCATCTGCATCATCAAGATACTCGTCACCATGCAACCAGTCCTCACAACTACCATTCCAGTTTTTTTGTAACATGTTATAACTCCTATTAAAACCAAGTGGACATTGGGTTGGACAGTATCCAAAAGAATCCAACCCACATTAAGTAACTTACAGATGCGATGGTACTCCACCCCAGCACATCTGTCAAGAACTCCCTGCGATACTCGCGCTCCTGCTCTTTGATCATCTGCCTACGCTTTGCGCTATTCATCACGCCACCTCGCTTTTTTTACCATTGTCAACAGCCCATTCATCAAACCACTCAAAGTCCCCCTGTACTTGCTCATTTAAACTGAAGTAGAACACTCTCCCCGTGTCTCCATTAGGTTCCAAAACTCTGGCCGTCCTACTGGATTTTTTGACCCACATTGTACCACCAAATTTAAACTTCTCGTTCAATTGTATCGCGTAAAACTTAGTCATTATTTCACCTCCTCTATTAAATCTGTATATTCATCCAGTATCTCACACAAGTCATTGAACGTATCAACACTAAGCTTACCTTCGCGCCATAGGATGTTCAAGTCTGAGTGTACGTTTAATACTTTTTCTATTTTAAACTCATAGCTCATTATGCCACCTCATCATTTTTGTATTTTTTTGTGCATTGCTTGCACGTTTCGTGTCCTGTTCTGTAATGATACTCGTGATATGCCATAGCAATAGGCGTAAAACAAGCCGCGCATTCTACAGAATACATATTTAATATCGCTTTATAATCCATTATACTACCTCCACTAAATCGTTAATTACTGACTGCGGTACTTCCACTGCTGGCATACCCTGCAACCACTTGTTGATATGCTTGGTTGTGGTCACACTGTACTTGGTGGATGTACGCACCAGCGCACCTGTATCAGTCCTTGCAGCCACTGGTGTCTCGTAGCTAAAAAATACCTGTACCTCACCCATGTCCAGTTCGGTCATGTTACTACCTAATTGCTTAAGTTTCATCGTTATTACCTTTTGGTTTAGTTGGTTTAATAGTGCCCACTGTATACCAATGGACACGATAAAGCTACTGTTTTTTGATCACTACTGATAGATAGATATAAGACTCCTCTGTATTCAGTCCCTCCATAAATACCTCTGCCTCTGTCAGTGAATCAAAGACTCTGAAGCGATCTTTACCTACGTTATTTACCCATGCTACTATAAAATCCTGCATCATAATTTATTTCCTCTCAGTTAAATTATGCGGTAGCACTCCTCCGAATGCCACCTGATAATTTAGCTAGTTCTGTCGATAAACTCCTGCATATCTTCTAGCGTGGGTTGTTCCATATCTTTTGTAATTCGCTTTAATACTGTCATTATTCTACTCCTTTAATTAGGCCATCGACCATAGTAACCCGCGCAAAGAACTCGCGTCCTTTACCTGTAATGTGTGGACGATTCGCGCCCGTCATTACCCCATTGCGTATGTATTCTTCACCAAATAAGCTAGTCTCTATATAGTCAATTGGCTTGCCAATATTTTCTTTAAGCTCTTTTTTACTTGCATAATTAAATACTATCATAATAATTCACCTTTAGTTGTAACTTGTTATAAGTTTACTGCTTCTATTAAATTGCTAATTTGTTTTAGCATACTCTTTCCATGGGCAGGATAAGCCACTATTGATACGGATTTATCCCAGCATACGCGACAAGTTCCACACTTACCTTCCCGCGTACTAGCTCC
>Ga0075480_10003070_pt1 | contig 10734 bp, 12 predicted proteins | sample DEB08_DNA_7_FD_81590 | JGI IMG/M metagenome (GOLD analysis project Ga0075480, IMG submission 81590) | Aqueous microbial communities from the Delaware River and Bay under freshwater to marine salinity gradient to study organic matter... | ecosystem: Environmental > Aquatic > Marine > Coastal ... | reverse complement strand
TTCGATCATGAGAGCAACCCCACAAGGTGCGTACCCCTCGTAAGTAATCGCTTCATACGATTGGTCACCCGCGTCACCTGTTCCACGCTTAATCGCACGATCAATGGCCTCGTTGGTCATTTGCGAACCCTTGGCCTTCGAGACAGCTGACCGCAGACCGGGATTCATGTCAGGGTCCCCGCCCCCAGCGCGGGCAGCAACTTCAATCTGGCGCGCAAGTTTTGCAAACAGCTTGCCACGAGCCTTATCTGCCGCTCCCTTTTTGTGTTTTATCGTTGCCCATTTGGAATGTCCTGACATCGCCTAATTCCTTACCATCTTCGAGTGTCTGGGTGACTCGATCTCTTCCACAATTTCTAAAAACAGCTGGTGAACGTAACCGTTCCCACCAAGTTCAGGATGAAACGTTGCGGCGAGAACATTTCCCTGCCTAACGAGCACAGGGTCGTTGTTCGCCATTGAAAGTACAACAACGTTGCTACCCACTTCCTCAATGCGCGGCGCCCTGATGAACACGCCGTTCATCTTGATTTGTTGTGCCCCATTGTCAACAATTAGCGGTGTTTCGAAACTGTCGATCTGACGGCCATAACCGTTTCGTCGAACCGTTACTGAAAGTGCTCCAAGCGGCCTTTGATCCCTTCGTCCATCTTTGATGTCGGAAGACAGCATGATCAGTCCAGCACAAGTTCCAAAAACAGGGAATCCGTCATGGAGACGAATCTCTAAAGGCTTCCTGAGACCACTTGAATCAAGCAACATCGACATTGTCGTGCTCTCTCCACCAGGGAGAACAAGGGCATCAACAACCGCGAGATCTGCGGGTGTCTTTACTCTCGTGACGGACGCGCCGAGGCCAGTGAACACCTGTTCATGCGCTGCGAATGCGCCTTGCAATGCAAGGATGCCAATGTTCACCTGGGAGCTCCCCTGTCAATGACACCGATTACCAGCCGCGCTCGGCATAACGCTGGTTGATCTCATCCATACCGATGCCCGTCATCGGTGCGCCAAGACCACGACTCACCTTTGCGAGCACATCCGCATCCTCAAAGTGAGTGGTTGCTTCGACAATCGCACGGGCTCGTGGCCCCGGTTCATCACTCTTAAAGATGCCCGACCCAACAAACACGGCTTCTGCACCGAGCTGCATCGCCAGCGCGGCATCAGCAGGCGTTGCAATACCGCCAGCACAAAACAGTGGGACAGGTAAGCGACCGGTCTCTGCTAATTCCTGCACGAGTGGAAGCGGTGCTTGTAATTGCTTCGCCCAATCAAACAGTTCAGCGGAATCTGCTTGCCCGACACGGCGAATATCTCCAAGAATCGACCGAAGGTGACGAACGGCTTCGACAATGTTGCCCGTGCCGGCCTCGCCCTTTGAGCGAATCATTGCGGCACCTTCGGAAATACGGCGTAATGCTTCACCAAGGTTGGTAGCACCACATACAAATGGGACATCAAACTTGAACTTGTCGATGTGATGCGCTTCATCAGCCGGGGTGAGGACTTCAGACTCATCGATGAAGTCGACACCAAGACTCTGAATGATCTGCGCCTCAACGAAGTGACCAATACGAACCTTTGCCATGACGGGAATGGTGACCGCCGCCTTGATTCCTTCAATCATGTCGGGGTCACTCATTCGGGCGATGCCACCATCGCGACGAATATCAGCTGGCACACGCTCAAGTGCCATTACTGCGCAAGCCCCAGCGTCTTCGGCAATCTTGGCCTGCTCAGGAGTAACGACATCCATGATGACGCCGCCTGAGAGCATTTCTGCAAGACCTCGTTTTACAGGAAACGAGCCAGTTTGAGGGTTCGACATACCGTCAATCTATCCAATCGCCAGGTCGTCACGACCACTGCTACGACACATAGCGAACATTTTCAGGGTCACTGCGAGGAAGTTCAACCCAAGTACGACCATCGCTCAAGCCAAGCGGCTCGCTGAGGGTCTCATCGGTATACAAATTCCACATATCAGTATTTGATGAACGCTGCCAAACACCTGCGCGGACGACACCATCAGTGAAAATAAGTGCCTGCCCACTGCCGACTGTGACAGCTTCAGGGCTCTTTGAATCGATTGTGCTCTGACGGTATTCGACCAGCATGACGACCACGTTGTCGGCCCACACCTGACCAGTGAGTTCACTCATATGGGGCTCGCCGTACTCGGAGCGAAGATAACGCCCACTTGCCGCGTCATAGTCCCAACGAGCAAGGATCGAATCAAGCTCGATTTCAATGATTGATGCCGTGTCACCCTGCGCAACTTGACCAGGCAACATGTACGGGAACACCTGCGGAGGAACGGCAAACTCGTCTGGTGTGAGATCCCAAAGGGTGTCGGTTGACGAAAATAGGTTGTGGGGTGCTCCTCCGCGGCCATCACGACGGAAATAGGAATTTCCATAACCGCCGACATAACTCAAACTGGTGAGGGTCGAGTTATTGATCACACGCGTGACGCCCGGGTTTCCACCGGACCAAGCAAACAGCGGGGAATTCAAGTTCGACAAAATGTCTACGTCCTGCGCACGGCCAGACCTGATTGGGCCAACTGGATCGGAGCCTTGACTATGGAAGACGGCAGCAAAACGTGTGATTCCATCATTGATGATCTCCTCAAACACAATGTCGGCCTCGTTGAGTCCAGTCTGTGGCAGTGCCTGAGGATTATTCGGCATTTTGACAGCAAGGGCCGGACGGTTAGGAATTTCGTCCGAGGATTCAAGCGGAGCTCCAGTGAGCGGCATCCGGAAGTCTGGTTCGGCCATTTCTACTTCATCATCGCCAGACAACTGCCCGGAGTCGTCTGTCGAAGAGTCATCAGAATTGGCCGAATCAGCGGAGGGATTTCCATCTTCCGAAAGTTCATTGAGGGCATCTGCCGCCTGCTCAACAATTTCGTCCGTTCCACCACCGCAGCCTGCGGCAACCAAACCGATGACCGAGACCGCTAAGAGTCCGACCCCTCGCTTGTTCAACATTCTCATCACAGTTCCTTTAGGGCTTGAATCCGCTCTTCGAGAGGCGGGTGGGTATTGAAAAGTTTGTGGACCGAGCCGAGACGACCGTCATCACCAACACCACTCATCGGTTGTTCAATCCACATATGAGCGGTTGCGGTGCTCGCACTATGGGTGACCGTTGTATCTTCCTGCAGTTTTTCGAGAGCCGAAATAAGTCCTGGTGGATATCTCGTCAACTCGCATGCACCGACATCAGCGAGCGATTCTCGTTGCCGAGAAATAGAGGATTGCAGCAACTTTGCAATGAGCGGCGCAACAATGATGAGCACGAAACCCACAATGGCTAACGGGTTGTTATGACCATTTCGGTCGTTGCTTCGTGCCCGACGTCCACCATTCCACCACAGCGTACGAAGAGCTAGATCGCTCATCAGCGCAATCGCACCGACAAGCGTCACCGCAATTGTCGAGACCGCAATGTCGTAATGGCGAATGTGTGAAAGTTCATGGGCAACGACACCTTCGAGTTCAACACGATTCATCTTGTTGAGAAGTCCAGTCGTCACTGCGATTGCAGCATGCTGAGGATTTCTGCCCGTCGCAAATGCGTTCGGTGCCTCATCGTCAATCACGTAGACACCGGGTTTCGGAAGGCCCCCAGCAATGCAGAGTCCCTCGACGAGATTATGTAGGCGCCGGTACTCGTTTTCATCAGCCGGACGGGCTCGACTCACCTTGAGTGCAATTGTTGCCGATGACCACCAAGAGCTAGCCGAAAGGACGAGCGAAAGCACAAGAGCGATAATGGTGAGCATCCATCCTCCCCCAACGGTCCAACCGACCACCCATCCAATGGCCACGAAAACAGCACAGAAGCCGACAATGACGAGCGCGCTTCGACGTTTGTTTGAGCGAATGAGTTCGTGCATCTTGTTTTAAAAACTGACCGACGGGACCTGATCCGCTTCGGGACCTGCGTCAAAGTATTCACGGTGATCAAAGGAGAACATTTTCGCAACGATGACGCCGGGTACCTGATCGATTGCGTTGTGGTACCGCAACACTGCATCGTTGTAGAACTGTCTGGCGTAGGCAATCCGGCCCTCGGTTGAACTGAGTTCCTCTTGTAAGGCGAGGAAGTTCGTATTTGCCTTTAAATCCGGATAGGCCTCAGAAACGGCGAACAACTGCCGCAGCGCGCCAACAATCGGACCTTCAGCCGCTGCTTGGGCGCCAGGAGTGTCAGGTGCGGCAACCGCTCCGTTCCGGGCCGCTATGACCGCCTCCAACGCCTCCCTCTCGTGCTCTGCGTAACCTTTTACGGTTTCTACGAGATTGGGTATCAGATCAAGTCGGCGCTTGAGTTGCACATCAATTTGAGACCAGCCGTTATCGACCGCATTTCGCTTGCGAACAAGACCGTTGTACAAACTTCCGACCAACAACAGGAGGAGTACAACAATCACGAGGACAATAAGAGTCGTCATGTGGTCATCCTACGTCACTGTTGAAGATCATGACTGGGAATTCAACACTTGACGGTAACGATCGACATACAGCGCGGCAAGGCGCTCCATCGACATCGATGAGGCCCTCTGTAACCCGCCATCGACCAATTTACGTCTGAGTTGTTTGTCATCTAACACTGACTGAATTGCATCGGCCAGAGCAATCGTGTCGCCAGCTTGAACCAAGACTGCATCGACCCTGTTCGTCGCAACATTTCGATACCCCGCAATGTCGCTGGCAATCACCGGTGTCGAAGCTGCCATGGCCTCGAGCAGGACGACACCGAACGACTCACCGCGCAACGCCGGTGCAACAAATGCGGTCGCTTCTCGGAGCCGCTGCGACTTCTCCGACTCTGAAACCTGCCCATGCCACCGAAACCGATCCAGGTCGGCGAAGTGGTGCCGGAGTCGATCAGTGTCGGGACCTTGCCCGATGATGTGACAAACAACGCGCACATTGCGCTCTCTAAATAGCAACTCGACTGCCTCAAGCAACGTGCTAAGGCCTTTTCGTTCCTCATGACGTCCGACAAATAGAACAGAGGGATCCGAAGCGGATTCAAGCAGCGGCTGTCTCTCCTCCAGTTGTCCGCCTTGACTTTCGAATAACTCAACCCCATTGAACAACACCTCGTAGTTTCCCGGAAAGTGTCGTTCAACAAGCATCTTTGCATCGTGTGACACTGCGACACGGTGGTCGATGCGTTTCGTGAGTGGCTTCAATATCGGCTTCAAAAAGCGGTAGCTGCTTGAGCGACCGGCAGCGTGAAAGGTTGCCACAATCGGTCGAGACCGAAGGGTGAGCGCCGTTAATGTTGGGCCTGGAGCGAGCGGTTCATGAAGATGCCACACATCAAACTGCTCGTCACGAAGCGCCCGAATAGTTCGCATCGCCGCGCTCGGATCAGGTGCGAGTGGCGCAACAGAGCCGTTGGCAGCCGTCGGTAGTGAATCACCAAGCGGGGTGACGAATGACGCAGGGGGCGGGCCGTCACACGGACCGAGAACGCGGACCTCATGGCCACTTCGACGGAGCGCGTGCGCCAAACCAAGAACCTGGGTCTGCACTCCTCCCGGGATACTCAAGCTGTAAGGGCAGAACATCGCAATACGGAGCCCGTCAGTGGCCATCAGCAGTCACCGCCGATCGCTTGGCCAATTGGGCTGAAGAAGGTGCCACTGACCAGGGGCACGTCGAATCAGTTCGGCAAGCTCATCCGTGAGGTTTTGGGTGATTCGTTTGACGTCATCGCGCAGTGAGCCATTTGTCCGTTCTACAGCAACTGGAGGTTGGACCAATCCGATGTGCCCATCTTTGCCCGGTGAATGAAATACCGCGGTCGGGAGAATCATTGCTCCTGTGCGAAGCGCCATTGTCGCCGGGCCGCCGGGCACCGTCGTTTCCTCACCGAAGAATTTGACGCTTATTCCATCGCCTTGAAGATCACGATCGGCGATCAAACAGACAACAGCATTGTTCCGCAGTGCTGTCAGAACTTTTGATCCCGCTGACGAATCAAGCGCTATGACGTGTATGCCGAGTTTCGCTCTCAGGTCCGTGAGATATTTATGGACTTCGGCATCGGCAAGACGCTCCGCTACGGCATAGACAGCAACACCTTGATCAGCAAGCCAACGGCCCGCCCACTCCCATCCGCCTAGATGTGGGAGAGCGAGTATGACCCCATTTCCGCGCTCCAAACCTTCCGCAACATGTTCATAGCCATGAACCGAAATCGAGCGATCGACGCGTTCGGACGACAGACGAGGGAGCCGGACACTCTCCAGCCAATATCGGGCGTACCCAGCAAACACCTCATCCACTCGTTGCTCTAACAATTGACCACGAAGACCCGGCGACACGCGACGTTGGTGTGCCGCTGCTTGCCGTCTTGCACCTCGAGCCACGACTCGAGTGCATATGCCAGCAAGCTTTACGGCGATCTCAAGGACGACGACAGGAACATACTGAAGGACACGTTCTCCGGCTGTAAAAAGTTTGAGTTGTCGGGACATCTCAAGTCGAGCCGCCGCGTCGACCCTCTCGGCGACGCTGGACAACCAGGCGTCGCTCCTCAATGCGCTCTGTGCGATCGCTTCGGCGCTCACCACGACGTTCTCGCCGAAGATCAATGCGCTGTTGTGTGACCGCAGCGACTTCTGCTTGCCTCCACACTTTCACGAATCTGAACACGGCCGTAAAGGTGATGAGGACAAGCAGGATCCACAACACCACCGCCAGGGCGGGGTCAAGGCCAACACCTTCAAGTAACAGACCGAGGCACAGCATCACAATTCGCTCTGCCCGTTCCATCAACCCACCCTTGGCGTCAAGTCCTAAAGACTCAGCCTTCGCCCGTTGATAGGAAATCAGCGAGGCGACTGCCGCAACCGCGAACGGCAACACAGTGAGTCGAGCAGAATAGTTATCGGCGAAGTACCACGCCATACCACCAAGCAGCAGGTTGTCGGTTACGCGATCCATAGTGGAGTCAAAAAATGCGCCGCGCTGACTTGATGAATTACTCGCTTTGGCTAACGCACCGTCAAATAGATCAGGCAGGGCTGCGAGGATCACCAAAATCAATCCAATGATGAGGTGCCCGGAACCAACCGCCACTGCTGCCAATCCGGCGATCACCAACCCAAAGAAGGTGAGATGATCAGGGGTGAGTTTGGTCTTCAACAGAGCCCGCCCGATTGGGCGAACCATTCGATCGACCGGTCCTCGGAATTGTCCGTCAAGCATCGTCAGGGTCCTCTTCCAGATTCTCCTCAACGAGATGTTCCACGACATCCCCGCTGACGGCATCGACAAGGACGAGGGCTCGTTGTCGTGGCGGTACCTCACTTGAGTATGCAAGCACGCGCCACGTCGGACGACTCAACACACCCCTCCACACCTGCTGCGCGGAGGCGTGACCGATAGGAAAACCAACCGCCTGTTGCGACGCAACGAGAGCCGCTCGTTCATCAACCGCCATTGAGCGGCCGGACACAAGCCCATACAGAGCAAACACAAGCAACGCGATCCCTGCAGCGAACAACCCGCCGTTCGACCAAGAGAGATTCACCGCTGCGACAAATATCACGCCAATTCCGAGTACACCGTATATCGCTGCCGGAATTCGGCGGCGAGAGTTGTCAGGAAACTTGTACGCCCCCTCGAACGCCCGAGGATCAAGGTCGTCCGGTAGAACGTCAACTACATCATCTGCCGATAATCGTGAATTATCGTCTGCCATTGATTCACCCTATTCCGTCTCGTGTAACGGGCCATTCATGCTTCACCCGGTCATAGGTCACGTCAAGAGCCTCAGGGATGGTTCTCGTCTGAGCAACTGCTGTCATGAAGTTCGAGTCACCAGTCCACCTTGGCACGACATGAACATGAAGGTGTTCAGCGACCGAACCCCCAGCGGGCTTGCCCATATTAATGCCGATATTAAAACCCTCCGGCGCATGGGACGACCTCAATGCAACGACACCATCATTGACAACCGACCAGAGGTCAACAAGTTCCTCTGACGTCAACTCGTCAGTCGCCGCTACTTCCCTATACGGCACAACCAAAAGATGCCCCGTCGAATAGGGGTAAATATTGAGCACAGCAAAACAGGTGTGGCTCCGGTGAACAATGAATACCGAGCGATCCGGTTCACCGGAATTAATGAGGCGGGTGAAGACACTTCCGCCCTGGCTGCCGTTGCTCGACTTGACGTAGTCGTTCCGCCAGCCATTCCACAGAATTTCAACCCGATTCACGCCGTCAACGCCTGGGCTGTTCCCTGCTCGATTTCGGTTGCAATTTGATCGAGGAATGACTGAAGCGGAACATCACGTTCAACGTCTCCACCACGCGGGTTCACACCGACAGTGTTGTTCTCGACATCGTCATCGCCAACGACAAGAACATATGGGAACTTCTCAAGTTTTGCCGCTCGAATTCGTTTGCCAAGTCCATCGTTTGCGTCTACTCGATCGACGCGAATTCCAGCATCCGCGAGAGAGCGCTCAACCGAACGTGCGTGTTCCTCATGAGCAGCTGCAACCGGAAGCACCCTTACCTGAACTGGTGCAAGCCATGTTGGAAACGCCCCCGCGTAGTGCTCGAGTAAGACGCCGAAGAATCGTTCGATGGATCCAAACAATGCTCGATGCAACATGATCGGTCGATGCCGCGCGTTGTCGGCACCGATGTACTCAAGATCAAACCGCTCTGGGTTATTGAAGTCGGCCTGGATTGTTGACAACTGCCAAGAACGACCGATGGCATCACGCACGTCGATATCTATCTTCGGCCCGTAAAAGGCGGCGTCACCCTCCTTGACCCCGTACTCAAGCCCGTGCTGCTCGAGTGCCTCTCGCAAGCCATGAGTTGCCTTTTCCCAGATCTCGTCCGATCCAACAAATTTGTTTGGGTCCTTCGTTGAGAGGTTGAAGGTGAATTCCTCAAAGCCAAACGCGCGCAACACCGACAACACGAAGTCGAGTAGGGAGGCCACCTCCTCAGCGAGTTGATCCTCCCGACAAAAAATATGACTGTCGTCCTGCGTAAAACCACGAATACGAAGCAAACCATGGAGAGTCCCCGCCCGCTCGTAGCGGTAGACATTTCCAAGCTCGAACAACCTGATTGGCAACTCTCGATAGCTTCGTTGCCGGCTACCAAATACCAAGCAGTGCATCGGACAGTTCATCGGCTTCATGTAATACGTGCCGTTATCCATCTCCATTGGTGGATACATGCCATCTGCGTAGTAGTCGAGATGCCCTGAGGTAGAGAACAGTTTGCCGTTCGCAAGGTGTGGGGTGAATACGAACTGATACCCCCCTCGCTCATGACGCTGGCGGCTGTAGTCCTCCATAATTCGGCGGACCGTTGCACCCTTTGGATGCCAAATCGCGAGGCCCCCACCAATTTCTGAAGGAAAGCTCAGCAGATCGAGCTCTGTGGCAAGACGACGGTGGTCCCGCTTGGCTGCCTCTTCGAGTTGAGTGAGGTGCTCTTGAAGAGCAGATTTCGACTCCCAGGCGGTGCCATAGATTCGTTGAAGCATGCGGGCTTCCTCGGAGCCTCTCCAATACGCCCCTGAGGTGCGCTGAAGAGCGAAGTGTTGCAACTTGCCGGTACTCGGAACATGTGGTCCGACGCACATATCTACGAAGGAATCAGAATTTCGGTAGGCGCTGATGACGTCTCCGGTGCCAACCTCGCCGGCGTCAAGATCATCTCCGCCCGAACCGGTCACCCTTTGAATGATCTCGCACTTGTAGGGCTGATCAGAGAACAGTTGAAGAGCCTCCGCCGGAGACATTTCTGAGCGAATGAAAGGCTGGTCCTCTTTGACAATTCGTTCCATCTCTCGCTGAATATCAGTGAGATCGTCATCTGAGAATGTTCTACCGTCGGGCAGGTCAAAGTCGTAATAAAACCCGTTCTCAATGGCTGGCCCAACGGAGAATTTCGCCCCAGGAAACAGGCGAGTCACTGCCTGAGCGAGGACATGCGCGGTTGAATGCCGCAAGACGTGCCGACCTTCATCAGTGTTGCTCGTAATGATCGAGACCTGTTGCCCATCTCGAAGCGCTACTCCAAGATCAACCTCTGCGCCATCGACGACCGCTGCCACCGCGGCTTTTGCAAGACCAGAGCCAATCGATGTTGCAAGATCTAATGCCGTTGCTCCATGATCTAGTTCCCGAGTAGAGCCGTCAGGAAGAGAGATGGTGAGGGTAGACATAGACCCTTGAGTCTACGAGACCGATCTCAACGGAACACGAGATCAGTTCGTGATGAGTTCGATGCCCAAAAGCGATGCCGCCGGACCCGCATTTCGGCCTTCTTGAACAGCAGCATCAATTTTTGCACAAGCAGAGGGCGTATCGAGATCGTCATCAAGCGCCAAACGAACTTCATCGATCAGTGTTCCATCATCTTCGTAGTCGACGCTCGAAAGCCAATTCTGAAGACGCTCTTGCGAGGTCGGCATCAGTTGTTCGCTCCATTCCCATTCGGTCCGGTAATGGTTTGAGATGATGCCCAAACGAATCGTTCTGGGATCCCATTCGTTGCGAAGTGCGTCGATGAACACAAGGTTTCCCAAACTCTTCGACATCTTTTCACCATCTTTCGAAATGAGTGCAGCATGCATCCAGTGATCAACGAATGTGGTTCCAGTTGCTGATTCTGACTGTGCTCGTTCACATTCGTGATGCGGGAAGATGAGGTCGCTGCCGCC
>Ga0075480_10003069_pt1 | contig 10735 bp, 13 predicted proteins | sample DEB08_DNA_7_FD_81590 | JGI IMG/M metagenome (GOLD analysis project Ga0075480, IMG submission 81590) | Aqueous microbial communities from the Delaware River and Bay under freshwater to marine salinity gradient to study organic matter... | ecosystem: Environmental > Aquatic > Marine > Coastal ... | reverse complement strand
GAGAACGTCACGGACAATTTCGTGCCTGAAATCCATCGCGGTGATATGTTCATCGAGGCTCTGCGTGCAAAGCAGGTTATGGCTTCGCTGGGCGTCACCTACATGGGTGGTCTCACCAATCGCATCAAGATGCCGAAGATTGCAACGGGTGCCGCTGCTGGGTTCGTTGAGGAACTCGGCAACGTCGCTGATCAGTCTCCGACGGATGCGGCTGTCACGCTTCAGCCCCGCACGCTCGGCGCATATGCCGACATCAGCCGCTTGCTGATGAAAGAATCGGTCCCTGCCATCGATCAGGTTGTTCAGGATGATCTCCTGCGCTCGGTCGCTGACAAGATCGAGTACTATGCGATTCAGGGCAGCGGTTCCTCTGGGCAGCCGACCGGCATCCTGAATGACGGCAACGTCGGCAATGTCGATATCTCGTCTGGCACTGATATTGATGCGCTGACTTGGGCTGACATCACCAACATCGTGAAAACGGTCGAGGATGCGAACGGTGTCATCAATCAAGCAACGCTCGGCTGGCTGTCGAATCCGAAGGTGAAAGCGAAAATGGCGAATACGTCTCGCGTTGCCTCGACCGATAGCGTTATGCTGATGAACGATCCGTGGAGCAGCATTTATGGCTACCCGGCTGAGTTTACCAGCAACGTGCCGTCTGATCTCGATCCGGGTGATGGAGGGTCCGATGCTTCGGCTCTCATCTTCGGCGATTTCTCGCAGCTTATCGTTGGCCTGTTCGGCGCACCGTCGATCTTGATTGACGAAACGACGGGCGGTCTCGCTGGTACGGTTCGCATCATCATCCATCAGGATGTTGATATCGCGCTCCGTAATGCTGTATCGTTTGCGAAGACCGACGAAGTATCCGTCGCGTAATTGAGTATTGGGAGGGGTAGAATTTCTGCCCCTCCCGTCCCTCTTTTTAGGACATAAAATGAAAATTAAGTTTCTCGAAAAGACGTTCATCGGCACTGGCGGGAATATCTTTACCGGCGAGGAGCGCGACATTGACGACACGCTGGCGCAGAAATTGATTGATCGCGGAGTTGCCAAAGAGGTAAAACGCGGTCGCAAAAAAATGAAATTGTCGGATCGCGCTGTTGTTTCCGACGATCTGGAAATTCCCGAGGCTGAATAATGGCTGTCGAAACCGCAGATGATCGTGCGATATTTTTTAGCGTCGATGATTTCGGCGTTGCGGCGACATATACGCCAAGCGGCGGCAGCGCGGTCACGGTCAATGGTGTATTCGATCACGAATACTTTGCCGCTGATGCAGGTGGTTCGGTCGCGGTCGCAATAGAGCAGCCGCGATTTTTATGCCGCACAGCCGACGTTGCATCTGCTGCTGAAGGTGATGCGCTGACGGTAAACGCGACCAATTACACGATCAAGGTCGTCGAAGATGATGGCACCGGCATTACCAATTTGGTGCTTGAGGAAATCTGATGGCGCACGTTCGCAAATCGATCCGGGACAATATCACGACGACGCTGACAGGATTGGCGACGACCGGATCGAATGTATTTCAGACGAGATTTTTCCCGCTGGCCGAGACAAAATTACCGGCGCTCTGCATTTACTCCCGTGCCGAGGCGAGCGAATACAGCACGATGACTGTGCCGCGCACGGTACTGCATGAATGCGAATTTACCGTCGAGGCTTATGTGAAGGCCACGTCGGGCGTCGAGGACACGATTGACGCAATCGGCGTCGAAGTCGCGGAGGCACTGGCAACGGATGTTACTCGCGGATCGCTGGCGAAGGATACGCGCGTCACTGATTTCGCTGTCGATTTCAACGCAGAAGGCGATCAGCCGGTTGGCATTGCGACATTCACGGTCATCGTTGATTATGCTACAGTCGAAAATGACATGGAGGCGGCGATATGATAGAAATGATCTCGCCTGATGGCGACACGAAGATCAAGGCCCGCGAAGATAAGGTCGCGGAACTTGAGCGCAAAGGATGGCGTCGAGCCGATGCTGATCCTGTAATTGAGCAACCCGAAGCCGAAGGAGAAGATACAGATGGCGAATCATAAGGGAAGCGAAGGAACGGTAAAGGTCGGCTCTAATGCAGTTGCCGAGATCCGCTCTTTCTCGTTGGAAGAAAACGCAGATACGCTCGAAGATACAAGCATGGGCGATTCCGCTCGTACGTATCTTTCGAGCCTTACAAGCTGGAGTGGCACTGTCGATGTGTTCTGGGACGAGACGGACGCAACCGGGCAGGGCGCGTTGACTATCGGTGCAGAGGTCACGCTGAACCTTTACCCCGAAGGAGATTCGGCTGCTGATACATATTACACCGGCAGCGCAATCGTGACATCGCGTTCCGTTTCGAGCAGCTTTGACGGAATGGTCGAAGCCAGCATCGGCGTGCAGGGCAACGGCGCTCTGACCGAAACGACGGTGTAATGAATGGGTCTCGCTGACAACATTCGCAGTAATCGCTCCAAGTCTCGCACGAAAATTGTTGTCGAGGCTTGGGGCGATGATGCCGGTCCTGCTGTTATCTTTTCGTCGCCGCTTACCGCTGGCGATATTTCGAGGATACAGCGCAAGCATAAGGATTTTCTGAATAACACGTCGGTCGAAGCTATGATCGATCTGATTATCCTTAAAGCCGAATCTGAAGATGGCGAAAAGGCGTTTTCCATCGAAGACAGGCCGGTCTTGATGCGTGAAAACCTTAATGTGATTTCCGAAGTCGCTGGGCAGATGTTCGGCGACATCGATAGCATCGAGGACTTGGAAAAAAACTGAGAGACGATCCGCTGCGCCTAAATTTGCTGGGTTTGGCGGATCGTCTTCACAAAACGCAAGCCGAAATTGAGGAATTGACGCTAAACGAATTCCATGAATGGATGGCATATTTTAAGGTGACGAACGATGGCGGATGAAAAGCTACAAATTAAAATCACCGCCATCGATAAAACCAAGCAAGCGTTTAACTCGATATCAAATAAACTTGGCGGTCTAAAGAAGGCAGCGGGCGCGGTCGGCATTGCGGTCGGCGCTATTGGTGCGGCCTTCGTTGCGGCTGCTAAAAAGACAATCGACTTCGCGGACGAAATCGCAAAGACGGCTGATAAGGTCGGGCTGTCTACTTCTGCATTGCAGGAATTGAGAGTCGCCGCTGATCTTGCCGGGATAAGTCAGGGAGAGCTTGATAGTGGCTTGGGGTCGCTATCGAAACGCATGGGTGAGTTGAGGCAGGGAACTGGCGCACTTAATACATTCCTAGATAAGTCTGATCCTGCGTTCAAGACGCTGCTGCAAAATACAACAGATAACGAGCAAGCATTCCGTCTAGTAATCGGAAAACTTGACACGATGACGAACGCGCAGGACAGAACAGCGCTTTCGTCAGCAGCACTCGGTCGCGCACTAGGTGTCGCCGCGTCTAAACTATCCTTACCAGAACTGGATGCTGGCATAAAACGCGCTCGCGATCTGGGCTTGATCATCGACGAAAAATTGCTGCGGAATGCGGAAGGCATAAAGGATCAATTTACGCTTGCCAGCCGTGTGATACAGACGCAGTTCATGGAAGCCATGCTGCGGGTCATGAAAGAAATAGATTTCTCGACGTTAGCAACTGATGTGTTCAATATCGCGAAGAGTTTTTTGCAAGGCGCAGTGAATGCCAGTAAGTTTTTCGGCGTTATCGAGCGAAGCCAGATCGAGAAGAAAACAATAGAAATACAGAAGTTAGATAAGCAAGTTGATGATCTGCACAAGATATTAAGCGTCGGAGGCCGAACCGGAATCAGCGATAAGGGAACTCTCGCCTTATTACAAAAGGCGACTGAGCGTTCGCTGACACTGCGGGAGGAATTAAGAAAGCTGAAGGGGCCAATCGAACTTCCAAAAGTGAGTGACCCATCCGCCATTGATAAAACGACAAAACCAAAAGTTCTTCCGATTTCCGAAAAAGAACTCGGCATCTTTAAGATGGAAGAGTTTATGGATGACGTGTCTGCGTTCGCGAATGATTTTGAGTTCGAGATCGAGAAAACCAATCAGATCATCAAAGACATGGCAGTGAATGTAGACGCTGAAATGCAAAAAGCTGCGGCATCTTTTCAGCTACCCAAAACGCCACTAGAAGAACTGAAGGAAAAGGCACAGGACACATTTGGCGCAATGCAGGACATCGGCGCGAGATCAATCAACAGGCTCGAAGATTCGATTATGGGTGTGATTGATGGCACGAAAAGTCTGAAAGATGCCTTTGCTGATATGGCGACATCTATATTGAATGATCTGATTCGGATGCAGATACAGCAAAGCATAACTGGCCCTCTTTCTGGATTTTTGAGTCAAGGCCTCGGCAGCTTATTTAGCGACTCTGGCGCGACATTTACATCGGGATTTGCTGGCGCTCCTGCACAAGGATTCGCAGACGGTGGCGTCACATCATCCCGTCGCCCGTACATGGTCGGCGAAAAAGGGCCGGAGATGTTCGTTCCTAACATGACAGGCCGCGTCGTGCCGAATAATGCACTCGGCGGCGGTGCTGTTACGGTCAACGTGATCAATAACACTGGCGCAGAGACACGCACAGAAGAACGTGAAGGGCCGAATGGTGCAAAGTCGATTGATGTCTTTATCGATGAGGCAGTCGCTCGGAACATATCGACACCGGGCAGCAGGACAGGACGGGCAATGCGTAATTCATTCGCTGGTCTAAGCCCGCAGTTGGCTGGGAGATAACAAATGGCAAGCTGGCCCGGAACATTACCGCAAACGATACTCGCGACTGCGACACGCACTAGGCAATCTGGGCGCGTTCGATCAACTATGGATTCAGGGCCAGCAAAGCAGCGGCAGCGGTTCACTGCGGTCACGAAGAACTATGACGCGCAGATTATTTTGACCGGCGCACAATTGACGACTTTTAATACTTTTTATGAGACGACGATTGGCAACGGCACCGATTCGTTTACATGGACAGACCCGTTTACAGGAGCGTCGGAAACATTGCGATTCAGGGAAGACCCACAAGAGACCATTCTGAAGCCTGACGCGACGGCGGATGATCGTCTTTATTCGGTCACACTGCCTCTTGAAGTGCTGCCGTAATGGTATCGACAACATTCACGACAAGCGCATTCGCGCAAGAGACGACAGATGTCTGGCTGATCTTGCTGACGATAGACCATTCGACGCTATCTGAGCCGATCCGTGTCGTGAATAATACGCAGAACATAACGTCGAACAGCGAATTGTTCGTCGGCTTTCCGTTCGAGATAACGCTACCCGATAATCGTGAAGGATCACCGCCAAGAGCGCAGCTTTCTATTGATAACGTCAGCCGCGAAATCGGCGAGGCGATCCGGGTCATGGACAGCCCTGCATCTGTGAAGATCGACATCATCCGAGCAGACGCGCCAGATACTATCGAGATAGAATGGCCGTATTTCACGCTGCGGAATGTCAAATGGGATATCCAAAAAGTAACAGGCGATCTGACTTTTGAAGATTTCGCAACCGAGCCATTTCCTGCGGGCAAGTTCGTTCCGGCATATTTTCCCGGTCTCTTCTAATGATCGATGTCGATAACTTCATACTGAAGGCCATTGGCGTGCCTTTTGTCGAGCATGGGAGAGACTATGACGGCTGGGATTGCTGGGGATTGTGCATCAGGGCATACAAGGACGTGCTGGGTGTCAATTTGCCGGATTTCAGTTATACTGACACGCAAGAATATCGCGCATTGAAAACTAGCTTCGAAACACGCGCGGATGGTTTCTGGCAGAGATCGCAACCCGGAAATATGTCTGTCGCTTGTATCTATCGCAGAGGGCTTGTGATTCATGCCGGTTTATCGTTTGGCAAGAGAATCCTGCACGTCGAAAAAGGCATCGAAACGTGTTTAGAGCCAGCAAGCAGGATGAGGATCGAAGGATATTATGAACCAGCTTGTCACGCAGCCGCACCCATTTAAGCAAGAACGGGTATACTCCGTCGCTCCCGAAGGATTGACGGTTGCGGAAATTGTAGAAAGAGAAATTTTCGATCCTATTCTGCGAGCGCACGCGCACGTCACAATCGAAGATGTATATATTCCGCGTGATAACTGGCATCTGGTCAGGCCGAATCCAAACAGAACGGTTTATATCAAAATACTGCCGCAGGGTGGTGGCGGCGGAGGCGGCAAGAATCCGCTGCGTACTATCCTCACGATAGCAGTCGTGGTCGCATCGCTTGCCCTTGGCGGGCCGCTGGCCAGCGCATTAGGTATAGAAGCCATGACGGTTGCAGGATATTCAATATCAGCCGCAGCTATCGGCGGCGCGATTATATCGATCGCTGGCACGTTATTGATCAATGTTATCGCGCCCATCAGACCGCCCCAAATGGCAACGCTGTCATCGACGCAGACGCTGCAAGACAGTCCGACGCTATTCATTGAAGGCGCTCGCAACGCGGTTCGTCGATTTGAAACTGTGCCTGTTGTTTTGGGTTCATATCGGCAAACACCGCCTCTCGGCGCACTTTCTTATACCGAAGTGATCGGCGGCGACAATTATCTTCGAATGCTTCTGGTCTGGGGATATGGACCCCTGAAGGTCGAAAACATCCGCATCGGCGAAACGCCAATAACCGATTTCGATGGCGTGCAGATAGAAACTCGCGAAGGCAGAGCGGGTGACGCGGCGGTGACGCTATTCCCTGATTCGGTCGAAGAAGATTCTCTCGCCATATCATACACCGAAGCGACATCATTCACGCGCAGCGCACCGACCGGAGCCGATGAATTATCCGTAGATATTACATTCCCGCAGGGCATATTTTTTATCACCAACAGCGGGTCCAGAGTCAGCAACAGCGTCAGCTTCAAGATTGAATTCCGCGAAGTCGGCAGCGGGATATGGCTCGACCCGACATTTACAGCGGCGACAAGCGATCATACAAGCGGCGCAGCGATTACGATCACAGCGGCGTCGAACGCTGCGGTGCGGCATGGCTATCGATGGTCTGTGGCATCTCGCGGAGATTATGAAGTCAGGGTGACGCGCACAAGCGCATTGACCGGCAGCACACGCCGGGGCGAGGCTATGGCATGGACGGCGCTGCGATCCATTACTGACGAAGACCCTATCAATTTCCCATTCCCGCTCGCGCATACCGCGCTGATAATTAAAGCAACGGATCAGTTAAATCGCATCGTCGATGAACTGAACGCTGATGTCAGCAGTTATGTGGACAGCTACACCGGAACGCCGGGAACATGGTCGGAAGCAGTTTCGAGCAATCCTGCCGATCTATTCCGGCACGTATTGCAAGGCAACGGAAACGCTCGCCCGCTGGCTGATGCTCGTATTGATATCGACGGGCTGGAGGACTGGCACGATTACTGCGCTGCGCAGGGCTTCGAATTCAACATGGTGCGCGACTTCCAGACATCGGTATGGGATACGCTCGCAGATATCGCTTCGGCAGGTCGCGCATCGCCGACGCAGATTGATGGCAAGTGGTCAGTCGTCGTGGATAAGCCACAAGCGACTGCTGTGCAGCACTTTACGCCGCGCAATTCATCCGGCTTTGAAGCTGAGAAGGGCTTTCCCGATCAGCCGCACGCGCTTCGTATTCGCTTTCCGAATCGCAACAAGAGATTCGAACAGGATGAGCGGATTGTTTACAACGATGGATATAGCGAGGCCAACGCGACGAAATTCGAAAGCATCGATGCGCTTGGCATAACCGACCCAAATCACATCTGGAAATATGGCAGATTCCATCTCGCACAGGCAGCGGCGAGGCCAGAGCGTTGGTCGTTCAATGTCGATTTTGAGAGCTTGGTTGCAACACGCGGCGATAAGGTGCTGGTCACGCATGACGTGATACTGGTTGGGTTGCAGTCTGGTCGGATCAAAAGCCTGATCACCAGCGGCGGCAATGTCACCGGATTCGTATCCGATGAAGTGCTGACGATGGAATCTGGCACAAATTACGGCGTCAACATCCGCGCAGTGTCGGATGCTAATTTCTCGAAATCGATTGTCACCAATGCGGGTGATCAGACGACGATCACGTTCACAACTCCATTCGCGACCGGCACTATCGCAGAGGGTGATATATTCTCATTCGGTGTCGCTGGGCTTGAGACCATTGAAGGGCTTGTTCTTTCTATTGAGCCATCTATCGATCTCGCCGCGAAGATCATCTGCATACCATATGCCTCTGATATTTATACGTCAGACACCGGCACGATCCCGACGTTCGATAGCAAGATCACGCTGCAAGCTGCTACTCCTGCGGTTGATATTATTTCGGTGGTGTCTGACGAGACGCAATTGCAGCTTGGCTCTGGTAATACGCTGATCCCGCACATATCGATTTCGTTCCAAGATATATCGGACGAATTCACTGTGCTGGACACGCAAATCAGGGCAACCGGAACTGGCGAGAATTTCCAGCCCGCATCGATACTGTCGCAGAATAACGGCAACGTAATTCTCGATAACGTCGAAGAAGGCGCGACATACGATATAAGGCTGCGCTTCCGCGATCCGCAGCGTCTCCCCGGCGCATGGACGACGATTTCGGGACATACTGTCGTCGGGCAATCTTCGGCACCGGCAGGGCTGCAAAACCTGCAAATATCGGTCGCGGGCGGCAATGCGATCCTGCGCTGGGATAGGCCGGAAGAACTCGACGTGCGCTTCGGCGGGCAGGTTAAATTTAGGCACGCGCCCGATCTTATCGCTGCTGATGCTGATTGGCCGGAATCGACCAGCATCGGCACAACGGCGAAGGGTGACGCGCTTATAGCAACGCTGCCGCTGAAGCCCGGAACATATCTGGCTCGCGTTTTCGACCGCAATGGGCATGGATCGCAGGTCATCGCAAAGGTCGCGACGAAACAGGCGAGCGTGCTGGCATTCGCGAACGTCACTAGCCTGACCGAGCATCCCAACTTTACTGGGCCGAAAACGGATGTGGTGCTTGATGGCACTGCTATAAAATTGGCCGGTGCTGGACTGCTCGACGCGCAGCCTGATGTTGATGCCATCGCCGACTTCGATGCGCTCGGTGGCGTCAAATCAACCGGCACATATGATTTCGCATCGGGATTCGATTTGACGACCGTGAAGCGCGTCAGGCTTACAAGCAGTATCAGCGCGGTCAGCATCAACCCGAATGATCTTATCGATGAAAGGACCGCGCTTCTGGACGATTGGGAAGACTTCGACGGCACGCTGCAAGCATCATCCGACTGCCGCGTTCAAGTGCGCGAAACAGACGACGATCCTTCTGGCTCTCCAACATGGTCAGCATGGAACAATCTCGATAGCGCAGAGTTCGAGGCGCGTGGCTTTGATTTTCGTGCTATATTAACAACAGACGATCCGGCTTTTAATACGCGAGTCAGTCAATTGTCTGTCGTCGCGGAGGAAATTTAATGAGAAAAGCGATATTGGACGACGATGGAAATCTGATCGATTTCGAAAAGAAATCTCGGCTGGCAAAAGACGATATTGATTGCGGCGACCTGCCAACAGACGGCAGCTATAGATTTGTCGGTGGTTCTTTTGTTAAAAATACAGCAATGATCCGGTCGAAAGTAAACCGCGACCGCGCATTGTATCTTTTGATTCGTGCGGCGCAGAATGGCGAAGACGTACCGCAGGAATGCGTCAGATACGCTGATTGGTACGCAAAACACTTCGGAGAATAGAAATGGCGCAAGAAGATTATACGATTGCAAATGCTGACGGCGCGACCGTTCGGGCGGATATTAACAGCCACCTTTCGGCTATCGTCAGCAACAACAGCGGCGCATCTGCACCGGCGACGACGTTCGCATTTCAATTCTGGGCCGACACTTCGACCGGACTGCTGAAGATACGCAATTCCGCGAACAGCGCATGGGTCACTATTGGCACGATGGCGGATGCTTTTCTCGGCTTGGCTGATCTTGATACGGCGCAGACGTTCACAAAATCGCAGCGCGGCACTATCACGACTGACAATGACCTCTCGCTGGATTTATCCGTCACGAATAACTTCAAATGCACCCCGTCCGGCGCAGGTGCATTGACGTTCACGAACCACACTTCTGGGCAGTCGGGCAACATCCTGCTGGACAACAGCGGCGGTCACGCGATCTCTCTGGCGGCGACGACGAAGGGCGATGCTAATCTGGCGACGACGATCAGCGTGGCTGGCACCTATTGGCTCTCGTACTATGACGACGGCACGAACGCCTATGTCGTCACCAGTGCGGTGTTTGCTTAATGTCGATCATTCAAGGGACATCCAAGGCGGCTGGCGGTGCTGGCTACGAGATTGATCAGTCGATCCGGTTTAATGCTGAGGATTCAGCGTATTTAGAAAAAACTTATGGTAGTTCTGAAAGCACACTGACAGCTTGGTCCTTTAGTGCTTGGATGAAGAGATCAAAATTAGGCGCAGAACAATGGCTTTTTGCGGCGGGAACTGCGTCATCAAATCTCGAATATCTGAGATTTACTAGCGGTGACAAATTAGAATATAAGCTGCTCAGATCAGGCAGCTTAGACTCCAACTACATCACCAGCCAACTGTTCCGTGATCCTTCGGCGTGGATGCACATCTATGCTTATCGCTCTTCAACCACTTTCAAGCTGTACATCAACGGGTCAGAAGTAACTGATTTTAGTACATCAAACGCACCCGGCTCTTCAGACGGCCAATTTGGAAAAAACTACAGGCATCGGATAGGCACTGCTTAT
>Ga0075480_10003067_pt1 | contig 10737 bp, 14 predicted proteins | sample DEB08_DNA_7_FD_81590 | JGI IMG/M metagenome (GOLD analysis project Ga0075480, IMG submission 81590) | Aqueous microbial communities from the Delaware River and Bay under freshwater to marine salinity gradient to study organic matter... | ecosystem: Environmental > Aquatic > Marine > Coastal ... | reverse complement strand
TTTTTCTTTTTTTTTCCAAAGTTGAATATAAATAATATTTAAATCATGTTTCAAATATTCTTTTAAAAAGGTGTGGTCAGAAGTTACATAAAAAACATTTTGTTTTTTGATAACCAAAAGTTTTTTTTTTACAGCAGGCAAGTAATTCACCGTTTCATTTTCGATATAAAATGGATTTAATAAAAAGATATTTTGAAATTTTTCTAAATCTTCAAAATTATAGATTTGTTTTAATATATTTTTATCAATGATAGGATATAATAATCGGTTTTTACATAATCGCCTACCAATTGCTGTATCACATTTATTTAAGATACTTAACAATGAATTATATTTTTCAGATTCGTGTTCTTTATTTGGAACAAGATACAATTGATAAATCGTATTATTACTAAGAATTAATTTATTCGTATCACTTTTAATAATCGGTTTCGGTAAATTATTTAGATTTTCTAATTTATGTTCATGAATAAATTGTATCATATAAAGATAGGATAATGTTATTTCTGATTCATCAAAACCTAAATATTCAATCGGTGTTAAAAATCCCGAATTAAAAATCTTTTTTAAATATTCATTTTGATAACTCGGTTTTTTAAAATCATGGTTCTCGTATAGATTATAGTGAATACTTTGATCATTTAATTGAAACATATTAGATATTTCATCTTTCTTTAACCCTATTTCTGAATGAAAAAGACACTCTTTTGGCGAATAATAATGAATTAATCTAAATAATTCATCTTTCCATATAGTATTATCATCTAATGAAGAAACTATTTTATGAACAGTATTTTCACCCGTAGAAATATCTATCGCTGATAAACCAATTACATAAATATATTTATCATATTGTTGTGGATAACTATTCAGATAAATTGATAATAAATAATTATTATCATTATTATTATAATTTTCAATCATAGTTCCGGGACTAATTATATTTGTAATTTTTCTTTCGGGATTAGGGGGTTCAGTAACTTGATCAACATAAACAATCGTATAATTATGATTTAATAATATTTTTTGAAATTTTTCAGTAGCATACATATTCCATCCAGACATTAAGAAATTTTCTAATGTAATTTCAGGAATACTTTTATTTCTACGAACAACTTGAATACCTAAGATATCAGCTAATTGATAAATATCAGCTCCTAAATTTAAGGATTCATTTTGAACACTATAAATTTCATAGAATGAACCCACTTGCATCAAGACAACTGTATTTTCACCATATTTTTTTATATTATCATCATGATATTTTAAATATTCTTTTAAGATAAAACAAGGTTCTTCCATATATTATATCATAAATATTTATGATATATTTTTTAAATAGATATATAGATTTAATAAGTTTATATTTAAAGAATATTTTCATTATAGATTTTAAAAATGAACGCAGAGAAAGATAAATATGTTTTTATGGTGAAAACCGTTCAATCAGGGGCTTTTCGTATTTTGATAGAAGCATTAAAAGAAATATTAACTGATACTAATTTAATCTTTGATAAAACGGGTATTAAATTAGTAGCAACTGATAATTCTCAGATTGTATTAGTTCATATGAAATTATTAGCAGAAAATTTTGAATACTTTCATTGCGAAGAAAAAACTAGGATTGGTATTAATATGATGAATTTATTCAAACTGATTAAAATTATGAATAACAATGAAACATTAAGTCTTTTTGTAGAGAAATGTGATAAAAATAGATTAGGAATTAAAATTAATAATAATGATAAGAAAACACAAACATTATTTAAGATGAATTTATTAGATATTTCAGAAGATGAATTAAGTATTCCCCCTGCTAAGTTTGAGAGTGAATTAACTTTACCGAGTATTGATTTTCAGAAAATTATCCGCGATATGTCAAATATTGGTGAAAATGTAGAAATAAAGAGTGTAGAGACATCTTTGTTATTAAATTGTATGGGAGATTTTGCTAGTCAAGAAACAATACTTTTAGAAACACAGGAAGGATTAAATTATTCTAAAAATGCTTCTAGTACAGAACCTATTCAGGGTATTTTTTCATTAAAATATTTATGTCTTTTTACAAAATGTACTAATTTATGTAATTTATTACATATGTATATTAAGAATGATTATCCTTTAGTAATTAAATATGATATAGCTAATTTAGGTCATATTAAATTGTGTCTTTCACCTAATTCTGAAACTGATTAAAGAATATAATCTAAATTTTATATTATGAGTGATTTTTATAATGATAATAATAATACTAATATCATAGAATATACAAATGAAAATATACAGATAATGTTAACTATACTTTTATTTTTATCTTGTATTTCCCCATTTATACATACTTGTAATGATTGTATTAAGAATATTAAGTATAAATATGATAGATATAAATTAACTGTATATAAAATTACAGAAGATGATAATCTATTATTAGATGAGTGTTCAATCTGTTTAGAAAAATATGTAGTTAATGATAAAATAATCAAATTAGATTGTAGTCATTCATATCATAAAAAATGTTTGAGTGAATGGTTGAAAAATAATAATACTTGTCCTCATTGTAGAGAAAATATTATCTAACATAAAGTATAAAATAATGGCAAAACGGAGTGGTCGGATTAAAAAGAGTACTCGGATTAAAAAGAGTACTCGGAGAAATCAGCGTGATGTGAAGAATAGTAAGAAAAATAGACAGAGAAAGACAAAGAATTACAGTAGAAGAAGATTTTATAAAAGATCTAAGCGTTTAATGCGAGGTGGATGAGGAGGTTTAGGTGGAGGAAAGCCTAAATATGGTGGCTATCATCGCGTGCAACACGGTGGTAATCCCCATACAGGTGGATGAGGTCGTTAAAAGATTTACTAAAAAAATCTTTATTATTTAAAAATCTACAAATGATAAAATTATCTTAAAAAATAAGGATAATTTTTGATGAATTCTTTATGAATCGGTAGATTTAATTTCTCTAATTTAAATTTGATTTTTTATTTAAAAAATATTTATTCATTACAAACAATAAATATGAAACTGCTCTTAAGACCTCTTAATGATGAAATTAAGGCTATGTATCATGATGATGCATTAGAAACATCAAATAGAAATCGTGAATCTAGGGGTGATGCTGGTTTAGATTTATATTGTCCCGGTGATATGGTTGTTTTACCGGGGCAAACAGCTAAGATTGATTTAAAAATTCAATGTGAGGGATTATCCGATAATGATGATCGTAATGTATGTTATTATTTATATCCGAGATCGAGTATTAGTAAGACTCCTCTGAGATTAGCGAATAGTGTAGGTATTATTGATGCCGGATATAGAGGTAATCTTATGGCAGTTGTAGATAATATTTCTAAAGAACCCTTTCAGATTCAAAAGGGTCAGCGATTATTTCAGATTTGCGGTAGATATTTAGAACCTATTCACTTAACTCTCGTTGAAACTCTATCCGATTCAGAAAGGGGTAATGGTGGTTTTGGTAGCACAGGGAGTTAAAAATTGTAAGAAATCTTAAATTATTATAAAATTATATATTAATATGAATAAAGATATCTTTTATACATTAGGTTTTTTTTTACTCTTATATTTGATATTCTTAAAGGAAGGATTCGTTAATAATTATGAACCTAATAAAGTCTTATCAGATGAACCTGATGATGTTCAGTATTATGCTTGTAGACAAGATAAAACCACAGATAATCCAGATTATCCATTTCAAAAATATCCTAATAGCAATTACAGAGTAAAACATAATAATGTTAAGAAACCTAAAAAAGGGACGTTTAGTGCTTTTTTAGATTCCCATAAGATAAGAACTTATGATCATTTTTATCATTCTCCTATTTGCGAGGATGATAATGAATCATATGATTTTAATACAAATATAGATTCAGCATTCAGATTAATACCCGGTGCTTTTCCAGAAGAAGATATTAATGAAATATATAAGGTTGAAAGAGAAAAAGATTCACACGATTTAAGAAATCCATTTTATACATATGGTAATCCTGAATATTTAGCGAATAAAATACTTTATGAAGATGATATTCAGGATATGTTTTTAAAAATAAAACTAGAGCAACCTTTACATCATGAAGATGATAGACATTTAGTGAATGATCATCAATATGAAGGCACACATGATTAACGTGAATTATATAATTTTGGTATTAATTCTTCATAATGATCTATTTTAGATTTTAAATCTCTATTTTCTATACTTAATTCTTTTAATTTATATCTACCTTGTTGTAATAAATCTTCATAAGTAGATATTTTATCATTTGTCTCATATTTATCTAATTCTAAAGTTTTAATCCGTTCACTACATTTTAAAATAATGCTCTGTTGATATTCTATTGTTTTTAATAATTCATTTTTGTCGGAATAACATTCTTTTAATGAATCTTCTTCTTCTTCTTTTATAAAAAATCTACTTTGATAAATAATATTACCTTCTTTATCTCGTTTATAAATAGGAACTCTTTTAATTAATGTATTTGATTCTAAAATTAAAATATCATTACATCTTCTTAAAAATTTACAATTAGGATAAAAACTATCACAAGAAATATTACCTTCCTCATCATATTCACAAGTAATATACTGAATAGATACACCTTTATTAAATTCATAAGGTAATTCTACTTCAACATATCCATTTAGATATTCACGTATTTTTGAGATATCTTTTATCATAATTATCTATATTAATTTATATAATTTTAAATATGGAAGATAATATTAATCTTATTTATCCGGCTATCCTAACAAATATTATTACAATCTTATTGTTTCTGAATAGTAGATTACACGATAGATATTTATTATTCATAATGATAATAGGTCAATTAATATTAATAAGTGGTGAAAGTGATAAAAATCTAGATAAAATACAAATATCGCATATATTATTTACTCTTACAATCATAATCGGTTCAGTATATTTTAATGAAAAACACAATTTAATTTTTATAGGGATATTAATACTTTTGAGATTTATTACAAGATATATTTATGATGATTGTTTGTTTTTATTAAGTAGTAATCATCATAAGTTTGATATAGAAACAGATATACATAAATATATTAATTGGGATATAATCTTTTTTATATCTTTACTGGTTATATCATTTAGATTATTCAAAGATAAAATTATGAAATAATATATATTTATAGGGTCATTTTTCTTTTCTTAGTATTTCTCTTTTTAGTCTTCATCTTTCTCTTGGTTCTTCTTCTTTTGATTTTTGTTCTTTTCTTATTTTTATTTTTCATGTTCCCCCCTCCCACCACACTAGAATATTGCGAAAGTAAAGGCATATCAAGTTCTACCCCTTCTTTAAGAGATTTTTCTGCTTTATTTTGTCTTGCTTTTAGTTTTTTTTGTTCATGATCATATACATAAAATAATATTCTGAGTAATTGTGAAAATGCGATGATGTCGCTACCATAAAGTTTAAATAGATCGCTTGCCGGGACATTCATCTCCATACCCATAGAAATAATTTTGTCATTCATTTCTTCCGATAAATTAATTGTAATTGGTTGTTTTTTGACCCTATCCTCGCTGGTTATTATAGATTGTAAAACACTTCTCGCATCATTTCTAAGAGATTCTAACTCATTTAATTCACGCGATTCACCTCCATCTCTCTGTTTCGCCGCTGAGAATGTTCCTTCTTTTCCTAAACGCTTTTCACTGAAACTTTTCAATGAAAAACTACTACTACTCACTCCTACTAAACCTTGTTTGTAAGCATTTTCCTTGTGTTTTACCATTTTCCAACATTCACGTAATTTTTGATCAGAAAAAGTTATATCTTTAGGTAAAGATAAAGGATCGGTATATATCAAATCATGCATGCAAGCACACCAATCAAGATGATCTATTGGTAAATCATAAGGGGGCTTTCCTATCAATGGTGCATTCTCAGATCTAGTTTGTTGATATGTTTCATCCCCCTGATATCGTGGAATAAAATGTGTTCCTGGACCGAAAAAATTATATTTATCCTCATTTCTTGATTTCAATTTCGTACCTAAATGTTTTTCTTCTTTAATAATCTTTTTTTCATATAATTCTTTCTCATAAGGGAGGGTTGCGTTCGTTGCCAGGTCTCGTTTATCTCTATTATACCATTTCCTTTGAAAATCATAGAAATCATCTTCATTTTCCGTATAATCACCGACATAATAAATCCCCCCCCTATATTTAAACATTATATATATATATATATAAATAATAAAATAATTTATATATAAATAATAAAATAATTTATTATGGAACCTTTAAAAGATATATTAACTATTTATGAAGACAAAGAAAAGATTTTAAAATATTTTTTACCCTTAAGTTCTACTAAACACTTAGATGAATATGAATATGTTTATGATTTAGATACATTATTTCTGAATGATAAAATTATAATGATTCGTAAATCTACAGGTGAAATTTATAAAAAAGGAACTATTATTAAAATAACAGAAGATAAAATAACAATTAAAAATGGTATGAATATTTCATTGCCTAAAAATGATTATTATACATTTAGATATCTAAAAAAATATAAAAGTAAGAAAAATAATAGAAAATATTATGAAGAATTATTAAAAAGTTTAGGTTAATTATTTATCAGTTAAACTATTTGATTCATTACCACTTAATAGATTTACTTTATTACATAAAAAACCTAATGGATTTTTAACAGTATCATATACTTTATCAATAAAATCTATATGAGTACTCATTTTATTACAATTAGGGGCAACATCATTTTCTAATAATTCTAAAATCTTATTTAGTTTAACTTCTAAATCAATTAATTTATATTCTAAACTATCTAATTTATTTTTAATTTCTGTTTCCATAATAATATTATATATATATATATAGATATGCCGAAAACTCAACGTAAAAGAATTCGAAAAGGGAAAAATAAAACAAAGAATCAAAAGCGTAGTATTCATAAAAGACGTGAAGCTAAAAAATATATAGAATTATTAAATCATGCTTATAAAACATTAACTTCTTCATATCATGATTTATTTCATAAAGAAGATTATTTATTATTATCTTATTTAAAAACAGGTATTAATAGAGGATGGAAAGTATTGAATGATAAAAATATAATCAAAGAAATTAAATGTAATTCTTTATGTATGACCGTGAGTATATTAAATAGTACATTAGGTAAGAGGGCTAAACTAGAAGATTTAGATATATTACAAAAATTATATTTATTTTTTATTTCATATTTAGTTGAAGATGGTAAATTATCTAAAAAAGAAGTCAGTTTAAAACAAGCTTTATATAAAATAGATTTACAAATTATGGAAAAACAAAAAGATTTAGAAAGATATACTGAAAAGGGGGATAATCGTAATATAAAAAAATGTAATAAATATATTGAAAGTAGAGAAAAATCCAAACAACAATTAATTGAAAGTGATGGAAAAAATAAGGAAGGCATTAATGCTGGAGTATTTAATATAGATGTTTGTAATAATATAGATTGTGAATATTTACATGAATATCAAATGGAAAAAGGTCAGAAATATAGTGAATCATATAGTAAGTTATGTCGGAATATTACAGAATTATTCAAGGGTATAGTATGGTTAAATATGTGTCAGATATTTGGAAATATTCAAAATCCTTATAAGGTTTCTATCCGAAGTAGTAAATTAAATTTAAATTTAAATATAAGAAATAGTATTAATCGGGTTGAAATAGTTTTCTTACCTGAAGAAATGATGTATTTTGAAGATATATTTTATGAAAACCATACATTAGATCGTTTAAGAAAAAAAAACTTTATGCAGCAGAAGAGTTACTGGATTTATAATGGTATTGATATGAGAACGAATAAATTAATAAAGAGAGATGTTCATCATTTAGAAAATAAACATTATGTCGTGGCTCAATTAAAAGTAGATACAGGGCCAGATTGGAGAGCTCCATATGAAACTAAATTAAAAACGATGTACGAAAATTTCACAAATTTTGAAAAGGGTAATGGTGATCTACCTATATTAAAATATGTAAGTAAACAAATTAAAAATATTGGTGGTCAAGATAAATATGATTTACAAGAATATATTGAAAATAGTATTACACTACACTGGTTATATATGCATAGAGACAGCATGATACCATATATTCGAGAGTTTGTCGTATAATTTATCATAATTATGAATGATATATAAATATATTAAACTCATAAATACACTGAATACTATCGCGATAGCTCCCCATAATCCCTTTCCAACGAATCTGTAGTAAGTCTTTAGTCTAGGGAAAATATCCCATTTATATATTAATATATCACCTACATAACCTACAATAAATGATATCACTAAATAAATAAATATTTCTTTACTACTTTCAGGTAAATATTTATCATAAAATATCTGAAATATTTTCATAATAATACCAACAATTATGATTACGGTTAGTAAAGCATAGATGGCAGCTTGAAACATAGACTTGTTTAAGAAATAAGGTTTCAGGGTTTTTAATGAATCCATAAAAGAATATTTTTCTAAGATTTTTATTTTCTTAGTTGCTAAAATATTTAATAAAATATCACTCAAAAATGCTATTTTCGCATTTAATAATAAGAATAAAATTTCATTTGATATCATTTATATTATATCATATTATAAATTAATAAGAAACCACCCGTTGTAGTTACGTTTGATAAAAATGCTATGATTTGTTTATTGGGGGGATGATATAAAGGTGTTACAACTATCATAAAGGCTATAAAAGATAAACAAATATATTTAATATATTCTTTTTTAATATATTTCTGTGTCATTTCGGGAAACCAAAAATATGATACCATGATTAAAGCACCTATTATTTCTAATAGTATAACACCTATCATACCTAATTCATTGATTGGGTAAGGTAAACCGGTCTTTTTAGCTAACCCATTCGTTTTCTTTTGAAAATCAAGTATTTTACCGAACCCCGAATAAACAAACATAATAAAAAAGAATAAGATACCAATTTTAGGAATTGTTATATTCATATTAAAGATATAATATAAAAAATATAAAAATATGGATTTAGATGATTTAGAATGTAAACACCTTAAATGTTTATTAACTATTTTAACAATTGGTATAATTTTAGAATTATATTTTATCTTCTTTCTAAAATATCCATCATTTTAAATTTAATTTTATTAGTTTTTTCATTATCAATTAATGATTGAATTTTAGTATTATATTCATTTGGTAAGAAATCTTTATCGTAATATGATTTGAATATATTATAAAGACATTGAACACATTTGTATTTTGTATCATCATCATCGCAATCTTTAAGAGTCTCTATTAAACCATCAATTACAGGTGGTATTTTATTAATAACTATCTTTTTCTTTTCTAATTCGGTAATTAATAAACTATGACCGATTAATTTATCTAATTTTTTGTTACGTTCACACATGATTAAATAATCACTTTCACCGTTTATTTCTAAATTTTGAATATCTCTATAAATTTTATCACTACATTTATCAATTTTATTATAAATCTTTTCGGTATGGGGATATAAATAATGAATTAAATCAATAAATAAATCAATATAAATTGTATGAAGAATACATTTATTTAAAATACTTTCTAAGATCATATCTCTAAGATAATCTTTACCAACTATCTTATCTTTAATTTTTTTCCGAACTGATAAAATATTTTGATCAGATACTTTATTTAGTAGACTATTTATTTCTTTGATAGCGATAGTATCATCACTTATATTTTTATGTTTATAACGATAACCTTTTTTCTTATTCATTTCTAATCGAAAATATTTCTTGTTTAATTCAATACTATCTATAAAATCAATAAATTCAGAGCATTCTTTCTTCTTGATATAATCATCATAATTAGTTTTAAAATATTCTGAATCAAAAATATCATTTAAATCTTGATTAGAAAGAATACTCATATAGATAAAATATAATCTATAATCTTTATATAGATATTATAAATGGTTATTTTATCCTCAGAAGAATTTAGAGCTCAAGAAAATAATCGTATTCAGATGGGCTTAGATAGACTGATAAACAAGATAAATTTACAATCCACTAGAGGTTTTGGCCACGATGGTATGAATCCTACAGTTGAAACTTCATTAAATAATAATGAATATATCGGTTATTTAATGATTAATGATAGAGTTGCCGCTTCTGGATTTGGTAGACTAGATAATAATCAAGAGGGTAATAAATATAAAACGATGTATTTACATAGTATATCAGTCGCCGAAGAATTTAGAGGTCAGGGATTATGTAAACAGATAACAGATGAATTCATTAAAAAGTTTGGTAAAAATCATATTTTGTATTTGACTGTAAGAACTGAACCGGGTAATGAAAATACAAGCGGTATTAAATGTTATGAAAAAAATGGTTTTATAATGTTACCGCAGGTATATAGAGATCATTATGATGGTAAAAATAATGCGATGATAAGATTACCTACAAATAGTAAAAATAGTATTCGCAGTAGAAGACGTAGAAAAAAAACTAGAAATAAAAGAAAATAATTTTCTAAGTATATATTATAAATAAGTATGTCGAAGTCATATAGAGAAAGACGCCGAGTAGAGGACGTCCGAGGCCGAGGCCGAGACCGAGACCGAGACCGAGACCGAGACCGAGACCGAGACCGAGACCGAGACCGAGACCGAGACCGAGACCGAGACCGAGACCGAGACCGAG
>Ga0075480_10003061_pt1 | contig 10754 bp, 10 predicted proteins | sample DEB08_DNA_7_FD_81590 | JGI IMG/M metagenome (GOLD analysis project Ga0075480, IMG submission 81590) | Aqueous microbial communities from the Delaware River and Bay under freshwater to marine salinity gradient to study organic matter... | ecosystem: Environmental > Aquatic > Marine > Coastal ... | reverse complement strand
GGGCTATCCTTCGCCGAAGGGGATCCAAACGGTTTTTGATTGGCTGGCTTCTGCCAGAAAGCTTTTTCCTTCACCCTCTGTTGAAAACCAATCTCGATCCTGTCCGTAATTGACCCAGCTGCGTTTTAAACCCAGCGCGCTTTGCGTTTCAATTTCCGTAGATAAATCGCTGGACGAAAAGCTCCATATGGCGTCAATATTCAAATGGCTGGCCAGAGGTGCGGCCAACTCCGAATGGGCGCCGGTTAACAGATTAACAACGCCCGCAGGGACATCCGAGGTCTCTAAAATCTGATAAAATTCGGTGGCGATCAACGGGTAGGGTTCAGAGGCCACCATAACAACGCGATTGCCCATCGCCAAAGCCGGCCCAAGCAGCGAGACCAGCCCAAGTAGCGGCGCGTCATCCGGGCAAAAGGTGCCGATCACGCCAATCGGTTCGTTCAAAGCCAATGCCACGCCGCGCAAGGGCACATCGCGCACTGCCCCATCATATTTATCCGCCCAAGCTGCATAGGTGAACAGGCGCTCTAGGCTGGCCTCAACCTCTGCTGCGCCATTTGTTTCACCCGTGTAGAGGTTGATTTTTGTGGCAAATTCAGCGGCGCGTGCCGAGAGATTTTCGGCAATGAAATATAGAATTTGGGCGCGTAAATGCCCGCTTGATCCAGACCATTTTACGGCCCCCTGTGCGGCTTCAACTGCGTTGCGGATATCTTTTCGATTGGCGCTTGGAACATCGCTGATGAAATTTCCGGCGGCATCAAACACAGCCGTAGAATATCCGCTATCTGGTCGCGTTTGTTTGCCGCCAATATACAGTTTGGCGGTGCGATCAAGGCCGAAAGCTACAGATTTTGGACCTGTTTTTGCCAAAATAGGTTTTAAGGATCTGGCGGTGGTCTGGGCTTTGGATTTGGTATAGGCGGTCAAGCCTTCCCAGCCACCTTCCCGGCCAAAGCCGCTTTCGCGAATGCCGCCAAAGCCGGCCGCGGCATCGAACATATTGGTGCCATTTATCCAAATGACCCCGGCCTTTAAAGCTGGTGCCAAACCAAGGCAAAGATTTACGTTTTCACTCCAGATCGATGCGGCCAGCCCGTAGCGGGTGTTATTGGCAAGCTGCACGGCTTCTTGCGGCGTGCGAAAACTGGTTGAAACAAGCACCGGCCCGAAAATCTCTTCCTGCATCAACGGGTCAGATGGGCTGAGCCCGGTCAGCAGCGTTGGGGGATAAAAGCAGCCCTGTTTGGGCAGATCAATATTGGGCTGAAAGCAGGTGCCGTTTGTGTTTGCATCAACCAAGCTGTTTACCCGTGCAACTTGCGCCGGGTCAACCAAGGGCCCCATATCGACAGATTTATCAAGCGGATTGCCCAGCCGCAGTTTTGCCATTCGGGCGCAGATTTTATCATGCAAGCGATCAGCCACTGCCTCTTGCACCAAAAGCCGCGATCCTGCGCAGCATACTTGCCCTTGATTGAACCAAATTGCATCAACCAAGCCTTCTACCGCGCTGTCAAGATCGGCATCATCAAACACGATGAAGGGGGATTTTCCCCCCAATTCAAGAGTGAGCTTTTTGCCGCTGCCTGCGGTGGCTTGGCGAATTTTGCGCCCCACATCGGTGGATCCGGTAAAGGCAATCTTATCGATATCAGGGTGGTTCACCAGATGCTCGCCCACGGTGCCATCGCCGGTGATGATGTTTACAACTCCGTTTGGCACGCCGGCCTGCATACAGATTTCGGCGAATAAAAGAGCTGTGAGCGAGGTGTATTCAGCCGGTTTCAAAACCACGCAATTGCCCATCGCCAAGGCCGGCGCAATTTTCCATGCCAGCATCAGAAGTGGAAAATTCCAAGGGATGATCTGGCCGCACACGCCCAGCGCTTGCCGGTTGGGAAGTTCGCTGGCCATCAACTGGGCCATACCGGCGTGATAATAAAAATGCCGGTGTACAAGCGGGATATCAATATCGCGCGATTCACGAATGGGCTTGCCGTTATCCAGCGTTTCTAATGTGGCGAAAAGCCGGCTGTGCTTTTGAATAAGCCGGGCGATGGCGTATAAAACACGCGCGCGTTGATGCCCGCTTTGCGCGCCCCAATCCGCTTGCGCGGCGCGGGCACTGGCCACGGCGTTATGCACATCTTGCTCGCTGGCTTGGGCGATTTTTGCCAAAGCCTCGCCGGTGGCCGGATTGCGACTTTGAAAATGATCAGAACCCTCGCAGTTTGCGCCATTTATGAAATGCCCAAATCTGCGATCGTGGTTTTGCAGCCATTGTGTTGCCTCCTGCGTGGCTTCAAGGGCGGGGCCGTAGTCCATCGTTTCAAATATTTCTTTTACGCTCATAGGGGATGTCCAAATTTAAGCTTAAGCCAATGCATGCCGGTGCCCTGCAGAATAGGCACCGGTGACATGATGTTCCAATTGCCGTTCAATATCGCCCAAAAGTGACGAAGCTCCAAAACGGAACAGATCCGCCCGCAGCCATTGATCACCCAGTTCTTCTTTGATCATGCTAAGATAGACTAAGGCATCTTTGGCTTTTGAAATGCCACCGGCGGGTTTGTAGCCAACCGCATATCCGGTGCGGTCATGATAGTCGCGGATAGCGCGCACCATCACCAATGAGACGGGCAAGGTTGCGTTGACGCTTTCTTTGCCTGTTGAGGTTTTGATGAAATCAGCGCCGCCCATCATGCAAATCAATGAAGCCCGCGCCACGTTGCGCAGGCTACCAAGCTCGCCCGTGGCTAAAATCGCTTTTACATGGGCCTCGCCGCAGGCCGCGCGAAACGCTTGCATTTCGTCATATAGCGCCTGCCAGTTTTGGGTTAACACATGCCGGCGCGAAATCACGATATCGATTTCGCGCGCACCGGCCGCGACGCTGGCTTTGATTTCAGCGATGCGCAGCTCTAAGGGCGACAATCCGGCAGGAAAGCCGGTAGAGACCGCCGCCACGGGAATGCCGCTGCCCTCTAAGGCCGAAACGGCGGTTTCCACCATGTCGTGGTAAACGCAAATTGCGCCGGTTTGCAAAGACGTTATATCCAGCGCTTTGAGAAGATCATCCCTAAGCGGTCGGCGCGCCTTATCGCAAAGCCGTTTGACGCGCGCCTTCGTATCATCACCCGATAGCGTGGTGAGATCGATGCAGGTGATTGCGCGAAGCAACCAAGCGGCTTGATAGTCTTTTTTGACGCTGCGTCGCGCGCCCAGGCTTGCTGCGCGGCGTTCGATCGCAGAAGTATTGGCTTGTGCGGCGCCCACCCAATCAAGATCCAAAGCCATCCCTGGGTTTCTTGCTGAATGGGATGCGGTCGATTGTGGAAAGGCTGATATGTTTTGCTCTGACATGGGTGTTTCTCAAATTCTGCAGGAGTGATCCTGTCATGCGCTCTGCCTCTTGGCAAGCATCTGCGCCGCCAAAGAGGGTTTGAACGCCGTTGCGAGCACGCGCCGCTTTACGCCGAGGCGCAACAAGAGTTTAAACGTCAGGGCCAGAATTTGACGGCGCGGTGGCCCCGCAGCTTTTGCTTTTTAAGAAGGCCTGCGCGGGCATCGCAAGCAATCGTGCTGCCCTATGTTGCGTAATTTGCGCCCTCATCCTGAAGAATGCGCTTTAGCTCGCTGAAATGTCGTATTCCCTGTTCGGGATATTCCTCAACTTCTTGTGCTGTTTTTTCGGCAATTTCATCGGGTAAAACGCGTAAATCTTGGCCTGTTTGTAAGGCGCGAATATAGGTTTCTGCGGCCCGTTCAAAATAATATAAACGGTTAAACGTGTCCGCCACACTATTGCCCAAAACCAGAATGCCGTGATTGCCCATGATCAACACTTTTTGTTTTGGATCTGTCAGCAAGCTTGCGCAGCGCGTACCCTCTTCTTCAAAAGCTAGCCCGCCATAATGATCATCAATCACATAGCGGTTGAAAAACATCGCAGAGTTTTGATCAATCGGAAGCAGGCGGCTGTCTTGTAAACTGGCCAAGACCGTGGCGTGAATTGAATGCACATGCATGGCGCATTTTGCGTGCGGGCACTGACGATGCACCGCGCCATGAAGCCCCCATGCGGTTGGATCTGGCGCATTCGGACCCTCAAGCGTTTTGGGATCATTCGCGTCGATCAGCAATAGATCGCTGGCTTTGATGCGTGAAAAATGCATTTGGTTCGGGTTCATTAAAAATTGGCTGCCCTCTTCATTGATCGCCAATGAAAAATGATTTGCCACCGCTTCGTGATAATTCAACCGTACGCACCAGCGAAACGCGGCTGCAAGATCAACCCGTTCTTGCCAAAAGTCCATATTTTTACGCAGGGGCTCAACCGTCATATTACTCTCCAAATCTTGGCTCAACATCTACCTAGTATGAATGAAAATCAAGGCTTTGATCGACCGCGCTTGCACCCTTTTCTGGGCGTCGGTTTGCTCTGCTTAAGCCAAAGGGCGAGACGGCACCCACATATAGCCATCGGGGCAAAGAATTGTTGCTTCGCGCAATCCGTGCGGTTTATCAGTTGCGGGCTGTAAAATCATGCTGCCATAGGCCTGCGCCTTTGTGCAGGCTTGATCCGGATCACTGTTATAAAGGCGAAGTTCAATGCCAGTGCCGCGCGGCGGATTTTCGGGCAAATGCGGATAGCTTGGATGCGCTGCGAAGCTTTTATCGCTATGCAGCTGAAATATATCATCTTGATATAGTATAAGGGCAAAATCAGCGCTTAACTGGCTTGGGTATAATTCAAAAACGGCATCTAAGAATTGGGCTGTTCGTGCAGGGTTTTTCACAATGATGTTCACTCCAAGGCCGGTGAGTAATTTACCAAATTCCTCTGCTGACACCGTGTTGTAATCCATTGAGGTTTCTCCGCTATAAGGCTTTGATCCCACTGTCTATGGATGAGACGGTTTACGTAATACAGCGCGGTCTTTGTGGTAGTGTTTCTAAAGTCTGACATATACTTTAAAATGAATATGGTTTGTTATGGTTTAAAATTAAGGTTTATTTATGATTGAAGGTTCTAAAATATGCACCCCTGATGCGCGTCCTGAAACAGCGTTTTATGATCCGGATAAGGCCGTGTCCTATTTAAATGTTTTGTATCAAGACGCGGTAGGATTTTTGCAAAGCCGGTTTGATGAAGTGCAGCGTTCGGGCAGCACGGGGCATCGCTATCGTGCGTTTTACCCGCAGATTAGCGTGCAGGTTGATAGTTTCAGAAGCATCGATAGCCGGTTAAGTTTTGGCCATGTGACAAGCCCTGGTAGTCACACAACCACGATCACACGCCCAGATTTATTTGCCGGGTACCTGCGCCAACAAATCGAATTGTTGGTAGAAAACCATGATTCCCCGATCCTTATCGGTCCGTCTGAAACGCCGATTCCCTTGCATTTTGCGCTTTCCGATGAGATCTCGGCGAATAAGGCTGAGGCTCAATCGCAGCCCTTTTTGCTGAGAGATCTGTTTGATGTTCCGGATTTGGCCACAACGAATGATGATATCGTCAATGGCGATGGCGCGCGATCAGCCCAAGAGCCGATGCCTTTGGCGCCATTCACTGCGCAGCGCGTTGATTATTCTTTGGCGCGCTTGGCGCATTATACCGCAACGGATCCAAGCCATTTTCAAAATTATGTGCTTTTCACAAATTATCAATTTTATGTGGCAGAATTTGAAGCCTATGCGCGCCGCGCTTTGGCTGATGAGAAAAGCGGCTATAGCAGTTTTGTCAGCACGGGGAATGTTGAGATCACGCAGTCTGATGCAGTGATTGAGCCGGTTTCAAAACTGCCACAAATGCCAAGCTATCATTTAAAACGCGCCGACGGCAGCGGCATCACTTTGGTTAATATCGGTGTTGGCCCCTCAAACGCGAAAACAGCAACCGATCACATAGCGGTGCTGCGTCCACATGCCTGGATTATGGTTGGGCATTGCGCTGGCTTGCGCAATTCGCAAAGCTTGGGCGATTTTGTGTTGGCGCATGCCTATTTGCGCGATGATAAGGTTTTAGACGCAGATCTTCCGGCTTGGGTTCCGATCCCAGCTTTAGCTGAAATTCAGATCGCGCTTGAAACCGCGGTGGCCGATGTCACAAAGCTGCAGGGCTATGAGCTTAAGAAAATTATGCGCACCGGCACCGTGGCCACAGTTGATAATCGAAATTGGGAGCTGCGCGATCAATCTGGCCCGGTTCAGCGTTTAAGTCAATCTCGGGCCGTGGCACTGGATATGGAAAGCGCCACAATCGCGGCGAACGGGTATCGGTTTCGGGTGCCTTACGGAACTTTGCTCTGCGTGTCGGATAAGCCCTTGCACGGCGAGTTGAAGCTGCCGGGAATGGCATCTGACTTTTATAAAACGCAGGTTTCACGGCATTTGGAAATTGGAATAAAGGCGATGGAAAGCTTACAAAACATGCCGCTTGAGCGCTTGCACAGCCGAAAATTGCGCAGTTTTGACGAAACTGCGTTTTTATAGGGGCTAAAATTGAAAAAAAGTATCTTTTTTCGACCAAAACACCCACTATTTGTTGTGTTTATAAACAACATTCAGTTAGAAACGTTCCATGAGGCCCTAACAGTTGGGCAGTGAAGGAGAAAAAAATGTCGAAACCAATGACGAAAACACAACTGATTGCTGCGCTGGCCGAAGATATGGGCTCAGATAAAAAGGCGGCGGCTGCCTCTTTGGACGCGATCTGTAACCTGATCACGCGCGAAGTTTCTGGTGGCGGTGCGGTCACGTTGCCAGGTATTGGCAAAATCATGTGCCGCGAGCGTCCAGAGCGTATGGTGCGTAACCCAGCCACGGGCGAGCAATTCAAAAAAGAAGCGGATAAAGTTGTTAAGATGACAATTGCAAAAGCGCTGAAAGACAGCGTAAACGGTTAGGCCCCGTTGAACTGTTTTAAGAAAGGGTCGCTTTTGAGCGGCCCTTTTTATTGGCCCGTTTGAATGGCGTCTGAGATTGGTTTTATAGCGAGATTAAAATGGATCTAAGATCGCTGATGCTTGGGTTGGTTTTTGCGCTGATGTGGTCTTCAGCTTTTACGTCGGCGCGGATGATCGTTGCAGAGGCTTCGCCTTTGGCTGCCTTGTCGGTTCGGTTCTTAATTTCCGGTTTATTGGGCGTTTTAATCGCGCGGTTTTTGGGCCAAACCATGCGCTTAACGCAGGCGCAATGGCGGGCGACAATTGTTTTCGGTATTTTTCAAAATGCGATTTATCTTGGGTTAAACTTTGTGGCGATGCAAACCATTGAAGCGTCGGTTGCTTCCATTATTGCATCTTCAATGCCTTTGATGGTGGCGCTGGCTGGCTGGCTGGTGTTTCGGGAAACTCTTCCATTTTTGGGGATCGTTGGGCTGGTGTTTGGCGTTTTGGGTGTCAGTTTAATTATGGGTCTGCGCATCGAGGCAGGGGTAGAGTTGCACGGCCTGGTTTTGTGCCTTATTGCCGCGATGGCTTTAACCGTTGCCACCTTATCTGTGCGCGGAGCGGTTGCGGGTGGTAATGTGATGATGATTGTTGGGTTGCAGATGATCGTGGGCGGCGTCAGTTTGGCTATAATCGCCCTTATTTGGGAGCCATTACAGATCAATCCAACTTGGCGGTTGCTGGGGGCGTTTACCTATACCACGCTTATTCCCGGCCTTGCGGCCACTTTTATCTGGTTTAAATTGGTTGACAGGGTTGGCGCTGTGAAAGCCGCAACTTTTCATTTTTTGAATCCGTTTTTCGGGGTATTGATCGCCGCCGCACTGTTGGGCGAAAAGATAGGGCTTTTGGATTATGTTGGTGTGGTAATCATTGCGCTGGGAATTCTGGCGGTTCAGCTATCAAAGCAACATCACACCAAATAGGGGCCCGCGCGCTGATCTTTACGCATCAGGGCCGATTTTACCACCTTGATCGCCAACCTGCCCGCGATGCAGCAGCAAGTGGTCTAGAAGAACGCAGGCCATCATGGCTTCGCCGACAGGCACAGCGCGAATGCCAACGCAGGGATCATGCCGCCCTTTGGTGACCACATCGATCTCTTGCCCGTCTTTGGTGATTGATTTGCGTGCTGTTAAAATGGAGGATGTCGGCTTGACTGCGAATCGCAGCACCACATCTTGACCCGTTGAAATTCCACCAAGAATGCCACCGGCATGGTTGCTCGAATATTGGGGTAAGCCATCCGGCCCAAGCGTTATTTCATCGGCATTTTCCGCGCCGCTCAACGCAGCGGCTTGCATGCCTTCCCCAATTTCAACGCCTTTTACCGCGTTGATTGACATCATTGCCGCCGCAAGATCACCATCAAGCTTGCTGTAAATAGGTGCGCCAAGCCCAACGGGAAGACCTTGTGCAACGATTTCAATCACCGCGCCAACTGAGCTGTGCGATTTGCGCACCTCGTCTAAATATTGCGCCCAGTCTTTTGCGGCATTTGCATCGGGCACCCAAAAGGGGTTTTGATCAATTTCTGACCAGTCAAAATGCGTACGGTCTATTTTATGCGGGCCCATTTGGCACATGAAGCCGATGATTTTTACCTCTGGTGCTAACTCAGCCAGCGCCGCCCTTGCCACCGCCCCCGCTGCGACGCGCGCCGCGGTTTCGCGCGCGGAAGAGCGACCGCCTCCGCGATAATCGCGAATGCCGTATTTTTGAAAATAAGTGATATCCGCATGGCCGGGGCGGAACGTATTGGCAATATCGCCATAATCTTTTGAACGTTGATCGGTGTTGCGGATGGTCAACTGAATCGGGGTTCCCGTTGATTTTCCCTCAAACACGCCGGACAGGATTTCAACGTTATCTGATTCGCGTCGCTGCGTGGTAAATTTACTTTGGCCAGGTTTGCGTTTGTCTAACCAGGGCTGAATAATGGTTTCATCAAGCACAATGCCCGGAGGGCAGCCATCAATGGTTGCGCCAATCGCGGGGCCATGGCTTTCCCCCCATGTGGTGACCTGAAATAAATGGCCGAATGTATTCATGCTCATATCAGCGCTCCTTTAAGATGCTGGATATAAGCACATTGCTCCGGTGACAAGCGTGATTCAAATGCGCAGATGTCGGAAACTTTATCCATTACCAAGCTTTTGCCGCGCTTATAGGCCCGTATGCTGTATTTGACATAACCTAAAAGGCAACATTCGGATGCTGCGTTGTGCCGAGCCGCCCGTGTCGGCCCGGTTTTTGAATTTAATTAGGTGCCGCTGCCGGATGCACTATTTTCTGAGGCCAGCACCAACGCCAAGATAAAGGCGCCAAACACCCATAAACCGTTATTAGAGCCCAAAAATCCTGTGGCCATTGGTTCTTCTGCAACCATTACGGTTTCTTCCTCCATCGCTTCTGAGTCGAGATTTCCAGCCCATCCGATAGAAACAGACGTTACGGCGATTGCGAGACTTGTGCTTATTAATTTATACATAAAATACCCCTTACGATTTAAAATATATCCTTTGGTATTATACAATATCCTTTAGGGCAAGCGGAATTTTATACCAAGCTTATGGTGTTTGGGGGGCCTTGGAAAATGTATCTGGTTGGGGTTGATACTGGCATTTGACGCCGCATCCGATTCTGCGCTTAGCCAAGAATAATTTTACAATGATCGAAAGTTGGCCTCAGCTTTGCGCAGAAATAGGCTGAGATACAGATTTTGTATTTTATTTGGGGTCGTGGAGCCAGATGAATTATGGTCTGAGGCCGACGGCGCTAAAATAAATGTGCTAACCCTTCATAATCGGTATTAGACCCCAAATTTTTTTAGCCATCGTCTCTTCTGCAACCATTATAGCTTTCTCTTCCATCGTTTCCGATCCGATTTTTCATCCGATCCTATAGAAGTAACTGCGCCTTTAATGGTAGGGTTTGCGATAAAAAATTTATAAACAAACTACCTGCAAGGATTAAAATATAAATAGGGCTATAAATTAATGATCTGACCGGAACAGGACGTAAAAAACCGCGTTTCTTAAAATTTAACGTTTATTTTTGTAAGGTTCATTTTTGAAACCTTGATATGGGAAAACTACTTACCAAAAGTGATGCCGATGACTCTCTGAGTTCTGGTATTGCTGCGTAATTGACGTCTAAAACGGTCGAATCTGTTGAGTTTCAAATAAATGAGAGCATTTCTGCAGATGACCTTAACTTGCATAGGTAAATTTAAGCGGATCAGCACTTCTAAAATACTATACAAAAAAGGCAACTAAAAAGCTGCCTTTCGAATAACCGTTTTTATATTTTTATTCAGTTAAGCGCTTACGTGCCTGAACTTGAACTTGAGCTTGAACTTGAACTTGAGCTTGAGCTTGAGTTATCTGCGGCAGCAACAACCGCCGCCGCTACAACTGCAACTGATACAGCTACTGTAGCTGCTACGGCACCTACAGCCAAACCGGCTGTGGCGGCTCCCGCAGCTGCCGCGCCAGCCGCCGCAGCACCTCCTGCTGCAGCTCCACCAGCCGCCGCCCCGGCAGAAGCACCAGCACCGGCAGAAGCACCAGCACCGGCAGAGGCACCACCGCTTGCGCCTGCAGAGGCACCACCGCTTGCGCCGCCACTACCGGCTGCTTCAGATCCAGCTTGCGCCCATGCGCCACTCGCGATGAACACTGATATAAGCGAACTAATCAAAACGTTTTTCATAGAGGACCCTTTTCTCTCTGCAATTTTGTCCCACTTGTAGATCAAATCACGCGTTCAATCAATATCAAACCGATATTTTGT
>Ga0075480_10003058_pt1 | contig 10758 bp, 5 predicted proteins | sample DEB08_DNA_7_FD_81590 | JGI IMG/M metagenome (GOLD analysis project Ga0075480, IMG submission 81590) | Aqueous microbial communities from the Delaware River and Bay under freshwater to marine salinity gradient to study organic matter... | ecosystem: Environmental > Aquatic > Marine > Coastal ... | reverse complement strand
CTATTCATTTCTAATACATTATTTGATTTTTTATTTATACTTATGCTTTCCAATGATAATGGAACAGTATCAACAACATATCCTAATATTCTCATATTATCATCCAAAAATATGACATCAAGTGGTATATATGTATTTTTCATCCACATACTATTATTTTTATATTCCATAGGAAACAACATACCTTCATCATATTTTAATAGTATTTTTCTATACATTAATCCTTTTATTTTTTCCTTATTGCTACTTGCTATTTTCCCATAAACTTTATGAATGTTATCACTATTATTATAAAATTTGTATAATAAGAATATTATTGAGATACTTAAAAATATTAAAAATAAAATAATTTTTATTATCATATAATAATTTATTTTAAAAAAAAATATTTATTATTATATAAAATGATTCTTGATAAAACTGTTGATGCTTTCATACTTTCAAATAAAACTCTCATCAAAAATTTTATCATATTTTTAATTGTACTTAAGTTTGTTCCCACCAATCTTTTTGGATTCAACTTAAATAGATTTATTTCACCAGTCACTCGCCCTATTCAAAACTTTATGAATCATCATCTTGTTAGATTAGTATTATTCTTTTTATTACTATGGGCATGCTGCTGGAAACGTGATATGATGCTTTTTGTATTATTAGTATTACTTATGCGTTAAATTAGTGTATTAAATTAAATATAATATAATTTTCTAACATCATAAATACTTTTTCTACAATAAACACAACTAATATTATCACTTTGTTTTTTATCTACTATTTTTTGATGACATCCATCACATAATGTATGTCCACAAGGATTATAATAAATATTTACATTATTTGTTAAACATAAACTACAAGTATTCCCTAAATTACATTTATTTAAATATTTAATTACATCTAAATATTGCATCATTTCTTTTTTTCTTATCACATATTCTTCTTTTGTCGAATTTATTTGACTATTTTTTTTTATATTTTCTGCTAATGTTTCCATAGAATTTATTGTTTCACTGTTATCATCATATTTATTTTTTAAAGTATTATAATATTCTATTAAACTATCTATTTGTTTTATGTCCTCTTTATTTTTTTCTATTTCCATTTTAAGTTTATTTTCTATACTATACAACTTGTCTGATTTTAATTTAAAATATTTCATAAAGTTGTCAAATTCTTCAATTAAAGTTTTTCCAATATATTCATCATCTTTTTTTTCTACTTTTTCTATTTCACTAGTACCATCATCTTTTATTATTAAATTTAATTCTTCAATATCATTTTTTAAGTATTTCAATAAAAAACTTTTTATTTTAAAAAATCTATTATTTTCATCTTTTTGAGTATATTTTACAGATATATTACTATTTATTTCATCTATTATACTAGTAATATTTTTATTTTGATAATTATTTTCACTTTCATCTCCAACACCATAATAATTTATTGGAGCAAAATTACTATAAGATACATTATTATCCATTTTTTATAATATTATATTATACTTTTTAAACCATTTCTAAGATATCCATTATTTTGAATTTATTTTTTTTACATATTTTACTATTTTTTAAATCGTTTAATCGTTTATCATATTTTTGTATATAAGTTTTATCTAAAGTTTCAAAAATATTATACATACAACATATATATTTAAAACATATATCATCATCATCTAAAACTATATTGTCAAACAATATATCAATTGTATCATCAATTAAACCATCTATAAGATTTTTATCATGTAAATATAATATCAACATACATAGACCAATACAATTATCAACATTTTTATTAAAATCACATAATCCATTATAATCTTTTTCTACATTATCATTTTTAAAATAAATAGTTTTCATTTTTTGTATTTTTTTAACTATATCATATTCACATTTATCATATATTTTTAAGATTATATTTATATATAATTCTATATATTGTATTTGTGATATACATTTTTCTAATATATTATCAATTACTAATACTATAATATTACTATCATCAGATACAATATCAATTATTTGTTTAGTAATATCATCTATATTTTTTAGATTACATTTATTAAGTAATATATTTACATTTTTAATTTTAAGACTTTCTATACTCAAGTATTTTTTATTTTTATTTATACTACATTTATGATAATTTTTATTTATTTCTAAATCATTTATAAAGTTTTTTAAAATATTTATACTATCCATTTTATCATTTTTGTATACATCATAATTGGATAAAAAAGTAGGATCATTGAATATACTATTCAACTTATCCTCGGTGTATACTATCACCATAATAATATATAAATATTTATATTTTTTTAAATATAAGTTTTATCATATATATTTTTTATAAATATATATTATAAATGTGGTTCGAATTAATCGAAAAGATTATAAAATATCTAATATTATTTTTGATAGGTGTATTATTATTTATAGTAATACATAAAGTGTATAAAAAATGTATAGATGGATTTAGTATTAGTGCACAATCTGTTTCTGATTTATTTAAACATGATGATGATTATATAAGTAATGCTATAGATTTAGATTTAGATAAAACTCAGTTATTTACAGAAGGTAAAATAAATATAATTTATCTTAGACAAGTATTTATGACATATTTTGAAAATTATAATATAGAAGAATTATTTACACCTCATCATACATTAAATTATGATAATATTACTTATACACATGATGATAGTGTAAGTGGAGAAGAACCATTAAATAATAGTACAGACGATGAAAAAATTGAAAGTTCAAATAAATGTTTTAATTATTTTAATAATAATACAAATCCTATTATATCAATATTTAATAATATTAAAAATAAATTATATAGTTATACAGATACTAAAAATCCAAATAAAGTAAATAATAATTATATATATGCAGATTTAATTGAAACTGATATAACAGAAAATATAAAAGATGATATGGATACAAATAAATATATATATTTATCACAAGATATATCTATAATACTTAACATTGTTAATGGAAATTCAATATTTCCAATAACTTATATGAATGACGATTGTTATTACTATATAAATAAAGAAAGTATACTAAAATCTATACATAATTTAAATTTAATTGGTGATGATGGTATATTGTTAGATTATGATTTAACAAAATTAACATCATTATCTTTAGTATTTATGTATATATTAACAATTGATAATATTATTAATAATGATGGTATTAAAACTAGAATTTGTGAATTATTAACAATATTATTCTTAAAAAATTTTAAATTATCAAATTATTCAGAAACTATATTATGTAAATTATTATATAATTATGAATTATTTTATGATTTTAATGCAAATCCAACAATATTAAATGTGAGTAATTTTAGTAATTTTTCTGAATTTATTAAAACAACTAGTTATGAAAATAAAAACACTATGTCTGATGATTCAGTATTAATAAATGAAACTATGTGTTGTAAAGAAATATATTCAAATATAGATGGAAAGAAAAAAGGAAATACAAATAATGATGATGATTTTGAAAATTTTAAATGTAAAGATTTTTTTAGAGATGGAGGAATACATAAATATCATATTTGTTTTTTATTTTTTCTCAATAAACATATAACATCATTAAAAACGAATCCAGATATAACATTATTAAAAAGTAATGTAATAGGATTAAATAATTATGGTAATAGAATAGTTGAAAATAACCTTGATAATTTTATAGGATTATGTTTTGAAAATATTGATATTTCTAAATTTTTTGATGAATGTGATAATCATAAATTTATTTCAGAAGATATAAAAACTATTGTAATACAATTATTAAGTGAATCTCAAAGTACTAAATTAAATGAAGATATATATATAACAATGTTTCAAAATAATTATGATATTTTTGATGAACTACTATTTTCTCATCAACCAACTATATATAAAAATTTTGAATTAATAATAACTGTATTATATTCTTGTAAATTTATGGTTGATAATAAAAATGAATGTGCAGCAGCATTACCAGATACAGATTATTCTTATACAATGAGTGAAGAACAATATATAAATTATACAATGTCTTTTAATATGAATATAATTAAATTTATACATAGATATGGTGGATTACATTTTTTATATCAAAAAGTGAACAGTATAAAAAGTGAATCATCAATATCAACATTAGAATACAATGCTACAAGAATAATTTCAAGACCAATAAATGTAAATGGTTATAATCTATTTTGTAAAACAATAGGTGATCCTATTAAAGTAAGAATTTATAGTGTATTAGATGATCAAGATAGATTTACAGTTGGTGCTCCCACACATGATGGATTACGTTCAAATCCTGGTAATAGTGTGTTTCCAGCAGTAATCGGTGTTACTAGATCAGCAAGTCCTGGTCCAGGACCACAACAAGAACCAGAACCAGAACCAGAATTTGTACAAGTAATCGGTGTTAGTAGACCAGCAAGTCCTGGTCCAGGACCACAACCAGAACCAGAACCAGAACTAGAAATTCCTATTAAAATTGATTTAACACAAAGTAGTAGTTTTAGTGGAGCATTTGAAACATTTTTTGCTGATTTTCAAACTGAAACTGTTGGTAGTGTTGCATTTGGTGAAGCAGCATTAACAGCGAGGCAAGTCGTACATTATACTGGTTTATTAAATATGGAACTCACAAAATTTTTATTACGTTATGCAAATAAACAGATTGAAGATATCAATGGAGTATATAAAAAAGTAAGTGAAACTTTAGTAGAAATAGAACATGGAATTGAAGATTTTCAAGCATATCAAACTGAATATACACTCAATTTAGAACATATTTTTGATTTTTATAGTAAAAGAGAACACAAAAAAAAATTTGATGAAGATGGAAAAAGTATAAGTCTAAAAGCACAGTTAAAAAAAGAAATGGATATTGAAATGTCAAAAAAAAAACTACCTACAAAAGTTTGGTTAACTAGAGCAAATTATAATACTAGATTTGATCCAAATACACCAACAGATGATATACCAAACATAGAAGAAGTACAATCTGGAAATCAATTTGTAGATATATTACATCATACAAATACAAGAGATACTACAGAAGAATTAATAACAGAATTAATTCGCCAACATAATGGATTTAAAAATTTATTAACAGGTAAATTAAAATTATTACATCAAAAACAAAAATATATGTTTAATAGTCCTTTTATCCAAAAATTTCTTAAAGTAGATAAAAATGTTCGTACATTTGTAAGTACTCCAGATGGCATTGAATATTATACACATATTACTGGAGTCCTAGGAGATATACCACAAGGATTACGAGAAATATTATCAAATATTGTTAATCCACCAAAAGTTGTAAGAATCGGAACACAATATGATGCAAATCGTGAATATACAAGTATGGGTCTAAGTGCTAGAGAAATTTTTAGTGATCATCTTGATTATAATAGTTTTATAAGAGAACAACAACGAATTAGTGATTTAGCAGCAGAAGTAAATAATATATGTAAAATTATTAAAGCACAACAAAATAGTTTATGTTTATTGCAAGAATTAGCATCTAATGTTGCTTTATTACCAAAATATGTAGAATGGAGATCTGCTCGTAAAATGGGAAAATTTAAAATTGGTGATACTGCATCAGAACTTACATATCAAGTAACAATTGATAGTGTTAGTACGAGTGTACCACTTCAATCTTGGAATGATTTTGTAATATCACAACGTGATATAAGAAGGAGAGATAATAGAAGAACTTTGGATCGTTTAAAAGAAGAATTATTAGATGGCAGTCTAACTGATACGGAAAGACAACAAACCAAAGCACAAATCCAACAAAAAGAAATGGAACAAGAATTATTAAGACAACAAGCACGACAAATTTCAGAAGTACTCGCAGGACAATTATTAACTAAACAAAATGCTGCAAAAGGTGTGGTTCAAGAATTTTTTTATACAGGTGATCAATCATTAGTTATGAATGTGGAAAGACAAGATTTATTAATAAATCAACTATGGAGATTTGAAACTACTATTAATAATTGTTGTCAACAATTCAAGAATTTTTCACCATCAATGTTAGGTGCAACTACTACACTTACAAGTGCTTTGGTATATAATTTTAATCCAAATCCTATAGTTTCTTTACAAACAAATTTAGGTAGTTCTTTAATGGCAGGATTTAGTACTTTAATGATAGATTATAATAGTATTGCTGCTTATCGTAGAACTCAAGAAATTATGTATGATCAATTTAATTTATGTAATCAATATTTAGATAATTTTATAGATGATTTAGTAAAAAAATCAAATAAATTAGGACCGAGTGAAACTTATAATAAACCCTATGGTGTTCCAGAAGGTATTGCTTTTAGTACATTTTTAGATAAATTAGATGTAATAAAACCACCAAGTACTTTTTATTATGCAGAATCTGCTGCTCAATATACCGCAGATGGAGAGACTGGTCCATTACCTATAAGTCTATTACCACAATATATTAGTCAAGGAAGAATTACAGTTGGTACTAGTATTGTTAGACTTGATACTGAAAGTTATAAAGATAATCAAGGGTCAATAGTACCAGTAACTCCGGCAGATATAGTTAGAATATCAAGTATAATAGATAAACAAACAACAGAAACAGATATTCAAACAATGATTAATCTATATGGTAAAGGTAATTCAGCAAAATATAGCGATATATTTTATAAAATGTATACTACTGATAATAGATATGGATTAGGTATAAAAAGAAGAATAGATGAATGGAAAAATTATTTTAAAATTTGGTTTAACAATCATATTGCTAATAGTGTGGCGATACAAACGTTAGGTGTTCAGATACAAAGTTACCAAGTACAACCATTACCACCATTATCAATTTCTATAATGCAAGATGTAACAATGCAAGATCCAGATACACAAATAGGAATTAAAATGACACTTATAAATATGTTGTTAGAACAAGGAGATATCACTAATCCAAATGATCCTAATGATCCTAATGATCCTAATCAAATTTATGTACGATATGGTCAACAATTAGTAAATGCATATCAAAGTAGTTTAATGATGTGTGAAAGAAAATATAATAGTAATTGTTGTAGTGCAATTGGTAAATTAATTAATCCAGTTCAAAGAATACGTAGCAATTTTAGATATTCACCAGTTTCTTATGGAATATTAAAGGAAAGTATTCATTTAAATGATTTTAATGATTTATCATTGTTAACAAGATATCCACGAACTGTTACATATGATCCAACTACAAAATTATATAATATGATACCAGGTTGTAGTAATATAAGAGAATGTATTACAAAACAATTCCCTGGAGATTTAGAAATAGAAATGTATAATGTATTACACCCTAATATATTATTGCATGAATATACAGATGATAGAAGTAATTCATTATATATAAGAGATGAAGATGTAAGAGCAGAATTGGAATCAATGTCGCAATTAGTGCAAGATCAGAGTCCAGATGTTAAATTTTTAAATAAACAAGAAGCACTATCTTTTATATATAGTTATCAAGAACCATTTCAAGAAGAAGTATTAAATTTTGCTAATACTGGTTTTGGTGGTGTACCAGCAATAATGGGTGGGTTTGCTGCATCTAGTATTAGATATAGTAATTCTGAAAATATAGTATCTATTACAATCCCAATACTATGTATAGTAGGTGCTATTTATTTAGCAATTGCTCGTAAATCAGAACGAGAGGATGATAGTCATCATAGTCATCATAGTCTACCAGAGGATGATAGTCAATCAGGTAGCACTTCAAATACAGACAATAATCAATGTGATAGTGTAACTTGTGATGAATATAATACACTGTCTACACATTATATAAATATAGGTGGAGAATGCCATAATAATATTTGTAACAAAGGAAATTGTTGTCTTCCATTAAATATATTTGATGCTGAAAATGATGGAGAATGTAATGATAAATGTTTTACAGATGATGGTACAAATAAATATTGTAATGATCCACGTGATATATGTAGTAAAAATGTTATAACACAAGAAGTCGGTAGAAAATTATTAAGAGAATATGGACCAAATATGTTACCTGAAAGTATTCAAGAAAAAGGATTTGTTAAACCAGCAGATCCTAGTCTTCCTAGACCAATCTCATTTCAAATGACTGATGAAAATGGAAATCCATTTAATACAACTTCCAATGTAATGTTAGATATATATGGTCAAGAAGAAGGTTTTATGGATAATTTAAATGATATGTATAGATATGTAACAAATGACCCTGCAAAACCTTGGCCTTATAAACTTAATAAAGATGGTAATTTAATAATTTATCCAGGACCACCAGAAATGTATACTAGTTTACCTAGACAACAATCTGCAACTTGTTGTGATGATGCTGGTGGTAAATTAAATCCAGCATCTTTTAAGAATAATTGTGCAACAAAAATAAATGATGATCCTTTAGATAGAGATGGATGGTGGTATAAATGTGGTTGTGTATCAGGACCAGTAGATAATACTAATTCTCCTAGTTTATATAGAAAATATAATAATTTTATGGATAATTTTATGGATACTGGCAGTAGTCTTGCAAATTCTGTAGATGAAACAATATCAGATGCTGTAGATGTAGATACAACAACAATACAATCTGTTAGATATGGTATACAAAATGTTACTCAAGCAATGTTATTTGGTGCTATTAAAAGAGCAACACATTCTAGTGAAATAGGTTATATGTTAACAAATAAACTTGTTAGTCAGAAATCATTGAAAGCATTTGGTTACGGATTAAACTGTGAAGATATAACTAATAATGATTGTAATAAATGTTTAGAAACATCAAAAAATCGTTTAAAAATACTTGGAGATAGTGGTTGTATATGGAATAGAAATAATATAGCAGAAAATATACTTGGAAAAGAAGATACTAGAGGTAATAAAAATACATGTCAATCATAAACAAATACCACTTTTAAAAATAGAGTCACATATATTAACTATTTTCATTCTTTTTTTTTCACTATCTGTTTTTCTAGGAATTTTATCTATTTGATCTAATGTTGATTTAAAGTGAGTACTAGTTACATCACCTTGAATATTTGTGACAAGTTCACTACACAATTTATATAATTCAGTATTTGTATTTATATCTTTATTATTAAAATTGTCTATAGATGAACTACAATTTGTACCATCTTTACAAAAATAATCTTTATTATATGTAGTAAATGATGCACTTAATTTTTCAGTTAAAATTTTCTTTGTATTTTCACTAATATCATCCTCTAGAAAATTAAAATATTCAAAGAAATTACTTATAATACAATTATTGTTTATATCTTCGCATATATCACCATCTTCATTATAAAAATTATTTAATATTGATCTATGTAAACATATATCATTATTTTCACCATTTGGTTTATTATCAGCATCATTATTTTCACATTTACCTTTTAATTCACCAGATGCACTATTAAATGAATAAAAACAAAAATTGGATTTACAATCACTATCAACCTTACAATCTCCACCATCTTCTACTTTACATATACTAGAATCCAAAAATAAATTGCTACTTATACTTATATCTGATTCAAAACCAACACTAAAACATTCTTTTTTATTTATTGAAAAAAATAAAAAAAATAATAATATACACAATATTGTTATCCATTGATACTTTGTAATCCAATGATAATAAACACTAAACATATAATTATAGAAATAAATTAATTTTAAGCACTACAATTTTCACAAGTTTCTGGAGCAATTGTAAATTGAATTGCTTTGCTACTTGGTCTACTTCTTAAATAATAGATACCAGTTTTTAATCCTTTTTGCCAAGCATAAAAGTGCATTGATGATAATTTACTGAAATTAGGTGCTTCCATAAATAAATTTAAACTTTGTGATTGACAAATATATTTTCCACGATCTGCCGCCATATCAATAATATGTTTTTGTTTTAATTCCCATGCTGTTTTATATCTATCTCGAATCATTTGTGGAATACCTTCAATAGTTTGAATACTACCATCATTTTTAATAAGCATATCTTTCATACTATCATTCCACATATCAAATATTCTTAAATCTTTGACTAAATAATCATTTAATACCATATATTCACCAGATAATACCCTTCTAGTATAAATATTTGACATAACAGGTTCAAAACATTCATAATTTCCTAAAATTTGTGATGTTGATGCTGTTGGCATTGGTGCTAATAGTAAACTATTACGAATACCATATCTTTTAATCTTTTGTCTTAAAGATGTCCAATCATTTAAACTATCATTTTGATCACAATTTCCTACTTCGTTTCTTACTTCATTATGCCACATATCAAATTGTAATTCACCATTATATACTGGCGAACCAATAAAACTACTATATGAACCTAAATATTCATCTCTAAATACTTCTTCATCTAATGGATTTAAAATATTTTTTAAGTATGTAATTTTATCATATAATTCATTATTATATGGTTCATCGTTTCCCATATTTAATGAATCCATACCATATGCTTTTTCAAAATCTTGACATAATGATTTATATTCAAGCATCATGCTTTCTCTATTTTTTGATAATTCACATGATTCATCTAATGCAGCATAATAAATACATTCAAAAATTTTTTCATTATACATTTTTGCCTCATCACTATCAAATGAGCATTTCATTTCATAAAATAAGTTTGCTAAACCTTGAATACCAATACCAATTGGTCTGTGTTTTCTATTTGATCTTTCAGTGCGTTCAGT
>Ga0075480_10003057_pt1 | contig 10758 bp, 10 predicted proteins | sample DEB08_DNA_7_FD_81590 | JGI IMG/M metagenome (GOLD analysis project Ga0075480, IMG submission 81590) | Aqueous microbial communities from the Delaware River and Bay under freshwater to marine salinity gradient to study organic matter... | ecosystem: Environmental > Aquatic > Marine > Coastal ... | reverse complement strand
TTGGATGGGTCGATGGCAAAGGTAAATACACGAACGATTAATAATGGGAATGTGTATACATATGAAACAACAGCGAATACAATAAAAGACAATAGAATACCCACGGTAAGTTTGATGGAGACTTATGTCGATGAGGAAATAACGACAGCGTTATCGGGAAGTTTAGGAATTGCAGTAAGTGACTTGACAATACAAAACTTAAAAGTGGAACAAAGTATGGTTTTTTTTCCTAATAATGCCAATAGAATAGCTATTGAATTGGATAAATATATGACATTAAATAATAATGGGGAAGTGATATTCGAAAAGATAAAGCATTTGGGTGGAGAAGGAAATATAGTACGAGACGAGGATAGAAATTCATTATCTACTGGAGAATTCAACGAGACATTTAATGATAATCAATTCATTGCTGGTTCGTACAATAGAACAGCATCAATGCATCCAAGTGTAACAGGGACAGATATAAGTTTCTTAGTAGGTAACGGAACATCAGCAGGAAACAGAACGAATGCGTTTGAAGTGCATAAGACGGGCGATGTCTATATAGGAAACACCCTTATGTTAGGAGAAAACTGGAGAATCAAGTTTGATGCTTCAACACTCAAACTAGAGAAATGGGATGGAACTTCATATGTAGAAAAACATATATTCAAATAATTATAGAAATTAAATAAATATGAAGACAAAAAAGTTATGTTAAATGGAGACAAATATTATTGGAGTCATTTTTATTTTTTTTTGTCTTTACAATACGAAAATGTTGTAAAAGATCATAAAAAGAATCAAAAAATTAATAAATTAGATAAATATTGAGAAATAAATAAATGTTTTATGAGAGATAGCTGTCCATGCCTAGAGTATGGTATTTATCTTCAGTTTTGGAGTATTTTGCGGTAATACAGCCACCACTTGTGTTAGTGACACCATTTTTGTAGATGTTTTGTATTTCGATGATATCGAGGGCATAGTTGTAGTAAGTGATATCGCCGAATAGAGAAGAGCCTTTATCAGCTTCATCGATGTTGTTAGGTGTAATGTGGAAGTTGCTGTTGTTCAACTTGAGAGCGTCATTCTTAATAATCTTGGTACTAACGAGATTGTCGTTGATAAAGTTTTGTATTTGTATACCACGTTCGGAGTTAGAGAAGTCAATATAGTCTTGGAATACCATAGTGATAAGGAACCATTTAGGGTTGGAGTTAGTAGATGTTATTTTATCATAGACGTCACCATCAACATATACAATGTTGTGAGGGTTGTTCTTGGTGTTGAATACAATTTCTAGAAGATTCTTACCTCTGGAGTGTGTGTTGCGGTCTTCGATGTTATTTTGAACCTGAGTAGGTTCGGTATTAAGATTGTCAGGGAATCGAACAAGAGGACAAGCAACGAGAGGGTATTTGTTGGTTAGAGGAGGAGAAGACACATTGTCAGTAGATATGACAACACCTTTGTTGAGAATGGGATTGCCTCTCATAAAGATGTTAACCCCGTTGAGTTCGCGTCTAAAGGTTGATTTGATGTCTAACCAGAAAGAATAGGAGAATTGACTACCACCTTTAAGGTTGTTGGAGTTGGGCATAAATACGAAACCTTTTTTATCTGGGTTGGAAGTGTTGATTTCGATGGAAGAGTCATCGAAGTTACAGGAACCCATAGTTAAAGGTACGGCAACTTTTTCGACGGATAGTTTGTTGGAGAATTTGTTGTAGAAATCGAGTTTAGGAAATGCGAGTGGTACAAGATAGGTGATAACGATGTAACTGATAACAATAGCCACAACACTATATAAGATAGGAGTGTACATATTTTATATTTAATTTATATAATATTTTATGAACTACACTCTTTCACATCTTTGTCGTCTATTCTATAGATAGGATTTTGTATACCATATTGTTGTAAACCAATGCTAGATAGAACGGATTTGTGGAGAGGACCGGCTTTGTAGATTACCTTAGCGTGGTCGATAGTTACGGCGTAGTTGAACACTTGGACTTTGCTGATGTAACCGTTGAAACTTGGGATGTTGTTTGCCGAACCTATAAAGAGGTTTCCTACAGGGTTTTTGACAATGGAGTTTTTGTTGTTGTAGTTACTAATATCCTTAACTTCTTTGAGTTCACCATCCATAAAGAGTTGAATGAAGTTGTTGTCAACAACAAGAACTATGTTAAGCCATCTTTGATAAGGAACGTATTTAATAGAGAGGGTGTGTGTAGTGTCGATACCATTATCGTTGGATTTGATGTTAGCGTAGAGTTTGTTGAGTGATTTATCGAGAGTGAATTGGGGAGTAGCGTTATCGATGGATGATGATGATTCAACTCTTCCTAGAATAAATTTGTTAGAGTTGGTGTTTGTGTCGTTATCGCCGTCGATGTAAATCCACATAGAGTAAGAGAATTCTTTACCATTTATGTTATTGAGACTGGGAAGACCTGTGTTTTCACTGATGTTACGAATAGCGTCTCTAGGGACTTTGATGGGTTTCTTGATCATAGTAACTGTCTTAAGGGAAGTATTGTTGTATTGTCTAAAAAGATATACAAGGACATAGACAAGTACGATGAAAAGGATACCAATAATCACCATAACACCCATATTGCTACTCGCCATTTGTCTAACACTTTCTACACCGTCACCAAATTTAGATACGTTTTTAGCAGCAGAATTTACAGCTTGACTGTTTCCCGACATATTTATTTAAATTAATAAAAAGAAAATTATATTGTTTGAGATATTCAAAGGTTAAAGTCTTTCTTAAATTTAGTAACGAGATCTTTAATAGTCTTATCCTCAATAGGATATTTTTTATAATGTAAATGGAATAACACATCAAAAGTATTATTGATAAATATATTATCCGTCAATGATTTCAGTTTTTTTTTAACATTTACCTGTGATGACAACTTAGTAAACTGTTGTGTAAAAGATATATTAAATGAATCATTTTTATTATTATGGAATATGTTGTTAAGTTTCTTAAAACGATAAGTATTCAAAGAGTCCCAATTGGATCCCCAAGAACAATTTACATAAATATGTTTATCAACTATGTCACAATGACTAAATATTTTATATAATTCTACATACGTGTCGATATCACATTTGTAATTTGTTATATTTTCGTGAACGATAGATGATATGATAGAGTTGTCTTTAGAGGATAAACTTTGTATATAAGTATCTGTTAATTTTTTGTTATATATGTCACTAACAATAGTGTAAATGTTGTTGTGAAAGATATCCATATTGTCTTGAAGGGGGTCGATGTCATCGTAATTGGAAGTAACATTATTGAGAAGCATTTCTATTTTTGGTATGTTACATTTTTGGTTTTTGATGAGTTGGATAAGTTTTGAAGTGTCGATATCATCTCTGTTTTCGGTTCGTTTAAGCATAATTTGGAAACATTCTTTGTATTCTAAAGGATTTAGATAAACTTTTTTGTCGATGAGTTTTTTCCAAGTCGTAATAATTTTTTTTTCTTCCTTAAGTTTTACTGTGATGACAATTTTGCATAATTCCTTAAATTTCGAGAAGTTACTAATCAACTGTTTACTAAAATTAGTGATAGTGTCAATATCATCTATAAATACAATTTTTTGTAATTTGGTGAAGAAGGATGTGATAGTTTTACATTCTATAAAATTGTGTATACTTTGTTCGTTGAAGTTTGAGTCTGTCATATATAGAATGTCGTACTTGTTTTCGTTTTTTATCATTTCGTAGAATGACGTTTTGCCAGTAGCATTATCACCAACAATAAGGATGATACCGTGTTGATCTTTGTTAGAGATGAATGATTTGAAAGTATTGACAGAGGTATAATTACCTTTAAAATCATTGAAAAACATAATTCTAAATTACAATAGAGGATATAATTTAAATTCAAATTTTATTGAAGCAGTTTATTTTTTGTTCGCTCCAGTTGAATAGTTTGGCTAATTCGCAAGAGTTAGTAGCAGCATTTAATTTATCAAGATTGATTTCGATTGCGTATAAGCTACTATCGGTGCTATCAGTGTCAGTGGTGGAGAGACCCTTAACTTTTCTAGCACTGATCCAGTGATGTAGGTTACTGTGAGAGGGATCGTGTGGTTCAAAGAGATTGAAACTATTACCATTATTAGCATTATCCATACCTAATTCCCAACCAAGTGAATGAGAATGACCTCTTCTACCAATATTGCTGTATGTATGATCATGGTTCGCAATCGGATTTTCACTGTTAAGAGGGGTTACATTATTACCAGCAATAAGGGTAATATCGTCGTGATAATGGTAGTTAGCGAGATAGTTATCATTGTCGTTATTATAATATTGTCCTTCCATAAAACCTTCAATTACATTGGAAGAAGCCATATTGCGGTAAAAGGAGAGATTAGAATTGAGTCTAGAAGTTGTAAATTTAAAATCATCCATAGTTTGTTGAATACCGTCTACCTCTTGAGTTGTTGAATCAACTTTAATAAGAGGACCATCAATGAATTTAATTTTGTTAGGATCGGTGTTAGGAATGATATTGTAACACATAGTGTTGCGAGTTTTTGTGGCAGGATCATAAACAATTTGCTTCATCCAGTAGTTTGGACAGGTAGTCATACTAGTGTCGTTGACGAGAATTTTATCTAATTTGGATTTGGATATTTTGACGGTTTTGCTGATGTTGCCGATACACACAAGAGTTGCGAGGAACATACCTATAAAGAGAGGAGTAAGAAGCCAGAATATATCTTCGTTAGGATCACCAACGACGTACAAAATATATCCTAATGCACAGGTTAACATAATAAAGAAAACGGTAGTGAATAAAGATACAAGTGTAATAACACGGTTCTCCATAATTTATTTATAAGAACAGAAAATTAAATTAGAATTCCCTAGTATACAATATTCTGGTACCACTCTGTGAAACATTCTTGGAATGTTCGAGAGGCATAGGAAGAGTGCTGGCGTCTTTTTTATAATTTACATATTGATTCAATTCGACCAATATTTTAGGAACAGCATAGTCTAATACCTTAGAATTCAATTCCTTGACTTGACCAACAATATCGTATTGTTTGTGTTTACAATACTGAAGATATATAGATCGCATAATAATCATAAGTTCAAACTCTGATTGGTTACCTATAACAGAGAGGTTGTTTGTTTTAATGTATACAGAATATCGAATACCGTTTTGTAGAACGGATATGTTATGTTTGCTGAAGAATAGTTCTGAAACAGGATTTTCAGTATGGATATTTTTGATGCTCTGGGTGTTAAGATCGAAATTGCTTTTGTTGTCTGCGAAGAATTTGTAAGAGGTGAGGTTGTTTACTTGATCTTCATTAACTTTTGAATTATAATTCATATTTAATTAAATAATATTTTTTATTATAAATATAATGAGTGAGAAATCGCGATCCTCCGTAACCAAAGCCAAATCGTTTTTAACTAAATTAGGATTATCTTATGATAGTACTTCCCCTGCTGCCCAAAAGTATCTTCTAGATATGATTCCATCAGGACAACACGACGTGTCTACGGTGTCAGGATCTGTTATTGCAACACGATTCAATAATGTTGTGAACACAAATATGAAAGGTGGTCGTGTATCCTTACCGTTAGAGTATTTTGGTGTGGAAACCAATAATTATAACGGAACTCCAGTTGAAGCAACGGTTGATACAACACTTGTAAGATCAGGTTTAACATACAGTGGAATGGGTGGAGGAAGATCGAGTGCTAGACTTTTAAGTCAAACAGATTTCGAAACATTAACGAGTTGTTATGAGAAGAGATTTTTGCGTAAACTTACAATGACCCAGAAAGAGAAGAAGGCATTATTGAATAAATTGAATGCGGATATAAGTGAAGCGGTTGTGAATGCTACAAAGACAAATAAGTATGGTCGATTGACGAAACAAATGTTAGAAAAAAATTTGAAAATATAAATTGAGAAAACGTTTAAGGAAGTAGAGTTATTTTTATCTATATATCATCACAATGGCATCCAAGAAGTACGTTAAACTCGATCCCAAGGATCACGTGCTTACACGTCCTGGGATGTACATAGGATCTTTAGATCCTGATGATATTGATACATGGATCTTTAAGAACAAGATGGAATTCAAGAGTATTTCATATGTATCTGGTTTGTACAAGATATACGACGAGATTGTTGTGAATGCACTTGATCACGTAGTTCGTTGTAAGGATTCGGGAAAGCCAGTGAAGGAGATTCGTGTGAGTATTAATAAGGATACGGGTGAGATCGATGTGATGAACAGTGGAGAGGGTATAGAGGTGGAGATTCACAAAGATCACAACATTTACATTCCTGAACTGATTTTCGGTAATATGTTGACATCAACAAATTACGACGACAGTGAGGAACGTACGATTGGTGGACAGAATGGTATAGGTGCGAAGGCCTGTAACATCTTCTCGTCTGTGTTCAAGATAGAGACTGTTGACAGTAAGAAGAAGAAGTTGTACAAACAGGAATTTACAAACAATATGAAGGACAAGACGGAACCGGTGATATCAACATACGGTAAGTATCCATACACGAGGATTACGTTTATTCCTGATTATACAAGATTCAAACAGAAGAAGTTGTCTAAGGATATGTATCAGTTGATGGTGAAGAGGGTATATGACATATGTGCCTTAACGCCGAATGAGATCAAGGTGTACTTGGATGACGAGAAAATAGATTACAAAAACTTTGAAAAATATGTAGATTTGTATTTGGGATCATCAAAGACGGATGTGCCTCGTGTGTACTCACAGAGTGAAGACGGGCGATGGGAGATCTGTGTCAGTGGTAGTGACAATGGTTTCAAACACGTGTCTTTTGTGAATGGTATCAACACACTGAAGGGTGGAAAACACGTAGATTACATTACGAATCAAATAACAAAAAAAGTGGCGGAGATGATAACGAAGAGGAAGAAGATTACGGTGAAGACGAATACAGTGAAGGATCACTTGTTTGTGTTTATCAAATCGACGATAAACAATCCAACATTTGATAGTCAAACGAAGGAGTATTTAACAACACCGTATAGTAAGTTTGGTACCAAGTTTGACTTGGACGATAAGATGGTAGAGAAGATTTACAAGTTTGATATAACAGAACGTATTATTGCTCTGTCTTCTAAAGATGATGATAAGAATGCGAAAAAGACGGATGGAAAGAAAAAGAGTAGTATTAGAGGGATTAACAAACTGGATGATGCTAATTGGGCTGGAACAGCGAAGAGTAACGAGTGTACGTTGATTTTGACAGAGGGAGATTCAGCAAAGTCGATGGCGATATCGGGTTTGAGTGAGGTTGGAAGGAACAAGTATGGAGTGTTTCCGTTAAAAGGGAAGATAATGAATGTGAAGGATACTAATATGAAGAAAGTGAATGAGAATGAAGAAATAACCAATCTCAAAAAGATTCTTGGATTGGAGACGAACAAAAAATACACAACAACGGACGAACTACGATATGGTAGTATAATGGTGTTAACGGATGCGGATACGGATGGATCACATATTAAAGGACTATTGTTCAATATGTTTCATACGATGTGGCCGTCATTGCTTAAGATGGATAAGTTTATGATTTCAATGTTGACACCGATTGTGAAAGTACTGAAAGGTAAAGAGACGAAGGATTTTTATAATTTGACAGCGTATGATAATTGGAAGAGGGATAATGATAACGGGAAGGGATGGGAGATCAAGTATTACAAGGGTTTGGGTACTTCAACGAATAAAGAGGCCAAAGAGTATTTCAAGAATATGAAGACTCTAGAGTATACTTGGGACGAAGAACACTCAAACGAAAGTATTGAACTAGCCTTTAATAAGAAACGTGCGGATGACAGGAAGAATTGGTTATATCAATATGACAAACAGAACACATTGGATAATATAATAGAAGAACGAAATAAGATAGAGTACTCAGAGTTCATTAATAAAGACTTGATTCATTTCTCGAATTATAACATTGAGAGGTCGATACCAAGTGTGTGTGACGGGTTTAAGAAATCATTGAGGAAGATTATGTATTGTTGCTTGAAGAGAAAGTTGTATAAGGAGATTAAGGTTGCGCAATTGGCTGGATATGTGAGTGAGCATGGTGCGTATCATCACGGTGAGGCTAGTTTGCACGAAGCCATTATTGGTATGGCACAGGATTTTGTGGGATCGAACAATATCAACTTATTGAAACCGAATGGACAGTTTGGTACAAGAATACAAGGTGGTAAGGATTCGGCATCGCCAAGGTACATTCATACGGAGTTGAATGGTATTGTACCGTTTATCTTTCATAATGATGATATGGATGTGTTGGAATATTTGGATGATGATGGGATGAAGATTGAGCCAAGTTTCTACATGCCAATAATACCGATGATATTGGTGAATGGGTCGATTGGTATTGGAACGGGATTCAGTACGAACATACCGTGTTACAATCCTAAAGATATCATTCGTAATCTTAGGTTTTTGATGGAAAACGAAGAGATGATGGATATGGATCCATGGTATCGAGGATTCAAAGGATCTAATGAGAACGGTGTATCTAAAGGTATTTTCAAACGTATCAACAACACCAAGGTTGATGTGTTGGAATTGCCGATAGGATATTGGACAGAGGATTTCAAGACATATTTAGAGTCGTATATGGAGAAGACATCGAAGGTAATTCGTGATTATGAAAGTCATTATACGGAGAAGGAGGTACGATTTGTGTTGCACTTCTATTCAAAAGAAGTATGTGATAGATATATGGAGGTTGACACTACAAAGAATACGACTAAGTTTGAGATTGAGTTTAAAATGCATACATCAAGGAACCTTAGTACTTCTAACATGCATTTGTACACGGCCGACGGAAATATCAAGAAATACGAGAACGTACTTGAGATAATGAGAGACTTTTATGATACACGTCTTAACTATTATCAGAAGAGGAAGGATTATAAAATCAAGAAGTTGGAGAAAGAGTTGAAGTTTCTTGATGCGAGAATCAAGTTTATTGAAGACATTATCAACGAGAACCTAAAGATATTGAATAACAAGAAACAAAATGTTGTAAATTATTTAGAAGAGAACGAATATCCACTTCACGAGGGTTCGTACGATTATCTCACACGAATGCCGATACATAACTTGACTTATGAAAAGAAAGAGGAGTTAAAGAAGGAGAATAAGGAGAAACATAAAATCCTAACTCACGTAAAGGAGGAACCTATCAAAACAACTTGGTCTAACGACCTCGACGAACTTGAAAAAAAATTGATTTAAAAGTATAATTAAGTTTTAAATAAGAATATAAAAGTATTTAAGAAGGAGTAGGAAATGGAGTTGAAGTTTGAGGCGAGTCCGTATCGTATATCAACGATAACTGCGACGGGCAGTGTAAACAGTGAAGTTTTTTTGGATAAATTGTACATGATGTTAGCGGAACATACACCAAAGGAGATAAGTTATTTGGAGTATGGGGCGAACAAACACGAGTTACAATCTATTGGTGTTAAGAATACAAAAACAAAGAATACAAAAAATAAAGATGAGAAGAAGAGACGTTTTGACAATCAATTAACGATTGTGATGTATTATATGGAAAACAAGTATAATATAAAGTTGTTTAAGAATGGTAACGTACAGATAACAGGTGTGAAGTCTATAGAAAAGGGAAACGATACAGTGAACTTCTTGATAGACATCATAAGAAATATTTATAAAAAACACGATAAAGGGGTTATAAAGAGTATAGAAGATTTAAGTAATAAGAATTATAGGATACGGTTGATAAACAGTGATTTTAAGGTGAATTTCGAGATACGATTGGATTATTTGTATAACATAACGACAAAGAAGTATAAGATCACTTGTAGTTACGAACCTTGTATTTATCCGGGTGCGAAGATAGAGTATTATTATCCAAATAACGGATATTGTAAGTGCACAGGATTTTGTAATGGTAAAAGTGATACTTGTAAAAAAATTACGATAGCAGTATTTCAGAGTGGATGTGTAATCATAACTGGAGCGAATAAGATAGAACATATAAATGTAGCATATGAATTTGTGTGTAAGTTGTTAAAGGACAATTTGGATGCTATAAGGAGGAAGAAGTTGGCTTTACCGGTTAAGAACGAATGTTAGTGTTACTGAGTGAGATGTTTAATGAAACGAGTTCTTTATGGATGTCTTTGAGAGTTTGTGCGACACTGGTGCCATCATCAGTCTGTAAAAATTTAGTGAGACGAAGGTAAAGAGGATCTATGCTTAGAATTTGGTTAGTTGACACAGATGAGGTTTCTGAGAGATTTCCGTCCGATTCGTATCCACCACCTATTAGATCATCATCACCACTTTCACTTTTTTCTTCTACACGAGTATTATATTCATCTACAAGTACCTCCTCTTTTTCTTCAATTACATCAACAGGTACATTTGTACCAAATAGTAATTGATCTGTAGTTTGAATAGGTTGTTCGGTATTGACAGGTTCAGTGGATTCAGTAGTTTCATCGACATATACAACTTTTTTCATTTCTGGTTCGGTATCCATTTTATATAATGAATAAGATAAAAATTATCAATTCCTTAACACACATATTTTTATCTTTATGAAATATAAGATAATGAAAGAATTATTATTTACTGCAACGGCATTACTTTTACTTTATTGTTTGCTTACGAATAGATCCATATCAAATCTTATAGTAATCGCTTGTGCTATATTGGTTCTTA
>Ga0075480_10003051_pt1 | contig 10766 bp, 12 predicted proteins | sample DEB08_DNA_7_FD_81590 | JGI IMG/M metagenome (GOLD analysis project Ga0075480, IMG submission 81590) | Aqueous microbial communities from the Delaware River and Bay under freshwater to marine salinity gradient to study organic matter... | ecosystem: Environmental > Aquatic > Marine > Coastal ... | reverse complement strand
TGGCAGTATCACGCGCGGCATCCGTTACGAGACGGCTCGTCCGCCCCGAAACTGGAATAAACCCACGAAGAATCACTGCATCTGGCTTTGCCGCAACTAGACCTCAAGCTATAAACAGTACAGCAGAAGGCAGAGCACGAAATCGCAGGGTCGAGATAATAATTAAGCAGCCTATTGACCGTTTCGAATAAATACCTGACTTCGCCGTTGAGCATGATGTCTAAGCCCATGATTTCAGCTTACTTTTCAATCTCGCAATCGCCTGACCATGGATTTGAGAAACTCGAGATTCGCTGACCTCCAGCACCAAACCAATCTCTTTCAAATTCATGCCCTCGACGTAATACATTGACATCATCAACTGCTCTTTTTCAGGCAACTCTTTAATCGCATCAGATAAAGCTTCTTCTCTAAGAGATTCTGTGACTTCCCTTTCAGGCTCCATATCTCCATGCACAGCCTCGACATCCTCTACTGGGGTAAGCCGTGCGTACGAGACGTCGGCCAGTAGTACATGGTACTCGGCAACACTAATCTTCAGTTCTTTTGCTACCTCACTATCCGTGGGCTCTCGGCCATATCTTTGTTGAGCTGCCTGAAGAGCCACAGACACACGCCCCAAGCTTTTCTGCACTGATCTAGGAAGCCAATCTCGAGCGCGAAGCTCGTCCATGATGGCGCCCTTGATTCTAATAGTTGCGTAAGTCGAAAAGCTCGCACCAGAGTCGGACTGATAGTCCTCGCTGGCCTTCAACAAGCCGATTAAGCCAACTTGAATGAGGTCTTCAATTTCAATGTGCGAAGGAAGCTTCACCGACAAATGAGTTGCAATACGTTTAACTAATGGAAGATGTGAAGACACTAAGTCTTCACCTCTCTGAAACCCATATGTCTCGTATGCAGTTATCACACTAAAACTCTCTTCAAGCCGCCGGGAAGGTTTCAAGAAGACTGTCTAGGAAAAATGCGATACCTGAAGATGGATCCTTCGCCGACAGCTTGGATAGTTTATCCGCACACGAACTCAGTGACAGAGCTGCCGGGGAGCGCGGATAGGCATTCACTAATACTCTCCTCTCTTGCACCGCGCGTTTCAAATATGGATCAGTGGGCACGCAACCAAGGTAATTAAGACCAACGTCAAGGTGCTTATTTGCTACAGAAGAAAGGCGTTCAAAGACCTTAGTTCCCTGTAAACTCGAGTCAACCTGATTTACGAGAACATTAAAATTCTTGATGTTCTTCGAGTGTCTAAGTACTTTAATGAGCGCATAACAATCAGTTAGTGACGCTGGCTCATCGCACACAACTAGCACCGGGGTATGGCAAGCGGCAACGAAGGTTTGGACAGTTTGATCAATGCCGGCGCCTATATCCACGACAAGAATATCAGGGGTCGCAATTTGTTCAGAGCAGCTTTTAATAATCTCTGCGCGCTCGCCGGCCGCCAAATTCACCATTTCAGGTATACCTGATGCAGCGGGTATGACTCTAACACCGGACTCCCCTTCTACAACTATCTCGCTAAGATTTCGTCGGCCGGAAACAACGTCGGCGAGCGTGTATTCCACCGCTAGACCCATAAGCAGATCGACATTCGCAAGCCCGAGATCAGCATCGAACAGAACCACGTCTTTCCCAAGCTTTGCCAGCGCAACAGATAAATTGACCGCAACATTAGTTTTGCCAACACCACCCTTACCACCTGTTATCGCTAGCGCTTGCATGTACAGACCCTCTTGACTCTTGTTAGATATCGCACGAGGTCGTGCTCAAGCACTTCTTGACCATTTAGACGACTGAAAACCAGCATTAGTTCTTCCCATCTTTTTTCTTGCCAGATGTTTTGCTCTATTGATAATCAAATTAGGTGTAGCTGCTCGCAACATGGCCTCAGAATGATTTGATACACCGATTACCCGCATCCGCTCTAAAATCAACATGTCTAATATTGGACCTAAGGCCAGGGCATCCGAGAACCCAGAGATAACTGACCCACCTAACTGCAGGTGTTCCGTGTGTTTAATAGTGGCAGCGAGAACCTCTGATTGAAGCTCGGCTGATAGTACTAAAATGGCCTCAACTGCTAGACTCTTATCCGAGAAAATATCTAATACCGGATCGTCGAACTCAAGCGCAGGGGACATGTCTCTTGTCTCGATAAAGATGCGCCTGCGACCTTTAAATCGAGTTAAGAGCTGCGCTACTTCACCGCTAGCACTTGTCTGAATTCGCTTAATTTTCTTTTCTTTACAAAAATCTATCAACGCCCCAGAGGGATCCTCAGTTGCAGATATAAGTAAAATTTTCGAAGGCTTTAAATGCAAAAGCGAGGAGTTGATTAACTGTTGCGTCACAATTGACCTGCCGCCGCTATTAGCACCGATAATAGCCTTTGGGGCCTCACTTGCACTGTCACCACCTGCCACTTCGATGGAGGATAAAAGAACAGCAAGAACGCTCGCCCAAGCGCTGTTAAGCCCTTGCGAAGTGTCTACTTCTAACATAATTGACTCAATGGCCAACTTACTTAATCCCAGGGTAACGAGTCGTTGCTCAACCGTCGAAGAGACAGGCTTTTTGTCAGCCACGTCTTGCCAGGCCCTCTCGCCAAGGGCGTTGTACAAAACTTGCCGCAGCTCTTTCAGCTCACGATCAAGGTAACCGAGCGTAATTTCGTTTGCTGATTGGTTATTTAGCGTATCTTTCGGGGAAGCGCTCTCCGAGAACGACTCGCCGGTGACCGCAGAAATTTCAATGCCTAATTCTGACCTATCTGTTGAAAGAATGCGTGCATCTGTCCCAAGGTTAGCCCGAACCTTCGCTAGTGCGCTTTTACTGTCGCGCGCTGTAAATCGCTGTATTTGCATTTCTCACTTCCTGAGTAACGTCAATTTATTGACGATTTTAGCTTTGCCCAAAAAATTCCGGTGAAAAATCGCCTCCCTACAATTTATGCAATTAGCGGGCCAACTTCGAATCTTTTAGCTCGCTGGTTTCCCAATAGTGGTCACAACGCGAATATTCTTATCTGCAGGAATCTCGTCGTAGGCCAATATGTAGAAATTTGCCATGCGCCCCTTTAGTAAGTTGGCAAGAAAGCCGCGAATCACTCCTGATACCAGTAGAACTGGACTGGCGCCCTCAGCCTCCATCTTGCCTGTCGCCTCTGCAATTCCCGTCACCATCGTGTCAATGAGATTGGGCTCAATGACGCCTCCGTTGGTCTGCACTGCATTGGTCATAATTTGTTCCAACTGAGGATCGAGTACCATGACCGGAAGCTCCCCAGCATGACCAACTATCGACTGAAAAATAGAAGCTCCGAGTGCTACCCTGACTTGACCGGTCATATCATCCGGATTTTTATCGCTGCCTCGCTGAAGGGATAACGTCTCAGCAATTGTTTTCATATCACGGATGGGAACACCTTCATCCAGCAAATTGTGAATAACTCGCGTGACATCTGCGAGACTCATTACTCCTGGAATTAAGTTTTCAACAAGTTTGGGAGAATTTATTTTCAATCGATCCAGTAATTGCTGTACATCGTCCTGCCCTACCAACTTAGCCGCATTATTTTTCAAAATCTGACTTAAATGTGTAGCGATTACGGTTGAGCTATCGACTACGGTGTACCCAGCAGTTTGTGCTGATTCTCGCTGTGCAGGATCTATCCATAGTGCATCCAACCCGAAACTTGGATCTTTAGTCGGTACGCCATCTACCTCACCAAAAACCTGCCCTGGATTTATCGCCAGCTCTCTATCAGGTATCAGCTCTGCCTCACCCATTACGACCCCATGTATGGTGATTCGATAAATATTCGGGCCCAAATCTAAGTTGTCGCGGATATGCACTGTATCGACAAGAAAACCCATATCTTGCGACATTTTTTTCCTGACACCTTTGATTCGACTGAGTAGATCCCCGCCTTGGGTCTGGTCAACCAGGGGTATAAGTCGATAACCGACTTCTAGACCAATTGCATCAAGGGAAGACACATCATCCCAACTAAGTTCAGGGTTTTTCGGCTCAGAGTCTACACCTGCACTCGCTTCTATGACCTCTGGTAATTCGGGAGCCTGATCGCGTTGATAGCCAATCACAGCCAAAAGAGTAGCAATAGAAAGAAACACCATATTAGGCATTCCGGGAACAATACCCATGATGCCGATAATACCGGCCGCGACATAAAGAACACGTGGATTGCTGGTTAGCTGACGAGAGACTTCAGCACTCATATCTTGCTCACCCGAGACTCGAGTGACGATAATGGCGGTTGCTGTAGATAGGAGCATCGACGGAATCTGCGCAACTAAGCCATCGCCAATGGTCAATAGCACGTAATTTTGAGCCGCCTGACCCGCGTCTAAACCGTGTTGCAGAGTGCCAATGGCAAAACCGCCAATTATGTTGATGAATAGGATTAATATTCCTGCGACAGCATCGCCTCGAACGAACTTAGAAGCGCCATCCATTGCACCATAAAAATCTGACTCTCGCGTAACCCGCTCGCGTCGTTCCAAAGCTTCATCTTGACTAATCAAGCCAGCATTCAGATCGGCATCAATAGCCATTTGCTTACCGGGCATTGCATCCAGGGTAAATCGTGCAGTGACCTCTGAAACACGAGTTGCACCTTTGGTAACTACGACAAAATTTATGACTACCAAAATCGTAAACAAGACTAGGCCTACTGCATAACTTCCTCCGACGACAAACTCACCAAAGGCCTCGATCACCCTACCCGCGGAGTCCGTACCGGTATGTCCATTTATTAATACGACACGCGTCGACGCAACATTAAGTGCAAGTCGAAGCAAGGTTGCTAATAATAAGACCGTCGGGAATACACCAAAATCCAATGGGCGTCTGGCATATATAGATGCCATAAGCACCATAATCGACAGTGCAATACTTACGGTGAAAAGAATATCTAACGCCATCGCCGGAAGTGGGAGAACCACCATCGCCAGCATCATTAGCATCGCAGCAGGTGTACCCAACCCCGACGCTAAACGACGTGATGAAAAATTATCAAATGTAAGAGTATTAGAGGCCATTTAAGGACCCTCGCTATTGTACTGTTGGAACTCGTCCGGAAGCGGCTGCGCCTCTGGACGAGGCACGTAATCTGTTGGTGCTGATCGTGCAAGCTGGAATACGTAGGCTAAAACTTTTGCTACCGCCAGGAACAAGGGTGCAGGTATTTCATCACCTATTTCGGTCGTTCCGTATATGGCGCGGGCAAGCGGTGGCTCCTCATATATTGGGACGCCATGTTCCGCGGCAACCGAACGGATTTTGAAAGCCATGAGATCACCGCCCTTTGCCACCACTACGGGTGCCGCTGAACTTTCTGAATCATATCTTAAGGCGACGGAGTAATGTGTTGGGTTAGTAATCACAACATCTGCCTTCGGCACATCTTCTAACATTCGACGTTGAGATGCCTCTCTTTGAAGCTGTCGAATCCGAGCTTTAACCTCAGGGCGGCCGTCAGTCTCCTTAAATTCGTCCTTGACCTCTTGCTTGGTCATTTTCAGCTGCTTGTTATGACTCCATATTTGATAGGGGACATCGATAGCTGCAATAACGACCAGGGTCATTGAAAGTAAGAGGACCGCCCAAATAATCATTTCTCCAGATCGCATAATGGCCTCCTTTACCTCCAAAGAGACCAATGACATCACTTCATGCTCCATAGAAAGAAAGAGCAGGATAGCTACTCCCGATATCAGTAGAAATTTCAGGAGCGCCTTTACAAGTTCGATAAGACCTTTTGTTGAAAAAACACGGGCTAAACCCTTAATTGGATCGAGCTTTTCTACTTTGAATGCTATTGCTTGAGGACTAAACAGTAGCCCCCCCATAACTGCAGGTCCTGCGAGTGCCGCTATCACTGTCACAAATAAGAATGGTGCCAACATAGCTCCGGCCGATACCATTACACTAGCAAGATGGCTGGGGAGTAGCCTTGAATTTGTCAACAGCTCTCCATCGGGAGAGAGAGAGTCGGTAATAAGTTCTGTCGCAGATGAAATCATCCAGCCTCCCAGGCCCCACAAAAATACTATGCTCGCAATCATGACGAACAACATATTTAACTCGCGAGATCTGGCGACCTGCCCTTTTTTCCGGGCCTCCTCCAGTCGTTTACCGGTAGGCTGTTCGCTGCGCTCCTGACCTTGCTGCTCTTCTGCCACAGTCAGGTCTCCTATTCAAATATCGTGAGACTCTGAAGACTCACGAACTGAAACATATTGGAAAGCGCATTTATGAAGCCTGGCATTACCAGAAACATAATGAACAAGCCGGCCAGGATTGTTACGGGAAAGCCCACCGCGAAAATATTCAGTTGTGGAGCGGTACGCGTGATTATGCCAAACGCCAAATTAATAAGTAGAAGTGCAGTCATGACAGGCAGGGCCAATAAAATCCCTCCGGCAAATACGATAGATCCCAGGGAAATGAGCGCTGAGAAGGAGGTAGGTGAAATACTCACAGATCCGGCCGGTACGAAATCATAAGACCGTGCGACCGCATTTATGAGCGCGAGATGACCATCAACGGCTAAAAACAGTAAGGTTCCCAAAATCACATAGAGCTGAGCGACAACTGGCACCTGCACTCCATTTTGCGGATCTACCGCCATTGCAAAACCTAGGCCCATCGTCATTGACATTGCTTGAGCGCCAAATACGATCGCGCCAAAGGCCAGTTGCAGTATAAATCCAATCATTAAACCGACGCCGATTTCCTGAATCGCCATTACCAGGCCCATTAAACTAATTAACTCAAAGTTTGCTGGCAGAGAGATTGAAGGGGCCACGAGAGCGGCAATAAGAACCGACAAAAGGACACGCGCACGAAGATTAAAGCCTGGAGCACTAAAAATAGGCGCTACCACCATCATCGCCGAAATTCTTAGAAAGGGTGCGGAAAATAGATATACCCCAGATAAAATTGCATCTGTCGTGAGTAGCATTTAACTATCCCACCAAACCAGGGATTTCGAGAAATAACCTCTGCGTAAAGGTTATTAAAAGACGCAGCATCCATGGGCCGACCAAAAAGATAACTGCTGCAACAGCACCCAGCTTAGGTATAAAACTCAGCGTCATCTCCTGTATCTGTGTGGCCGCCTGAATTACTCCGATTGCTAGGCCGACCGCCAAGGCAATACCTAAAATAGGTCCAGATAACATGACCGCCAGCCAAAGTGCCTCACGACCAATTTCAAGAACAGTATCTGGTCTCATAACGCCTCCTATAACGCAAAGCTACTAACGAGCGTTGCCGAAATAAGCGACCAGCCGTCGATGAGTACAAACAGCATCAGTTTAAATGGGAGTGAAATAATGATTGGCGAGAGCATCATCATACCCATCGACATTAGAACCGCTGCCACGACCAAATCTATTACTAAGAAGGGAACGAATAACAAAAACCCTATTTGGAAAGCCGTTTTTAGCTCGCTGGTGAGAAAAGAGGGAAGCAAGACAAACAGTGGCACCTCCTCACGCGTAGTGAACACGGGATAGCCCCCTAGCTCAGCGAACATCGCCAAGTCGGTGTCTCTTGTTTGCGAAAACATAAAGTCCCTAAGTGGAGTCTGCGCAGCGATTAGTGCGTCGTTAAACTCAACACTGCCATCGAGATAAGGCGTTAACGCCTGCTCCCAGATGATGTCGATCACCGGTGACATAATGAACAAGGTAAGGAATAAAGAGAGCCCTAAAATAATCTGGTTTGAGGGGGTTTGTTGAGTACCTAACGCCTGTCTAAGAATCGCAAGGACTATAAGTATTCGAGTAAATGCAGTCATGGTAATCAGCATCGCTGGCAACAACGTCAGAACGGTCATTACCATCAAAATCTGAATTCCAAGGGCGTACTCCGTGTTTCCATTTGGCATGGGGGTCGAAGTCACGAGGGGGATGGTCTGAGCATCCGAAACACTCGAAATTAGAATTAGACCGATGAATACGAGGGCTCGGGTAAGAATCACTGCTTACCTCCTTGAGCACTGCGGGCATAGTTCCATACATCCTTAAAAGATACAGACCTCTCATCAGCCGGCACCGTCACTGGGTTAGGTAATTGATATAGGGAATTAACACCACCCGCAGACACACCCACCAATATCTGATCTTCTCCAACTTGAAGAAGAACAGCCCGTTCTCTCTGGCCGAGTGGTGTAGTTGCGATGACTTTAACGCAGTCAGTCTTTGTTGGGCCCACTGAATTAAACCGCTTCAGTAGTACTAAAACGCCAAGTAATACACAGATCACTAAAAAGAATGAGCCGATCACTTGCAACAAATAGTCGCCAGTGAAAAGACCCGACCCAAGCTCAGCGGAAAGAGGCTCAGCTTTAACAGGCAACGCAAATAACGGCAATAAAGTGAGGAAACGAGTCATGGCTCAGTTCAACTGTTCCAAACGTTTTTTAGTACTGACAATATCGACAAGACGGAGTCCGAATTTCCCGTCCGCTGAGACGACCTCGCCACGAGCAATCAACGTCCCATTGATCATGACATCCATTGGCTCGGTAACACTTCTATCGAAGGTAACTACTGCGCCCGGGGTCAATGACAAAAGTTCTTTAATGGTAAGAGACTTTCGACCCACCTCTACTGTCATTACCACTGGCACGTCCAATAGCATCTCCAGGTCAATATCGCCGGCCTCACCGCCACCGTCTTCAAGATCCGGAACAGGAGCTGCTTTTAGTTCATCTTCACTCATTACTTGTTTTCCCTAAATCGATTAAATTGAAATGCTTTGAAGCCATCAAAGGCACCATAGCCACCCTCCGCGACTACCTCATTTTCCAAAAATAGCCGAACCACCGACGGCTCCGAGATTGGGATAGTGGTTCCCACTTGCATCTGCAGCAGCGTGCGAAGTGTTGCATTCAGTTCGCATAGCTCGCCCCGCACCTCAACTGACACCTCTGGCAAAGCGGCTTTAATATTTGGCTCCCAATCCGATGGCCGTTCATCCATCATCTCTTTCGTGATAGTTGGCACAAACGCGGTTGCATTGGCCTCTAAAGCATCAAAAGGTATAAGCAACTTCAAGATAAAGCGCTCTTCCGAACCAAAGCTCAACTCGAACGGTAAGACCGCAAAGCCTGCAGCTTTGGGAAGCATAGAAAAACGATCGGGCGTAATGTCGACAAACAAATCTCCAAAGGCTATGGGCAAGCGGTCAGCCCATACTTCGGACATCACTCGATAGAAATTCTTGGAGACACGTTCTCCAATTCGCTGCTCCGACGGCGTTACACGCTTCGACATTTGGGGTACAGGCAGTGATCCACCGCCAAAATAATGATTAACAAGAAATGTCAGCAAATCGCCCTCTAGTAAGAGGTGTACCTCACCATCGAAAGGCTCTGCAACAGTGCTGATCAAACACAACCTGTCTGGGAAGCCCGCAATTAAATCCCCCACCACTCCGTAATCAATAGGCTTGGCTATTAGTGTAGTTTTAAGGCCATACTCGGATGACATTACACCTTCAAGAGCCTCTGAATGTTTCTCTAGCGTCGACAATAGTTCTGTCCACTTAGTCATCGCGACAGTTTCACCACCACTAAAGTCGTGGGTACGAAACTCTCCGTCGTCAAATCCCGGTTCGCTTGCGCGTTCTACAAGTGCATCGATCTCTTCAGCAGACAAGACCTCTTCTTTCGATTTACTGTCACTCATTAGAACGCCTATTGGGTTATGTAATCAGTAAAATAAACGTCGGCGACTCTCAGGTCGGAAGTCGCACCAATAATCTTATTCAGCTCGACCAGTGTTGCTAGCCTCAAAGCCTCGCGCCCCTCTAGAGTGGACACGGCACTAAAATCTTGTTGGGTAAAGAAGATCGACAAACCGTTTCGAATAGCGGGGACATCTGTCTCAACTTTCCGCATAAACTCTTCGTCGTGTCCGACCAGCTGAGCTGACAACTGTAAATAACGGGTTCGACCTTGATACTTTATGGCAACTAAGAACTCACCCGCATCCGCGTAAAATCTATCCTTGTCTGGCGAAAATACGCCTGGCATGGGCGCAAATAACTTTGACGGATCTGCAGCGTCCGCGGCGATTTGCTCAGCTATACCTGCAGACTGTGAATCATCGGCAAGGCCCAAAATGGTTTTTATATCGGGCCCCATGAAGGTACCACCCGCGACTCCGAGTAATGCACTCAAGACACAGCCCAGCGCTACAAACGTAATAGATACTCCGCCCTTTACCTTGTTTTCGGAATTTTCTTCAGCCACTTCACTACCTCTTAGATCGTAAGTACTTGCGCACTAGCACACTCGTTGCACAAAGAGCGCCATTAATTAAATTTTCAATAATAACAGTAGGTTATTCGCTATATTATGCGAACAAGTCAAAACATTGACGGAGCCTCAAAGGCTGTCAATAAAAGATAGGATATAGGGTTAGCGCGAAGTGTGTATATCTTTAGAGCTAGGCGAAAGCGTCAATCAGATGGGTAGAACTAGGGGCGCCCTCATGCGCTGTAATTGTGTCTTGCTCGGAGTCTATCGCTTCATCGTCAAGCATATGATCGGCTTCATTTTCGCGATCGTGCGCAGACCCGCGCTGGGAAACATCTGAGTCGCTAAGCGTGAAACCCGCCTCTTCTAGTAAATCACGAAGGCGGGGAAGCGATGACTCAACTGCCTGTTTTGCTTGTACAGAGTCCACGATAAAGGTCACACGAGCATCTTCACCCTCAGTAATTAG
>Ga0075480_10003049_pt1 | contig 10767 bp, 10 predicted proteins | sample DEB08_DNA_7_FD_81590 | JGI IMG/M metagenome (GOLD analysis project Ga0075480, IMG submission 81590) | Aqueous microbial communities from the Delaware River and Bay under freshwater to marine salinity gradient to study organic matter... | ecosystem: Environmental > Aquatic > Marine > Coastal ... | reverse complement strand
TCATCAGGCCTAAGCATCCGTATAGGGCATACAGCCTATGATATTGATGGGGCACAACCCGATGATGTAGTCGATCCTTCGAATCTTACAGTCATGAATAATTCATTCAGTGTAAGTCTAAACTGGATGGATAATTCAAGTAATGAAACCGGATTTCTGGTAGAAAGATCATAGGACGGCGGTGTTACTTTTATGCTTCTCGCATTTGATGGAGTAGCACCAAATACGACGAGCTTTGTTGATGTCTGACCCAACAATTGGTCAGGGTGTCAATGTTATCTATGATTCCGGTATAGGCATAGAAATTTTACCTGGGTTCGAAACCATGATCGGATCCACCTTTGATGCCATGATTGATGGCTGCGATTATTAACCCAGCATATCCTCAGGTCTGACCCACTTGTCGAACTCTTCTTCAGTGAGATAGCCCAGCTTCAAGGCGGCTTCCTTAAGGCTTGTACCTTTTTTGTAGGCCAATTTGGCAATCTCTGCGGCTTTATCGTATCCTATCTTAGTATTCAAAGCAGTTACCAGCATGAGCGAATTATTCAGGCTCTGGTTGATGCGTTCTGAATTGGGTTCCAGTCCTGCAATACAGTTATCTGCAAAACTCATACAGGCATCTCCTATCAGTTGTGCCGAAAATAGGAAGTTATAGATCATGACGGGTTTGAATACATTCAATTGAAAATGTCCATTCATGCCACCTACATTGATAGCTACATCATTACCGATTACCTGGGCCATTGCCATGGTAAGCGCTTCGGATTGAGTAGGGTTTACTTTTCCTGGCATGATAGAGGATCCTGGCTCGTTGGCTGGGATGATGATCTCGCCAATACCGCATCGTGGGCCTGAGGCCAGCATACGGATATCGTTTCCAATTTTCATCAGTGAAACAGCAACTGTTTTTAGGGCACCATGTGATTCCACGATGGCATCGTGAGCTGCAAGCCCTTCAAATTTATTTTTCCCACTTACAAATGGGAGTGAAGTCGCTTCGGCAATTTTCTTGGCGACAAGCTTGCTGTAGTTCTTCGGCGTATTCAGTCCAGTACCAACAGCGGTACCACCCAATGCCAGCTGTGCCAGGTGTGGCAGTGTGTTTTTAATAGCTTTGATTCCAAAATCGAGTTGTGCGGCATAGGCTGATAATTCCTGGCCTAGTGTTACAGGTGTGGCATCCATGAAGTGGGTGCGACCTATTTTCACCACCTTCATGTATTTTTTAGATTTTTCGGTGACCAGGCTTTTGAGATGCTCCAATCCTGGAATTGTGACTTCCACCAATTTTTTATACGCTGCTATGTGCATGGCCGTAGGAAATGTATCGTTGGAAGATTGGGATTTGTTGACATCGTCATTGGGGTGAAGAGCCTTTTTAGCATCTTCGAGTTTACCGCCTTTCAATACATGGGCCCTGTTAGCAATCACCTCATTGACATTCATGTTGGTCTGTGTTCCTGACCCGGTTTGCCAGACAACCAAAGGGAACTGGTCATCCAATTGCCCAGTATAAATTTCATTGCAAACGCGCGCTATAAGCTTGGCCTTTGCTTTTGGAAGAACACCAAGTTCTGCGTTTGTTTCAGCCGCAGCCTTCTTCAGGATGGCATAAGCTTGTATCACTTCCAAAGGCATTCTCTGGCCACCTATTTTAAAATTTTGACTGGACCTTTGGGTTTGCGCTGCCCAATATTTATCGGCAGGAACATTAACCGTTCCTATTGAATCTTTTTCTTTTCTGAATTTACTTGCCATTTCACTTTTAAATTTATGCTGCAAATGTAATGAAGAGTATATTAAATGAACATTCTAATGATTCAACTGGTTTTCTTACTATACATTATTAACTAAAAAACGAAAAGAACTATGGCTTTTGAATTACCCGCGTTACCCTACAGCACAGATGCACTGGAGCCACATATTGACTCCATGACTATGACGATACATCATGGCAAGCACCATGCAGGATATACCAATAAATTGAATGCAGCGATTGAAGGTACAGATTTGGAGGGCAAGTCCATCGAGGACATCCTTAAGAATCTGGACATGAACAATGGCGCAGTCAGAAACAATGGTGGTGGATACTACAACCACGACTTATTCTGGAAAGTGATGTCTCCAAATGGAGGAGGAGCTCCTACCGGTGATGTTGCTGCCGCTATCGATGAGTCTTTCGGTTCTTATGATGCATTCAAGGAAAAGTTTGCCGCCGCTGCCGGAACCCGATTTGGCTCAGGATGGGCTTGGTTGTGTGTACATCCTGGAGGTAAACTTGAGATTTGTTCTACGCCTAACCAGGATAATCCTATGATGCCCGGAATAGGATGTGAAGGAAATCCAATTATGGGGCTTGATGTATGGGAACACGCATATTATCTGAAATATCAAAACCGTCGACCTGATTATGTACAGGCATTTTTCAATGTCATTAATTGGGACGAGGTGAATAGCAGATACGCTGCTTCTAAATAGTGAATAAAAAAAAGCCAGCTTACTTAGCTGGCTTTTTTATTTAAAATTCTGCGTTTCCAGGAAAGCGTGGAAAAGGAATTACATCTCTGATGTTCGACATGCCCGTGATGAATTGAACGAGCCTTTCAAAGCCAAGCCCAAAGCCTGCATGTTCGCAGGTGCCAAAGCGGCGCGTGTCCAGGAACCAATCCATCTCTTCTGCCGGAATATCAAAGTCTTTCATTCTCTGTTCCAGTACCTCAAGTCTTTCTTCCCTTTGTGAGCCTCCGACGATCTCACCAATACCAGGAAACAGGATATCCATGGCCCGAACCGTTTTATCATCTTCGTTCATCCTCATGTAAAAAGCTTTAATTTCTTTTGGATAATCGGTCAGGATAACCGGCTTCTTGAAGTGCTTTTCGACAAGGTATCTTTCATGTTCTGACTGAAGGTCGGCACCCCAGTCTTCTATTACAAACTGAAATTTCTTTTTCTTATTGGGCTTTGACCCCATCAGGATGCGGATGGCTTCGGTATAAGTGATCCGCTCAAAATTATTTTCCAGGCAAAAGCGCAATTTTTCAAGAAGGGGCATCGGCGATCGTTCATTCTGTGGCTTTTGCTTCTCTTCATCAAGCAGTCGATTTTCGAGAAACTGAAGGTCCTCGCTGTTATTTTTAAGGCAATAGTCGATCACATATTTCAACAGATCTTCGGCCAGATCCATGTCATCATCGAGATCTGCAAAGGCCATTTCTGGTTCAATCATCCAGAATTCTGCCAAGTGCCTGCTCGTATTTGAATTTTCAGCCCGGAATGTAGGGCCGAAAGTGTACACGTCTGACAATGCCAGGGCTCCAAGTTCAGCTTCCAGTTGTCCCGACACGGTCAGCTTGGTTGCCTTTCCAAAAAAGTCGCTTTTAAAATCGACGGCCCCTTCTTCGTTACGAGCCACATTATCCAGGTCCAGAGTTGTGACTTGAAACATCTCTCCAGCTCCCTCGGCATCCGAGCCTGTGATGATTGGAGTATGCAGATAAACGAATCCACGCTCATTGAAAAAACTGTGTATGGCATAAGAAACGCTGTGTCGAACCCTGAAAATGGCACCGAATGTATTTGTCCTGAACCGCAGGTGAGCAATATCTCTTAAGAATTCAAGGCTGTGCTTCTTTGGTTGCAGAGGGTACTTGGATGGATCTGCGTCTCCCAATACTTCTAGATTCTCAACTACTATTTCAAGTTTTTGCCCCGCACCCTGTGATTCCTTGACAAGCCCTTCAGCTTTTAAAGCTGCTCCGGTTGTAATCCTTTTCAGGATTTCTTCGGAGATGCATTCCTTATCAACGACAAGTTGTAGTGTTGCCAGTGTTGAACCATCATTGAGGGCAACGAATTGATTATTTCTAAATGTCCTTACCCATCCTTTGACTGTAACCGTATAACCGGTTTTATCTGAAGCGAGGATTTCTTTTATCTTGATTCTTTTTGACATAATTCTAAAGCTATATGAAGCTGCAAAAGTAGTTTAAATGCCAATGAAATGGGAATAATTAAGCCCTGATAATGATTCTTAGCTTTCAAGTTCACTTATCAATTGCAGGGCCTGGTCATAAAGCTTTTCCGGGGAAGAGCTAAGTCCCGGAGCATACATAGCTTTTTCAGCTTCTTCAAATAATGCATCAAACAGCTTTATTTGATCCGCATCTAGCTGACTGAGTTTTTGGAGGGATTGCATAACTTCAGATCGGTTGATGTGCAAAGCCGGAATCATGTATTTGTCTTCAACAAATTGTTTGAGTGCCCTGGTCAGCTCTTCGTAGAAGGCGGCGGTTTTACTTGATTTAAGGGCTTCCAGTTCACAAAGTCTTTTCAATGCTCGTTCTCGAGCCTTTTGTCTGGCCAGGTATGCTGGATTAGTCTTACCAGATTTTTTCAGGTAGGCTATATATATAAATATGGACGCCACAGCGAGTGCTATAAAGACAAGAAATAGATTATGATAGAGGGATCCGTGGACTCTGTCTGGCCAGGTTTTTACTGAGCTGTCATGGCTTAATTCAAGCGGATCTTTCTTATCTGCTATATCTTTTATTGCTGTACCACTACCCTGGATAACATTGATTGGGGGCAATACTTTTTTTATCGTGATATAGTTCTGACTGTCCGGTGAGAAGAAGCTGAATTCAGGTTTCAAAATATGGGTGCCGGGATACTTGGGGACAAGCAGGTATTCATAAACTTTCTTGTGCATCCTTTTCCCATTGGATACATACAGCGAATCGCGGAGTGTATTTGGATCATAGATATCAAATGAGTCGCTTGCCATCCAATTCGGCGGAAGCACAGTTTTGCTATCCCCGTCACCCCAAATACTCATATTGATGACAAGGGCGTCATCGGTTGTTAATGTCCTTTTCTCGAGCCTGGTATTCATTTTATAATCACCTACAGCACCTGAAAAAGAAGCAGGTGCATCATCGGGGGTATTGCCAACAATTATCTCGAGACCATCGGTGAGTACGCGTTCATTTCTGAGTTGATTGGAAAAAAAGAAGCTGCGTGAAGACCTTTCAGAGGCAATGCCCAGAGTGACTACGGCAGGTTCAATTTTATAGATGCCTCTTTGCTGAGGGTACAATGCAATCTTACGAAGCACTTTAGTCGTATATTCGACACCGTTAATCAGTTCCCGTCGAGCAGCTTCCCGTTCTGTATTTATGGGCTGTGTGTAGAATCCTTCAAAATCACTTCCAGCATCTATATTATATGATCTAATATCAAGGCGGGTATAAAGCTTGTAACTAAGAATAAGTTGTTGGCCTATGTAAGCGGTCGTATCAGAAAGACTTGTTTCTACGAAGTAATCTCTTTTATCTCGCTTGGTGCTTTCATTGGCTTTGACTACTTCTACAGTCAAAGTCTCAGTGTATAGAATTCCTGTAAAACTTTCAATTGCAGCAGCACCTATGATTAATGATCCGGTTTTTAGAGGTCGCAGAGTATAGCCATAGCTCATCTTTTTACTCATCTTGCCGTTGACGATACTCATCGAACTACTGCGGTTGGGACCTGCGATTATCCTGAAATCCTTGAAGCTAGGTGGTCTGAAATTTTTCCCATCCCCATTTTCAAGGACAAATTCTACATCGACATATGAATTGTCCAATATCTCCCTGGCGTCAGTCTGCACATAGAACTTGATTCCTTGTGCTTGAATATTGCCTAGCTGCAGGTAAGTGGCAATAATCAATAGAAAAAAGCGCATCTATATTTTTCTTAGGGGTTTCTTGGATTTTGATTTTTTCTTCTTTGGCTCAGCCATCTTGTAAGGCATTTCCGGCCAGTTGAATGAGTCAAAGATAAAATTGTTTTCCATGACTGGCGGGCCTTCTATAATACCTTCTGGATTTGGATAGACATTCAATTCTAAAGCTTTAGTTTCTAGGGTAAGATCTTCGTCGACTAAGTAGGCAGGAGGAATGAAAAACTGTCCTATGCGTTCAGGACGCAGCAAGAAGCTTATAGACTTTTTACTTTTCATATCCCCATTAATAATCTGAACCGAGGATTTGTAATTGGGTCCGCTGATCAGGTGCATACCTTCAAAATCAGGTGCTTCAAATTCTGCTTGAGAATCTTCTATTGTGAAGTTCAGTCGAAAAGAATTTCCCAATAAAATACTGTCTGAACTGAGTTGAACCGAGAAACTTTGGGCTTGTGTGCAAAAACCCAAACACAGAAAGAGTAGCAAGTTCAAATACTTCATGATATGGGATTTTTTTGATTTAAATATATGACTATTAACACATTAGCTACAGAATTGTATGCCTGATCAAGGTTAAAAAAAATTTAAAATATTACCAGTCCTTTACAGGTCGTTTCCTGTTGCTGTTAAACTTTCGCATCTTTTCCTGAACTTTTAGCTCTTCATTCTGGATGATTTCCAGAAGTTTTCTTGCATCGGTGCTGTCCAATTCCTGCTTCTCCAATCGTGTGCTGTCAAAGCTTGATGGATTATTCCTATTGAGAGAATCGGGCTGTGCATTTTGTTGCTGCTCTTCTTGATTTTGTTGTTCCTGTTGCTGCTCTTCTTGATTGTTGTTTTGTTGGTCGTTTTGTTCCTGCTTGTTTTCTTGCTGATTATTATTTTCCTGATTTTGCTGCTCTTCTTGATTTTGTTGTTCCTGTTGCTGCTGCATCATTCTCAGCGCCTGCCGTGTAACAGCCAGATTATAGCGGGCTTCTGAATTTTGTAGATCTAGTTTTATGGCATCTTTGTAAGCACTGGCAGCTTCCTTTAATTGTTGATTTTCAAACAGGCTATTCCCAAGGTTGTAATAAGCCCTGGACCTGTCGGCATCGTTTTGAGCGAGATTGACCGCTGACTGAAAATATTCTGCTGCTTCTTCGAAGCGTTCCTGCTTATAAGTTGTGTTGCCCAGGTTGTAATCAGACTTTAAGGATCTTTCTTTTTCCCTGGCTTTACGGTAGTACTCTTCGGCGCTTTCAAAATTTTCCACAGTGTAGTGGTCATCACCATTGAGAAGTAATTTATGAGAGGACTGTGATGATATCTCAAGGACTGTAGCACAGATAAGAACTAGTATGAAGTAAACTCTGTTCATCGTGTTAAAATACTTTTGAGTTTATCCGATGTTCCCTTAAGCGTACTTAATAATAACTCAACTGAAAGAGCGAGTATTGCCATGAAAATGAAGTATTGAAAGTAACTGTTGTAGTCGGTGAATGATCTTTGCTCCACTTCCTTTTTTTCAAGCCGCTCCAGTTCTCCCTCCAGCTGACTCAACACAGAGCTGCTGTTATTAAGGAGAAAAAACTTTCCACCACCTGCCTCAGCAATATTCTGCAGGTTATTGACATTGAGTGAGCTTACAACAGCTTGCCCTTCATTATCGCGTTTCAAAAACCGCTTTCCCCCTTTGATAACTGGAATATTAGCACCTTCTTCAGTTCCTATACCAAGAGTAAATGTATATATGCCATTATCAAATGCTTCTTGCGCTGCTTCCACGGCTTCAGTCTCATGATTCTCTCCATCGGACACTATGATAAGTGCTTTCTGGCTTGGAGAATCATCTCCGAATATGGTTTGAGACAATTCAATGGCATCGGCTATCACAGTACCCTGGGTTCCGGCCTGGCTTGGATTGGCACTTCTGATAAAGGTTTCTGCCGATGCAAAATCATTGCTTAGTGGCATTTGGAGGTAAGCAGACCCGGCAAAGAATACAAGGCCAACCCGATCACCCCGCAGTTTTTTCAACAATTCAGAAAGCATAAACTTAGCGCGTTCCATGCGGTTGGGTGAGATGTCTTCTGCCAGCATACTTTGAGAAATATCCAGAGCAATGACGATGTCTGAGCTTTTAATCTTTACTGTTTCGGTACGGCTTCCCCACTGAGGATTGGCCCAGGCAATAATCATGGCAGTAAGAGCAAAAACCGTGATGCCGTATTTAAGCCATGCTTTTCCTTGAGACCAATTACTGAAAAGTCTTTGTATTGTAGGGTAGTGACCTGCTTGCTTAAGCTTTGATTTTTTGTAGCGCAGCAAAAAGGCGAACCACAGCAGTGCGGGGATGATTAGAATGAGTAACCATAATATGCCTGATGCTTCAAATCTAAACATACGATGGTGGGTAGAATTATTCTGTCTCTTCGAGGATACCCGCTATTTCTGGATCGACGAGCACTCTCCCGCAGTGTTCACATGTGATGATTTCCTTTCTGTCTCCGATTTCGATCTGGAGTTGAGGAGGTATTCTGTTGAAACAACCACCGCAAGAACTTCTTCTATATGTTACAACAGCTAAACCATTTCGGTAGGCAGCGCGTGTTTTGTCGTAATACTTAAGCATACGCTCTTCGATGTTTTCGCGTGCTTTTTCAGATTCTTTCCGGAGTGCTTTTTCTTCTTTCTCCGTCTTGGTGATGATTTTCTCCAGTTCGGCTTTCTTGGTAACAAGATCCTTTTCCTTGGATTCTTTACGTTCAGTAGTAGCCGTCAGCGTTTCGGTTTTCGCTAGTTTTTGATCGTTAGCTTCTTTTATTCTTTTCTCTGAAAGTTGAATTTCCAAAGTCTGTAGTTCTATTTCTTTAGTAAGGGCTTCGTATTCCCTGTTATTTTTTACATCATCAAGCTGTTTGTTATATCTTTCGATGAGTGTTTCACAGGTTTTAATGTTCTCCTTGTGAGTGGCAATTTTTCCATCGACTTCTTCAAGCTGCGAATTCAACTTGTTGACCCTGGTTTGAAGACCTGTAATTTCATCTTCTAGATCGCTTACCTCGATAGGTAGGGCACCTTTCAGAATTTTTATTTCATCGATTTTAGAATCTATGATCTGTAAGTCATACAGATTCTGAAGCCTCTCTTCTACAGTTTTAGTTTTCTTAGCCATTTTTAGAGATAATTAACCGGATTAGTATTCACTTTTGTGTAATGGGATGCAAAATTACTAAATTTATTTGTCAAAATCTCGTGCAACATTCTAATTGTGTGCCTTTCACTCTCATAGTGCCCAATATCAGCGATAACTATCTGGTTTTCAGCGTCAAAGAACTCATGGTATTTGAAGTCTGAGGATATAAAAACATCCGCATTTCGGGCTTTTGCTTCCTCTAGTAAGAATCGGCCGGAACCACCGCAGAGGGCTACCTTTTTTATGGGCTTATTCAACAGATTTGTATGCTTAAGTGTCTTCAGGTCAAGGGTGGATTTTAGGGCATCCAGGAAAGCTTTCTCATCCATCTCCCGGGAAAGTGTGCCAATAGCGCCTGAACCGATTGCTTTTTTCTTGTATTCCAAGCCCGGTTTTGGCGATAATATATCTGTGTTTTCAAGACCTAGAAGCTCTGCCAGGTAGGTGCTGACACCATGGTTGTAGACATTATCGAGATTGGTATGGATGGCAACCAGGTTGATATTGTTTAACAGTGCTTTCTGTACGGTTCTTTGTACATAATTATTGCCCGTGAGGCGCTTGATGCCGCCAAAAATAATGGGGTGGTGAGAAAGTACTACGTTTGCGCCCAGGGCGATGGCTTCATCAATGACGTCTTCTGTAGCATCAAGGCTTACGACTACCCCTTCGATCTCGTCTTGAGGATTACCTACCAGATGGCCGCTGTTGTCGTAAGTTTCCTGGTATTCGAAAGGTGCCAGGTCCTGTAAAAACTCAAGTAATCCACTTAGCTTCATTCGTTTAGCTTTTGTATTCTTTTAATCAAGTCTGAGCTTGAATACCCGGGTAAAAAATCAAGGATTTTAACCTCTCCGCCATTGTCTTCTACGATATCGGCTCCCACGATTTCATCCTTTGTGTAGTCACCACCTTTTACAAGGATATCCGGCTTTATTGCATCAATAAGGTTGTATGGTGTGTCTTCCTGGAAACTGGTTACAAAATCTACACACTCAAGGGCGGCCAGCATGGCCATTCGGTCATTGAGACTGTTTACGGGCCTGGATTCTCCTTTGATCTGTCTTACCGAGTCGTCAGAGTTAAGAGCCACAATAAGTACATCGCCCAGCGTCTTGGCTTTTTGGAGGTAGTCCATATGGCCTGGATGCAGAAGGTCGAAGCATCCATTTGTAAATACAATGGATTGCTTATTCGTCCGCATCAGGTCGACAAGGCTTTCCAGGGCAGGGGTATCAAGAAATTTATCCAATGAATCAAATTATCATTTAAAGATACGTCATCTGATTCTTTCTTTGCGGGTATAGTACTGGAAGTCCTGTTTAATTTTTTTCCCGTCGATGGTGACTGCGCATTGGGCAGGAGCTTTGACCAGTTCCCGAGCAAACGAGATATCCCAGCTGTAATCCACACCCCCAGCTATAGTGTTACGCTCCAAAACCCATTGATTGACCTAATCAACTTATTCTTTCAGCGTCGAGATATATCAAAGCGGGCATTTACGCCTGTGCTTAACGAGACTTTAAGTCGAATTTTAAGCAATGCTTTTTTGATAATTATTTTCAAAAATTATTGCAGAATGTCACCAATCAAATTAAATTTGTTGCCGCTTTTTACTTAAGCCGAGGCTTTGGTAAACGCGTTTCACTTGAGCAAAGGTATCAGGTTTATAAAATACAAATCCTGACATGAGCGCAGCGAATTGTCAGGATTTGCCTCCAAAGATTCTTCCTACGCGCAGCTTTGGCAGGCAGGCAGCTTGAACCAGCTTCGCCAAATTAAATAGTTAATCAGGTTAACTCAGATGTGTAGGAAAAAAAATATGCCTCCTTAGCTCAGCTGGTTAGAGCGGCGGACT
>Ga0075480_10003048_pt1 | contig 10771 bp, 15 predicted proteins | sample DEB08_DNA_7_FD_81590 | JGI IMG/M metagenome (GOLD analysis project Ga0075480, IMG submission 81590) | Aqueous microbial communities from the Delaware River and Bay under freshwater to marine salinity gradient to study organic matter... | ecosystem: Environmental > Aquatic > Marine > Coastal ... | reverse complement strand
GTTCCTGCGCCGCCATAGGTCGCGGCCTGCGGTACGTTCGCCAGCGTCACCGTCTGCCCCGTCGAGCTCGAGTCTGTGACGTCAATGACGCTCAAGTCCGAGGGCCGCAGGGCGTAGAGCCCGTTGAGCTGATCGTCGAACGCGATCGGCCCATCACCGCCGCCCGGATCCTCGAGCGTGAGGGTCGTGCCCGTGACGCTCGTGACACGCCAAGCAGCGAATCCGAGTGTCGACTTCTCCGCTCCTCCGTCGACTTTCTTGCCCGTCGGGATCGTGACGGTGCTGACCGTGAGCGAGTCCTGATCGCGCTGGTAGCTCTGCAGGTTGCCCCTGCCGAACGACGTGCGCACCGTCGGCTCGCCTGCGCCGCGCGTGCCGAGCTTGATGAGGTAGCGCGCGTTCGCGTCGTCGCGCTCGACCCAGCGCTCGAGCTGCAGCCGATCGGCCACCTCGGTGATGAGCTCGAGACAGCTGTAACGCTCCCACGCGAACGTGAGCGGCGTGGTGTTGCTGACCGTATCGAACACGAAGTGGCCGAGACCCTCGGCCGTGAGGCGCGGGTTGATGAACTGCGTGAAGATTTGGGTCGCCGTGCTGTCGTAGACATTGAAGCTGAACGACACGGCGCCGCCCGACTGAGCGCGCAGCACGAGCGGCCGCGCGAGCTCCGTGAGCAGGCTTTCGGCCTCGATGCCTGTCTCGGCCTCTCCACCTCCGCGCCCGTCCAAGATGCGGATGATGCGCCACTCGCTGACCCGGCCGAGCTCGTCGGTCACCTTGAGGACGTGGCGCGGCTGGGCAGTGCGCAGCCAGTCGGCGTCCCACGGCGCGATGATGTTGAGCACGTCCGTGCCGTCGATGGCGGTCTTCATGCGGGCTGTCGCCCATGCGTCGACCATCGTCAGCCGGGTTGCGCCGCTCGCGTACTCCGGGTCGTCCCAGAGCTCGATCTTCCAGCTCGTCATTCGGAGAACGTTCCTACGCGGCCGGCGTTGCGCTCCTCACGGATCACGCCGCGGCCGTAGTAGTCGTCGAGCTGGCGGGCGATGTCGCTGCCGATCTGACGGCCATCTGCGCCACCCCCGGCGTGGACTGTGATGGTCGGAGGCGGGCGCTTGTTCTGCTCCTCGAGCGCGTCGGCGATGCGCTTGGTGTTCTCTGCCGTTGCGACGTTGGCATCGGTGCTCTTGGCCGCCATCTCTTCGCTCTGCTTGGCCTTCTCGTCGGGCAGCTCGAGCCCCTTGATCTCCTCGCGAGCCTCGCCGAGGTCCTTGTACGCCTGCCCAAAGCCCTTGCCCGTGTCGATCAACGCCTGACCCGCTCGGATCACGCCCTTGGCGCTCACGAACGGGATGGCGTCGATCGCCTTACCGATGCCGTACACGGCGTAGCCGATGGCCTTGGCGATGAGCTCGGCGACCTTAAAGAAGATCTGCCCGACGTAGGTGAACGCGATGGCGACGGCTTTGATGATCGGGAATAGGGCCTTCAAGATCGAGCCGAGCGCCTTCCCGAGCACTTGCCCGATGATGCGGAACGGCTCCATCAAGCTCTCGATGACAGGCTTCAGCGTCTCGAACGCCTCGCCCAATATCTCCATAAGCAGACCCAGCGGCGTGAACTTGCTCGCCAGATCCATCGCATTCCCGCCGAGGCCCTGCAGCTTCTGCTTGCTGATGTCGGTCGCGTCTTGGAAGATCTTGCTGACGCCCGTGAGCTCGTCGGTCCGCTGCGCGAGCCGCTGCTGCGCCTCATTCACCGCGATCGTGTGCGCCTGCTGCGTGGCGGTGTCGACCGTCAGCTTCTCGAGCGCTGCGCTCTGTAGGCCGACCTTGTTCTCGTTCTCGATCAGCGCAGCCGTGACCGGAGCGATGCCCGTGGTCATCAGGTTGCTCATGCTCAGGCGTTGCGTTTCTTGTGCTGCGGTTATTGCATCTGAGCTGTTGGTGAGCGCGTCGGCGACGGTCTGGCTGGCTTCCATCGTAGGCCCGTAGAGCGCGTCGACTGCGGCGGCGTTGCTGCCAGTCACGCCGAGGTCGAGGCTCGGCGCGCGGAGCTCGCTGATGATCTGCTTGGCGGTGTCGATGCCACTGCGCACCTTCTCGGGTAGCTCGATGCCGAATCTTGCGGCGAAATTGCCGACCGCCTCACCGACTTGCATGATCTTCTCAAAGATCCATGAGAAAGCGCCGCCCACTGCGCTCGTGATGGTCTGCGCGAGGCTTGCCATCGTTTCAATCAAGCCGCCGACGAGATTGCGGAACGTCTCGCTGCGCGTGTAGACGACCGCCAGCGCTGCAGCCAAAGCCCCGAGCGCGACGACTGCGATGCCGAACGGGTTGGCGAGGAACACCAAGTTGAGCGCCCTCATCACCGGCAGCAGCGCGCTGACCTGTTGTATCGCGAAGCCGAGCACGACCAACAGTGGGCCAATCGCAGCAGCGACCGCAGCGACGGCAGTGGCCACACGCAGCGCCTCGGGGCTCATGTTGGCCAGCCGGGCCGTGACTTGCGTGATCGCGTTGATAAGCGCGAGCCGCATGGGCTCGATGGCCTTGCCAATCCGCTCGACCTGATCTCCGAAGTCGTTCATCGCCTGCGTCATGCGGCCGCCGACGGTCTGGGCCATAGACTGGGCGGTGCCGCCGACCTGCGTCTCGAGCGCTTCGAGGATCATCTTCTGCGCGTCGAGCATCCGATTATTATCGGCGAGGTCCTTGATCTGCTCCTTCTGCTGCTCGGAGAATGACACACCCACGCGCTGCAGCGCAGTCAGCCCGATCTTCGGGTTCTCGATCGCCTTGCCGAGCATCACCATAGAGCTCTGCAGGTCTGTGCCGAGGAGCGCACTCATGTCCTGCCCGACCATCAGCGTCCGGTCGAAGATGTTGTTCATGGCCCCGGTTTCGTTCCGAATGCCCTTGAATGTCAGCAGCACCGAGGCCCCGGCGATGGTGGCCTCGTCGCCGAAGGTCGTCACGCCCTGCAGCTGCGCCGCCAGTGTGCGCACGTGCTCGCTGGTCACGCCGGCCTCTCCACCCGTGGCACGCAGGACGCCCTCGAGCTTTGCGAGAGCCTCCTCTTGCTGGTCGACGGCGCGAGCCGCTGCAACGAAGCCGCCCACGATCGGAGCGGTCACGGCGAGCGACATCGTTTGGCCGATGTCTCGCATCTTCTGGCCGACCTGATCCAGCTTCGCCGTCGTGCTCTGCATGGCGTTCTGGAACTCAGCCGTGCGCGCAATGAGATCGACTGCAATGGTTGCCGCGATTGCCATCTATCTCCTCCGTCGATCTCGTACCTTGCTCTCGGCCCGTGCGGCCGCCATCTGCTGCGCTTCCTCTCTGCCCTTCAGCTCGTAAAAGGCGCGCCACTCCTCGAGCTCCACACTACTCAGCTGCTGGAAGAGGACCCGCGGGTGTGGGTAGCCGAGCTTCTCGCAAAGCACGAACCCGAACACCCGCAGGGGCCTCTGCTTTAGTTTCCCAACAGCTCGTCCTCGTCGCTCTTTGTGATCGCGCTCAGTCGCGCGGCCACGCTGTAGAGACGGTCGAGGGCTGCAGCGCTCTTGCCGCCGAGCTGCTGGATCTGCGAGTCGGTGAACAAACGCTCACCCTCCTCGTCGCAGACCGTGCGCGCCACGAGCTTCGCCCGCAGGTTGCGCATATCGGTCTTAGCCTTGCCACCTTTCTCGAGCGAGATGACCGAGCTTTCCCAGTCGTCGCGCTCGGCTGCAGTCAGACAGCGAACGTAGACCTCCCCGCCCCATTCAGGAACCTCGACCAGCTCGCGCGGCAGGTCGTCGGCCTGAAGGATGAGGTCAGCGGTGAGGATCGCCATTAGCTTGTCGTCCGCGCCAGCGTACCAGCGTTCTCGAAGCTGACCGTGATCGAGTTGATCTCGCCCACGCCCTGCCCGAACGGCGGCATCGAGGTTAGCAGTGCGCTGCCTGCATACTGCGGATTGGTCGCCGAGGTGGCGCCCGTGTCTGCGCGGATCGTCAGCGTCTTGACGGTGCCGACGTCTGCGAACAGCGAGCCGGTCACGGTGGCGCTGGTGTCCTCGTAGAGCTCGACCTCGGCGCTCCACGCCTTAAGCCCGCCGATGTGAGTGCGAGTCGTGTCGCCCATCAGCGTGTCGTCGAGAGCTTCGGCCTCGTAGTTGAGGGTGACCGATCGAACGAAGCTCGACAGGTCGGTGCCCGTGCCCCAGAGCACGTAGGCGTTGGTGAGTACGGTGCTGGCCATGTTATTCTCCAATCCCGGCAGAAACAATGAACGAGGCCGACCCGCCGGTCAGGGTCCACGTGGCTCGCCAGTACTGGTCTGTGATCGCGCCGGCCGCCGAGCCCCATTCGGCTGTGACGCCCGTCGCTGCTGAGAATGTGATGCGATCGGTCGGTGCCGAGAAGCCCGTCGTCGAGTCGCTCTGGATCTTCATCGTGAGCGTCGCGCCTGTCGCGAGGCTGGTGATGTGCAGCGCGCCGTATACGTTCTCGCCGGCTGCGACTGCGCCGAGGTTCTGCTGCGCTGCGCTGGCCGTGCCGCTGGCTGTCTGGTTCGCGAGCATGAGCCCGCGCACGAGCGGTCCTGCGGCCTCCATCTCGACACTGAAGCCGAGCAGCTCGCCGACTGCGGCGCTTGGGCTGTAGCTGGTGCCGAGCGTTTGGGCCAGATACGCGACCTCGCCGGCATCGGCTCCGTCGCTGCTGATCGTCACGACCGTCGTGCCACCGATGCGGCTGAATACCGTGTCGTCGGTGCCGGCAGTCCAGTAACCCTCGTGCGACATCGTGGTCGTCTTCAGCCCGCCGGTATGCTTGCGCGTGTCGTCGCCGAACGTGGTCTCGTCCAGAGCGTCGACGCCGTATTCCACGGCGAGCGCGTTCATTTGGCCGCTCAGGTCGTGCTCGTCGACGTAGAGCTTTGCGTTCGTTAGTACTTGGCTCGCCATATCATTCCTCGCTCTCGTCGTACCAGATGCGCAGGTCAGTGCTCACCCGGTGAAGTCGCGTGTCGTCCTCGTAGAAGTCCGTGTCGGCCTCGATGAATATCTGCTGCACCAATTTAACGCCGAGCAGGGTTCGCTGCACTACACTGTCGCCGTCACGCTGCAGCACGGTGTCATCGTCGCGCTCGAGCACCTGATCGGCTCGGGTCGCGACCGGCGTGAATCCGCGGTAGCGCTGGAGCGCTTTGCGCACCGCGACGGCGAGCTCACGCGCGCCGGCGTAGGTCTGCGCATAGACGTCGACCTGCCATGTCGAGTCGACCGACCCCGTGTCGCGCCCCATCACCGAAGTGCGCTCGCTGCTGATCTGGTTGTACACTACCACCGGGAAGGTGACGCGCTGCGGCACGATGTTCGGGTAGATGCGTGTGCCAACCAGCGCGCTCACCGCTGCGTTGTTCTTGAGCACATAAGCGAGCTGCCCGCCGACGCCGCCGTAGACGCTCATCGGAACGACTCCTCGCACATCTTGCGCACGCCCTCGATGAACTTCTCGGTGGCGCGCGGCTTAACCGAGCGGCTCGCGCGCCTGATGTACGGGTTCGGCGCTTGCTTGCTTGTGCCCTTCTCGACCATGCCGGTGTAGTACGGCAGCGAGACCACGCGCACGAGAACGCCGCGCTGGTCGATCTGCGCCTTCTTTACGACTACATCTTGCGACAGCTTGTTTGCGTAAATCTTGCCGTTGCGCTTCTTGCGAGATGCGCCACGACCCAGCCCCGAGTTTGGCGCACGCCGCTTGATCTCTGCAGCCGTCTCCTCACCGCCGGCGTAAGCCGCGCGGGCCAGCACCTCAGCGGCACGTAGGCTGCCGAGCTTCTTCAGGCTGCGCTCGAGCTCTCTCGCGTCAAACTTGATCGAGACGCTCATGGCACGGCCTCGCTGTCGGGCTGCGGCTCGAAGATGCGGGTGCGGCAAAGCAGCTCACGGCGGCGCCCCGTCGGGTCGGCGACGAAGATGATGTCGTGAATCGTGCCTGTGACGATCTCTCGGATACGCCAGCGAGGGTCGAACGTACTGCGGTAGCGCAGGCGCCACTCGATGTCGTAGGAGCTCACTCGCTGCTCGAAGCTCTCGCCCTCGTTGCCGCTGCTCACGCGCTTGCTGGCATAGGTGCGAACCACCTCCGTCCACGTCGGCACGGGATCGCCGAAAGCGTCCTGCGTCTCGACCGGCTTCTCGATCGCGACCAGCGTGCGCAGCGAGCCCGCCCTCACAGCCAGCGGCTCCGGTATTGATTGAGTAGCGCGGTCACCGTAAACGGCACCTCGGCCGGGAATGCAGAGAACGGGCTCTGCGTCGGCTCACGATTCTCAAACCACTGGGCCAGAAGCAGCAGCATTGCCTGCTTCAGTGAGCTCGGCACAAGGCTCGCCGACGTGTAGCCTGCGACGAAGACGATGCGCACAGCGCCGGCCTCGGCGCGCGCGACCGGTATGGTGGCGTTCGCGGCCCATTGCACGAAGCCGATCGGCTCGCCGGTCTGGACTTGGTACTGGCTCGCCGAAAGCGTCTGCTCTGTGCCGTTGTTGTCGATGTACTTGATCGAGCTCACCGACTGAAGCGGCGGATACGGCAGCTCGAGCACGCCGTCCCACCATTCGTCGTAGCGCACTTCCCACGTCTGCGTGAGCAGCGCGGTGCCCGTGTTCTGCTCGACGTACTCACGCGCGACGTCAGCCACCGCGTCGGCGTATGCCTTTTCGGTGTCGTCTTCCACGAGGCGTAGATGCCGATACACCTCGCTGGAGGTGACAGGATCGAGCACCGGCGCGGTCGTGCGCGTGAGTGAGCGCCAGTCCATTAGCTGGCCTTGGTGCGCCGGCGGCGACGGGGCTTGGCCTCGGCGGTCTCGACCTCGGGCTTCGCCTCGGCGACCTCGACGGGCTTGCTCTTCGGCGGAGCCTCGAGCCATTCGGCGGCGTCGGCCATCACCAGCTGCTGACCGAGCTCGAGCTCGACGTCGTACTCCTTGCCGGCTGCGAGCACGCCGCTCGGGCCTGCTGCGGTCTTCGTCATTCGAATCTTCACTTCACCCTCCTGTATCTGTGCTCGATCTCTTCGGCGCTCGGCAGCTCCTCGCGCGGCGTGCGGGTTACGATCGCGCGCCCATCTTCCCACTTGATCTCGACGTCTTCGCTGTCGTAGCCGTATGGCTTTTCGCTGGCCGGCACACAAGCGTCGAGCAGCGTCGTCTCGACGGGCACCTCGGTCTTGATGCCTCGAGCGTGCGCAATGCCGAGCAGGTACTCGACAGAACCGCGGCCGCTCTCGGCCTTGGCCCTGTCTTCGTTGTACGTGAAGTCGCAGCCGAACAGCTTGATGGCGCTCGGCTTGTGGCAGATCGCCCACGCCACCGCCCAGCTGACCGTGTTGTTCATATAGGCGGTGCCGAGATTATTGATCACCTCCTCGATCGGCATCTCGTGCGCGTTCGGATAGTCCTCATGCGCGCGAGACGTCAGCCATGGCTGGTTGTAGTCCTTGAGCCACTGCATCGTCCCAACCAGCGGCGGGTTCTCGCACAAGCGGCCCTCTTCCATTGCTGCGACCCGAATCTCCTGAATGCGCAAGTCATCCATCGCGACGAGCAGGTCGTGCTGGATGACGCTGCCCATCGCGTTGATCGCGATGACGTAATCGGCCACGCGATGCCGGCCGCCGAAGTGGCTGGCCAGAATCGCCCAGCTTGCCGAGGTGCGGCCCATCGCGACGATCGCGATCGACTTGCCCTCGAGCTCTGGAAACTGCGGTATGTGGTGCATGGGGTCACCAGTTGATTATGAGGTTGCCAGAATGCCGACGCCTTCGAGCGCCGTGATGATGGCGTTGATCGCGGCAGCGTTGTCGGCTGCGTTTCCGCTGGCTGCAACGGCTGCCACGTTCGCAGCCTGCGAACCTGCTGCCGTGATCGTTGCGCCTGAGCTGATCGACAGCTCGCCGCCCACGACCCAAACAGCGCCGCCCTGCTGTTCGTAGTTGTCTGTGTTGTAGCTCATTGCTTTGTCCTTATGGGGAAAGCGAGAGGGTCGGGGCCAGTAGATTACGTGCCCCATGTCACGCAGCCCACACCGTGAGGCCCCGACCCTATACGTTACGCCTTCTGTGTGCTCTGCGGCGCGTTGATCGGATCGCCGAGGATGGCGACCACCGAGTGCACGCCCGTAGCAGCGCCCGCGACATCGAGGTCGACGGTCACATATCGGTCGATGCCGATGTAGCCGATCTTGGCGATCTCACCGTCGGAGGTCGCGCCCGAGATGGTCGCGCCTGCCTCGGTGCCGATCAGATCAGCGTCGGCCACAGCCGAGAGCGAGCCCGTTGCTGAGCCGCTCTTGACGGTCGGCGTCAGCACGAAGCCCGTAGCCGAGACTGCGCCGTTCGAGATGATGAAGGTCACCGAGTTGAACCCGGCGCGATCGATCACCGTGCCAGCTGCCGCACCGGTCGCCGCAGGCGATACCGGGTCGAGCACCTGCACCGGCTTGATGTTGGAATACATATCCGCTGCCATTGTTCTTTCTCCTTAGGCGAGGGTGACGCGAGCGAAGGCCTCGCCGAAGATCGGCATCCCGTCGACCGCATGGCGGCCAAGGAACCCGTCCTGCCCGTTGGCGGCGTAGAGCTCGACCAAGCGCTGCACGGTGAGGTTGAGCGAAGTGGCGACCCAGTAGTAGCTGAAGTCACCGAGGATTCCGACGTACTGGCCGGTCGTGAAGGTGTTCGGAGCGAACTCCGAGGTGACCACCGGCAGACCGAGCAGCTGGTCCGACACGCTGTCGCGGATGCCGGGCTGCCAGAGGTACTGACCGTCGCCGTCCTTGAGCTTGGCGATCTGCTTGAGCGCGTCGCGGTGGAACACCCAGCGCGCGTTACCGAGGTAGCCGCCCTTGAGCGAGTACTTGACCTCAAACAGGTTGTCGGCGCCGATCGCAGTGGTGGTGTTGCCGGTCGAGACGTCGCGGCCGGTGGCGATGCCGTCGTCGCTGGCGGTGAACACGCCCAGCGGCTGGCCGGCGCCGTTGCCGGTCATGAACGCCTTCTCCTCGGTGACCCCGAACTTGTACGCCATCTGGTCGCGAACGATGGTCTCAGGGTTGATGGCCGAGGCCCGCAGCAGCTTGCGGCTGACCTTGATGAGCTTGGTCAGGTCGTGCGGGTGCAGCTCGCGCTTCCCGAAGGCGAGCGTCGAGTCCTCGGAAACCGAGCCGATCTCGCTGGTCCAGTCGGCGTCGGCCATGTCGGTCTCGATGGTCGGCCGGCCAACGCTGTCGCCCGTAGTGAGCGTGTAGTTCGTGGCCAGCTGACGGACGAACACCTGATCGCGCACCTTCTCAAGCAGCGAGGCGATGAAGTCCACCGGCACCATGTAGCCGCCCGACGAGTCGGGTGCCGACTGGAGCGCACGGGCTTCGCCGGTCTTCAGGTAGTTGCGGAAGTTATCGCGGTACTCGCTGGTCGCGATTTCCGGGCGAGCGCGAACGGCGCCCTCGACCAGCTCGCGGACCTCAGGACGCAGCCCCTCGAGCACGGCCTCGGCGCGCTGCTCGGGCTTTGCGGCCACGGCGCGCTCCTCGAGCTGCTCGAGCTCGGCGGCTTCGCGCTGGGTTGCCTCAACGCGATCGAGACGCTCGCGCAGCGAGGTCGCCTCATTCATCAGCGCGTCGTACTTCTCGGTCTCCTGCGCGTCGAAGTCGCGGTTCTCATTCTCCGCGAGATCGACGAGCCCGCGAGCCTCGGCGATCAGCCGCGCCCGCTCGTTCCTCAGTTCGTTGATCTTCATGGTTCTCTCTGGTAATGGTGATTATCGCCGCCGAGCGGGTCAGGCTCTGCCCCGATGGGCTACGGCATCTGGTCCTCGAGCTCGACGCGCCGCTTGGCGTGCTTGACCCGAGGGTGATCGTTGCGCGCTTCGGGCGCGCTGGCCTTCGCTCTCTCGAGAGCTCGGGCCGAGACTACGGTCTGCGAGTAGGCCGGGTAGACGACCGGACCCACGTCGAAGAGCTCTCGTACTTGCGTGATGTAGCGCACCTGACGCCCATCGTCGCGCTGCTCCCAGCGGTCTTCCTCGACCGTGAAGGCGAAGCTGTTGCCGGTCACGTCGCCGCGCTCGATGAGCTCGTAGACGTCACGGCGCGACGGCGGCAGGTCGGGCACCTCGTAGAAGAGCCCGTCGCTGCGCGCCTCGATGCGCAGGGTACCGCTGGCCGTGCGGCCGAGCAGGTAGTTGCTGTCGTGGTTGTAGAGCGCGCGCACGTCGCTCGCCTCGATGGCGGCGTCAAACGCACCCTCTTCGATGATCTCCGTGAAGCCGCCGAGGTCCTCGCTCTCTTGACCGATGACGGCGGCCATGCCGCTGATCGACATCGCCCCGTCGTCGTCTTGTCTGAGCTCGAGTTTCTCGAGCGGCACGAACCGTCTTTCCATGTTTTCGCCTCGGCTAATGTTCTGCCGTAATGTATCCTCTTCCGTATACTGCTGCCACGTGCTGAAGCAGAACGCGAGCCGCTGGTCCTGATCGGGGAAGTCAGTCATCGACTCCTCGTCGGCCATGCAGCGGCTAATGAACTCGTCCTGCGTCTCGTCTGCGGTCGGCTCTGGCATTAGCTGCTCGCGATCATCTGGCACTCGCAGCCCTTATGCAGCGGAGGGTGCCGAATGGTTTGGGTGATGCGCAGCTGCTGGCCCTCGCCTCCCTCGAGCTCGAGCCCGTCAGAAGCAAAGGGCTCCGCAATGGTGACGACCGTGCCGTTCACTTGCG
>Ga0075480_10003047_pt1 | contig 10774 bp, 11 predicted proteins | sample DEB08_DNA_7_FD_81590 | JGI IMG/M metagenome (GOLD analysis project Ga0075480, IMG submission 81590) | Aqueous microbial communities from the Delaware River and Bay under freshwater to marine salinity gradient to study organic matter... | ecosystem: Environmental > Aquatic > Marine > Coastal ... | reverse complement strand
GGGCAGGGATATGAAGAAGTACAGTGAAGAATAAAAATATTATCCAAAGATTCTTGTTTCTTCCTAATCCACTCAATTACAGCTTCTACTTCTTTCATATCAGAAAGACCAGTAGATAAAATTACATTATCATAATCCTCAGTTGCTTTATTAATTAACTCAAAATTTGTAAACTCTCCACTAGGTATTTTTATATATTCATTATCTAAACTTTTTAATTTATCAAAATCATCAATAGAGAATACTGATGTAAAGAATTTTATATCCAGCTCCTTTGAATATTCGGACAAGTGAAGCAAGTCCTCTTTAGATAACTCATATTTTTTAAGCATCTCATATTGTGAATTAAAATTGCTTGTATTCTTTGATTGATAATTAGCTAGTTCAGAGACAGTAGAAGCTAAACTTTCTGCACTAAATGCTTGTGTTTTTACAGCGTCAATGTCCATTTTTGATAGAGCTTTAATAAGTTTCTTGGCTGTATCTATATCTCCATTATGATTAACGCCAATTTCTGCAATAATAAAAGCTCTATTGTTCATTTAAATTCCTTATAAAATTTTGGATTGTTTTTAGAAAATTCAAAGATTTTTCTAGCAATGTTCTTACTTGTATTTTTTTTATAATATGGCCCAAGTGATTTGGTTTTTGCTGTAATAAGTTTTTCATAAGCAGCCTGTAAGCTATTCAAATTAATTTCTGAAATAAATATTTGTTCACTAAGTTCTCTTCCAGCTTGTCTATTTGTTAACAGAATGGACTTAATGTTTTTTACTGGAAACTCAAATATAAAAGAACTTGAATTTCCTAAAACTAAATCTACGTGCTTTGCTAATGAAATATAATTTTTGAGACCAAGGGTATCTAAGAGTTTTATTTCTAAACTTTTATGACTCAAGTCTTTAAAATAATTTATCATATCTTCACTGCCTGGATCGTTATTTATTTTTGAAACAACAAGTTGTTGAAAATTGTTTACTTCTAAGAATTTTAATATTTTATTAAAATTTTTTTCTATATTGAAATTCTGGTTTGTTATGGGTTGCATAACCAATAGGCTAGTTTTAAATTCTGAATTTAAATTTAATTCTTTAAACAATTTATTTTTATTTTGAAATTTTATATTCTTTACATTTTCTGCTCCAAGTGAGCCAAAATTATAAATATTTTTTCTTTGTTCACCTAACCTAAGTAGTATTTCTTTAGCACTATTAGAAGTCACAAAATGAATTCTTGAAAGTTTTGATATGGAATGCCTTATAGAGTCATCCCATGAACCCTGGGTAATCTCACCCCCGTGTAAATGTATTACTATTTTTTTGAATAAGTATAATATTTGCGCAATAGGAAGCAATTCATACCTGTCACCTAAAATTATTACGAGATTGTTTGAATTTTTTTTTGAGATGTAATCAATAAAGAAATCATTTATTTTTTTTAAGTCTTTTTTTATTACAACACTATTTAAACTTTTGTTTGCTAATTTTAGATCATTAAAAATTAAATTAATATTTTTCTTTTCCAAATCAACAATCATAGATTTTTCAAGTTTGAACAATATTAGAAAATCAACTTTTTGAAACTTTGACTGTTCCTTTACTAATTCTTTTAAAATGTGAAAATCTGAAGGCGATGTGCTTATAAACAAAGGGATGCTCATTTATTTTTCTTTCTCAACTTAGATATTTAATGATAGCTGTTTTTAATCGAAATTAATATTAAAATCTTTATCGTGACTGTTCCTAGCATTTATAACGTTTATGATGAAAAGTTATTATTTAATTATTCTCAAAAATCACTTTTTAATCTTCCTGAAGAAGTCAAATTTTGTAAAAATTGTGTTATTTCCAACCAGAGACCCAACTCTAGTTTGGAATTTTTGGAAGAGAGTAAAAATAAAACTTCAATAAATTTTAACGAAGAAGGCATTTGTGATGCGTGTAATTTTTCTTTTCATAAGGAAAAAATCAATTGGGAAGAAAAAAATCAAGAATTAATTGATTTATGTGACAAATTTCGTGATCCAAAAAAGTATGACTGCTTAATTCCTGGATCTGGTGGAAAAGATAGCTTTTATGCCGCCCATATGCTGAAATACAAATATGGAATGAATCCACTAACTGTTACATGGGCTCCACATATATACACAGACTGGGGAAGAAAAAATCACGATAGTTGGATAAAAGCAGGTTTTGACAATATATTATTCACACCAGATACCTTAACTAAACGACTGTTAACTAGGCTGAGTACAGAAATACTTTTACACCCGTTTCAAACATTTATATTAGGTCAAAAAAATATTGCACCAGCGCTAGCTATGAAATATGATATTCCTTTAATTTTTTATGGAGAAAATGAATCAGAATACGGTAATCCAATTGACGACAATGATAGTTCACTGAGATCAGAAAAATATTACACTTACGAAACTTTTGATGATATATTTTTGGGTGGAGTAAGCATATCCGATTTAAATAATAAATTTAAAGTGAAAGAGATTAGTTTAAACCCGTATTTGCCTTCAAAATTTTCAGAAGTAAATCAAAACAATCTTGAAGTTCATTATCTTGGCTATTACTTAAAATGGCATCCTCAAACTTGTTACTACTACAGTGTTGAGCATGGTGGTTTTGAAGCTTCTCCCGAGAGAACACCTGGAACATATTCAAAGTACAATTCAATTGATGACAAAATTGATGATTTTCATTACTATACAACATTTGTTAAATTTGGTATCGGAAGAGCGTCCTATGATGCAGCTCAAGAAATAAGGTCTGGTGACATAACACGACAAGAAGGTGTCCATTTGGTAAAAAAATTTGATGGGGAATTTCCTGATAGATTTTCTGACGAAATATTTGAATATCTCAGTATTGAGAAAAATCAATTTCCTTCAGCTTATAAACAATTTGAACACCCAGAATTTAATAGAGATTATTTTGAAAAATTATGTGACACATTTAGGTCTCCTCACTTATGGGAGAGAACACAAAAAGGTTTTAATCTAAAACATAAAGTATTTGATGAGAATAATCAATAGATTAGACGTTAAAGAGGGATCTCTTATTAAAGGTATTCAACTAGAGGGTTGGAGAAAATATGGAGATCCAGTAGAAGAAGCTCAACGACAATATAAATCTGGTATTGACGAAATATTTATTGTTGATGTTGTTGCTTCATTGTATGGAAGAAACAATTCATTTGAATTATTAAAGAAAATAGCAAAGAATGTTTTTGTACCAATAACATTATCTGGCGGAATTCGAACTCTGGAAGATGTATCCAATGCATTCTGGAATGGAGCTGATAAGATTGGAATTAATTCTAGTGCTACTAAAAATAGTAATATTATAAGCGAAATTGCCGATAGATATGGTTCTCAAGCAGTAGTAGTTAATTTAGAAGTTAAAAGAATTAACAATGAATGGTTTGTATTGATTGAGAATGGCAGAACTCATACTGACAAGGAACTTCTTTTGTGGATTGAAGAAATTCAACAAAAAGGTGCTGGGGAGATTTATATTACTTCTATTGATAAAGACGGTACGTTGAATGGTCCAGATTTAGATTTAATCGAATATGTAAAAAATTCCATTAAGATTCCAACAGTTTATGGCGGCGGTATTTCCTGCCAAGACGATATTACAAAATTAAGAGATTTCAATTTTTTATCTGGAGTTTCAATTTCTTCTGGATTATATAAACTTGACAAAACAGTAGATTTTTTCAGACAGGAAGTTGATTAAGTGGAACCAATTGGAATAATAAATTATGGGTATGGAAATATTTTTTCCGTGATTAATTCTTTAGATTATTTAGACATCAAATATAAAATAATCGACAAACCAGAACATATAAATGAATTCCATAATGTGATATTACCTGGGGTTGGTTCATTTGGTAATGTAATGAGAAAATTGAATGAATTAAACTTTAACAACGCTTTAAAAGAATATGTTCAGATAGATAAAAATTTGTTATTGGGAATATGTGTAGGAATGCAAGTCTTATTCAATGAAAGTGAAGAATCTGAAAATATCAAAGGATTAGATTTGCTTGAAGGCAGTGTCAAAAAACTTAAAAAGATTGAAGATAATTATATTGATAGAATTCCAAATATTGGGTGGAGAAATAATTATGTTGAAGTAGAAAACAAATTCTTACTTGATAATCTACAAAATAAAAAAACCTATTTTATTCACTCGTATTATTGTGAACCTAATAAAAAATATAAAAATGTAAGTTATATTTTAAGAAACAAGCAAAAAATCGTCAGTAGTATTTTTGAAAAAAACATCGTGGGTATCCAGTTTCATGCTGAGAGAAGTAAAAGCCAAGGCTTACAATTGATTAAAGAAATTTTTTCAAATTGGAGAAATCACTATTACTCTTAGATAATAATTTATGCCAAAAAACGAAATTAATTTAATTAAAAATTTGTATAAAAACTTTGAAAAGCCTGTGTATTTACACAACCTATACATGTCTGATGACGACAAAAATGCAATAATTGATCAGGTTAATATAGGAGATATAACTGTTGGAAACCAAATAAACAATTTAACTAATGAACTCAGTTCGTACTTCAAAGATGAAAATCTGGATATTGGTTTACTAAATTCAGGAACCTCAGCACTTCATCTATCATTAGCTAGTTTAAATCTTAATGATAAAACAGACATCTTGATTTCTCCCATAACTTTTATATCGCCCGTAAATGCAATTAAATATTCTGGAAGCAATCCTTTTTTTCTGGATATAAATCCAAATACACTGAATATGTCTCCAGAGTCTCTCGAAGAATTTCTAAATAATTTTACAAAGAAAGTAAAAGGAAAACTAATTAATACTATTACTGGGAACGAGATTAGAGGTCTAATCCATGTTGATGTCTTTGGACAAATTGGTGAATTAGATAAAATTTATAAAATTTGCAAAGATTTTGGGATTTATTGCATAGAAGATGCAGCAGAGTCTTTTGGAAGTAAGTTAAATAATTTCAATATAGGTAAATATTGTGATTTAGTTGCTGGGAGTTTTAATGGGAATAAAATTATAAGCGGAGGTGGAGGAGGCTTTGTTGGCTCAAAAGATTCAAAAATAGTTAGAAAAATTGTAAATATGGCTAACCATTCAAAAATTGGTAATGAATGGGAGTATGATCATGGGGGAATCGGATACAATTACCGAATAAGCAACCTACAAGCTTCTTTAGTTACTTCTCAGCTTAAAGTTATTGATGAAATTATTTTGAAAAAAAGAAAACTTCATAAATTTTATAATGAATATTTTGATAATACAGAAGTAAATTTATTCAAAGAAACAGTTAATAACACCTCAAATTATTGGCTAAATGCAATACAGTTAAATCTAAACAAAGTTGAAGTTGAAAACATCCTTACTATATTGAACAAAGAAGGAATAAAATGTCGAAAAATTTGGAAAATTATGACAGAAATTAAACACTATAAACAAAATAATAACTTTTATAATTTAGAAAATAGTATGGAAATTTCCGATAAAGTAATAAATATTCCAAGTGGTTTAGATATCTATAGAACTTTTTTTGATAATGATTGAAAAAATACATAAACTAAGTCCTTCATCAATAAATACAAACATAGTGAATGTTGAAGATACATTAATGAGTTGTTTGAAATCATTAGAAAATTCAGAATATAAATTTTTAGTTGTAAAAGAAGGAGAGATTGTAAAGGGTGTAATAACTGATGGTGATATTAGGCGTTATTTATTTAGCACTTCAAATTTAAATACTCCAATAAAGAATGTGATAAATGAAAAGTTTTATTTTGTAAACAAGGAAACAAGTATTTTAAAAATTAGAGAAATTATGAATAAACAAGATGTTAAATTTCTTTTATTTTTAGATAAGGATACAAAGCTTAAAGGTGTTTATCTTGCTAAGCCAGAAAAAATTCAAACAATTCCAAATGCATGCTTAATTCAAGCTGGAGGATTTGGTACGAGGCTAGGTAATCTTACAAAAAATAAACCCAAAGCATTGATTGAAGTAGAAGGAACTGCCTTAATTGATCTTCAAATTCAAAAACTATATGAGCAAGGATTCAGAAATATTTTTATATCAATTCATCACTTAAAGGAAAAAATAATAAGGCATATTGATAAAAATATTGAGTTCTCTGATTTAAACATTAGTTTTATTACTGAAGATAAGCCTCTTGGTACTTTTGGTTCAGTTGTATCTATGAAAAATGAGTCTGAACCCTTCCTTGTAAAAAATTGTGACGTTTTAGATGAGATAGATTATAAAAATTTTATGAAATCTTTCAATAAAAAGAATACGTTGATAAGAGTAGGTTTAACCAATTATGAAGTCCAAATACCTTTTGGTGTGGCCAATGTTGATAAACGAAATGTTATTACGTTTGATGAAAAACCAATAAAAAATTATTTAATAAATACAGGCATTTATATGGTTAACCCAATATTTCTAAAATCAATAAGAAAAAATGTAAAACTAGATTTTGATGAATTTTTAAATAAATACGGAAACTTAGGATCAGTTGAATCTAAATTAATTATGACTCATTGGTTTGATATTGGTACTCGAGATAATTTAAACTCAGCAAGAAAATTTTATTCTTCTTAGAATATAAATAATAAATAAATCATGATAAAAATAGAAAATGAAATAGTTCTAATAGGTGGTCTTGGATATGTAGGCAATGCAATTGCTGACTATTTTAATGCAAAAGAAATTAATGTTTCAATTATAGACAACAACATTTATGAGAAGAAAATTGAAATGGCAAATCAAAATCAATTTATTGATATAGATATCAGGAATTTTGAAGATATATCAAAGATTGATTACTCGTCAAAAAATATTATTGTACTTGCTGGGCTTGTAGGAGATCCAATAACAAGCAAGTACCCGAAAGAAAGTAATCTAATTAATGATTATTCACTAATTAGATTTTTATCTAATTTAAAAAACTATAGGCGACTGATCTTTATTTCTACTTGCTCAAACTATGGTTTAAATTCAAGTAACGAACAATTAGATGAACAATCAAAACTTAATCCAATTTCTTTATACTCTAAAGCCAAAGTAAAAGTTGAGAAATATTTGATGTCAAGTGAAAAAAACTTTACTATTTTAAGATTTGCTACAGCTTTTGGTCATTCAGGAAATATGAGATTTGACCTAACATTAAATGAATTTACTGCTTATCAATATTTTAATAAATTTATTGAAGTCTATGATTTCGATACTTATAGACCTTATTGTCATGTCAAGGATTTTGCAAATGCAATAGATAAGGTTATAGCTGCGAAAAATAAAGATATAAACAAACAAATATTCAATGTTGGTTCAAACCAAAATAATATTTCAAAAAAAGATTTAGTTGGCATAATTTCTAAAATTACTGGAAACAAAAACTATGAATTAATTAATAACAGTAAAGACAAGAGAAATTATGTTGTTGATTTTTCAAAAGTACGTGATTACTTAGGTTTTGAGAGTCAATATTCAATTCAGCAAGGTGTCGAAGAAATTGTGAAACATTTAGAACTAAACACTTATGGATTGAATGAAGATTTTGATAAAGTAGCAAACTATTATGGAAATTACTTTATCCCAGAAAAAAAATTACTTCTTTAGAAATACTTCTCAACCAGTGGTTCATCTGAATCTGGATATTTTGTAAATAATTCTTTTGTATCTTTGTCGTTAATTTTTTCAATCATTTCTAAAAAATCTTTTTTTAAGTATGGTCTTCTAGTCCATTCAGTTCTCTTTAAATCAAATAAAGTTTTATTTTTAACACAGTTTATAAATTTCATTAAAACAATGAGAATGTGAAAATAAGTTTTGAACTGTAAAGTGTCAACGCTTTCTAATTCAGATATTGCAAAATTACTTTCAATAATAATATCACCGGTATCAATTTCTTTTTTCATGTAATGACAAACAGCACCATAATTTTTCTCGTTATTTAATAAAGCAAAATTGTAACCAAAACCAGGGTAATCTTTAGAACCTGGATGAATATTGAAAGCTGAATCAAATTGAACTAGAAATTTTTCTGGAAAAATTACTTTTGAAAGAACAGACAAAGCTATATTGCTTGAACTATGTTCTAAATCTATGTCATGAAGATCATCTATAGAACTTGGGTAATAGATTTTATAACTTAACTCAGACTTGTCAAGAATATGAGAAATATGAGAGTTTAATTTTTTATTGGGATTTAAAAAAATATATAACATTATGTTTAAAGCTTCAGAAATCTTTGATGTTGATTATTAATTTATAATTCATTTTTTTAGGATAAAGCCAGCAACCATTCCAGCAAAACTAAATAAAATAATTTTAATTGCTAAAATAAATTTTCCTTTTTTTAAAACTGTCAAAGCATTATTTATATGAACTCTTCCCCACGTATAAAATTGTTTAATTTTGTATTTAAGCGGTAGATTTAAAATTCTTAAAGTATAAACGCCATTTCTCATTCTGTAATAATTTGAATGAAATGTCATTTTTGACATAGTTGCTCCAGCAAGATGTTCGAACGATACACCATGATTAGATTTAATCTTCCAACCACTATTTAATAAATCCCTCTGTAAATTTAAATCTTCTGTATAAATATTTAATTTTTCATTAAAGCCTCCAATTTCTTTCCAAGCTTCAGTACGTAAAATAAAACCCTCAGTCGGAACTATTATCGAATGTCCAAATTTATTTTTCATAGAATTTAAATCTTGTCTGATTTCACCATCAAATGTCAAACATGTGGAACCAACCATACCTAAATTTTTATCTTTAAATTCGGGAATCAACATATCGAAATAATCCTTAGAGAAATTCCTTGTATCATTATTGACTATAAATATAAATTCACAGCCATCTTCAGTTGCAATTTTTGACAAGTAATTAAATGTTTCGCAATAAGACTTTCTTTTCGTATAGGTAATCAAGTTTATATCAGGAAATCTAGCGAGAAGCTTTAAATGGCTATAGTTATCAGAAAGATTATCTCCGACATAGAATGATAAATTATTATAATTTACTGATTTTAAAGATTTAATGCAGTTCTCAGTTAAATCTGTACCGTTAATCTGGCTTAAAATTATTCCAATTTTTCCTTTATCCATTTTTCATAATTTCCTTTAAATCTTTATATATGTTTCGTCATGAATTAGGTGTTTTGGTAAAAGCTGTTTATCAATGCTACTTAATATGTTCTCAACTGTTTTCTCATCTATTTTTTTATCAAACCTAATCATTTGTAAGTATTTTGACTCAAGCAATTCTATTACTTCATATAAAGAAGTCTTTTTAGTTGTATTAATTGAATTTATTTTTTTCTTGGAAGCTAAATCAGAATCTATAAGAACTGGCTGTATTAAACTACTTTTTTTGTTTAATTCAATATTTGTTGCTAAGCAATCAAAAAAGTCAAGATCATACTCTAAAGCGATAAATTTAATTCTTTTTGTGGCTAATGGTATACAAAAGCTTCCAAATGATGCTCCAATATCTAGTATTAATGAATATTCTTGATTATTTAAATCAACTTCTTTAGGAATTATTGGTGAGGCAAGTTGAAGCACTGTTAATTTATTTAGATTAAAAACATATCTTGTGCTGTCTTTATAGAAGTAAACTTGGTCACCTAAAACATTTAGATCATCAAAATTATCAATATTATTAACAATAATTTGGTACTGATCCATAGTTAAAGGCCCTAATCGCTTACTATTAAATTCAATATATTTCATAAAATTTAATTAACTTCTTTTCCTAAAGTTAGGTAATTAATTAGTTTCCAATACTGTTCAACTGTCCCACAATCAAAATAATAACCATCGTTAAGGACATAGCTTATTTTTTCTCCATTTTCAGTTGCTTTTTGAACTGCATACCCAATATGAGGATCTTTAGCATCAATATATTTATTAAGTTCTTTTTTCCACGCTACTGTGCCCCAAACATAAGGAAAATTACAATTTTTATCTTTATCCTTAACTGACACAACTCTATCATCGCCAATTTCCACTTGGCCTACTGAACCGTGTTGACTTTTCCTTAACTTCCAAATACAGATTGATGCAATTGAATCATTGTTTTTAAGTAGTTCTACACTTTTTGGAACTCCACTTGGATTGTCAAAATAAGTATCAGGCATGATGCAAATTGAGATATAGCCATGATCTTTATTAAGGATTTGTATAGTTTCGTTCATAGTTTGAGTTGAGCATTCAGAAACATTTAGACCATCTATAAAAGGTTCAGCAATTTTATTAGTATATTCGCTGAGACCTATGTTTATTTTGTCAACTCCGCATTCCTTGAGTATATTTATTGTTCTGTTGAGTAAGTACTTGTCATCTCCAATTAATGGCAGCAGAAATTTAGGGATACCATTAAGTCTTGATGCTTGACCAGCTGCAGCAATAATACCTAAATTCATAATGTAAGATTAACAGCATTAATCTATTTCAATGAAATTTATACCAATGGTTTGTATATCATTTAATTGTGAACATTTTAATTCTTACCTCATCAGGAATTCCTAGTTTTGACTATTCTTTACCGCTTATATATAAATTCAGGAAAAATAAAAAAATCGATAATGTTTACTTACTCTCAAATACATTAAACTCTGCAAACCTTTTTCCTAGTTTTAATGACTCCAATAATGTTCTATCAAAAACAAACATTACAAGTATTGATTTATCTGATAAGTCTTTATTTAGGTATATTAAAATCCTATTTAGT
>Ga0075480_10003042_pt1 | contig 10781 bp, 9 predicted proteins | sample DEB08_DNA_7_FD_81590 | JGI IMG/M metagenome (GOLD analysis project Ga0075480, IMG submission 81590) | Aqueous microbial communities from the Delaware River and Bay under freshwater to marine salinity gradient to study organic matter... | ecosystem: Environmental > Aquatic > Marine > Coastal ... | reverse complement strand
CATCGCCAACCGGGTGGCCGCCATCAATGTGGAAATGGCGCTGTTCGAATGGATGAACGTCTCCGGCACGCCCGAATTCAAGACCATCAGCAAGCTGGTGAAGTGACGATGCCCGCGTTACGGCGCGGTCGGGTCCTTGATGCGGATGGTGAAGCCTTCCTCGGTCAGCCGGTCGATGACCTGCTTCGCGTGATCTTCGCCCCGGGTCTCGATTGTGATGTTTAGCCGGGCGGCGCTGGCGGAAAGATCCATGGCGAAGCGCGTGTGCGCCACTTCGAGCACATTGGCGCCGAGGTCTGCGCAAATTCCCGCCACAGCATGCAGCTGCCCCGGTTTGTCGGGCATGGCGATGGACAGGGTCAGCACCTGACCGAGGCGAACAAGATCGCGCATCAGCACCGATGACAGCATGCGCGCATCGATATTGCCCCCGGACAGGATCAGGCCCACATGCCGCCCGGAAAATCTGTCCGGATACTGCAGCAGCGCGGCCAGGCTCGCGGCCCCGGCGCCTTCTGCCACCACTTTATCGTGCGATAGAAACATCGACACCGCGCGCTCCATGCTGGTTTCGGACACCGCTAGGACGTCGCTGACGTGCTCCTCGATGCAGGGCATGGGCGCAGTCCCTATTTTCTTGACCGCGATGCCTTCGCCGATGGTCGAGCCGCCGCAAGGTGCCGATTGTTGTTTCAGGGCGTTGCTGAGCGACGGATACAGCTCCGGCTCGACACCGATGATTTCAATACCCGGCTTTAGCCCTTTTGCTGCCGTCGCGGTTCCGGCGATGAGGCCGCCGCCGCCGACGGGTACCACCAGCACATCGACGTCCGGCGCGTCTTCCAGCATTTCGAGACCGATGGTGCCTTGACCGGCGATGACGTCGTCATCGTCGTACGGATGGACAAACGTCAGGCCGCGCTCGTCGGCCAGGGCACGGGCGTGGGCCGCCGCGTCGTCCAAAGTATCGCCCTCAAGTTCAACCGTCGCGCCGTACTCGCTGGTCTTGCGCACCTTTACGAACGGTGTGCCCTTGGGCATCACGATCACCGCCGGAATGTTCAGCCGCCCCGCCTGAAAGGCGACGCCCTGGGCATGGTTACCGGCGGACATCGCCACCACGCCGCGCCGTTTTTCCGCATCGCTCAGAAGCGCCATGCGCGACAACGCTCCACGAGCCTTAAATGCACCCGTGTGCTGCAGGTTTTCATATTTCACGGTTACGGATGTGCCGGTGCGCCGCGAGAGCGCTTCCGACAGTCGCGTCGGTGTGCGCACGACGCCGTCTTCAATACGCTTCGCAGCGGCGCGCACGCCGGCAAGAGTTACGCTCATGACGCACCTCTCGCGGCTGCGGTGTAAGGATCAATATGAAGTGTATCGGCTGGGATCATGATCGCCGGTCTCCCGAAAAGAATGACAAGAAGGCACGAAAAACGCCCGGATCTCCTTAGAGAGCCGGGTTCATAATTCGGGCGATGACATTCAAACCGATCATGGGTTTTGGCTTACCAGCCCCTTCGTGCAGCGTCCAGCCTCGAATTAGAGGGGCTGAAATATGAAATTGAACACGTAGTCGTCTTTTGTCGCGCAGTTGCGGTGGCGGGTCTCGGGGTCGAACGCGGCGATCGGTTTGATGCCGCCGCCGTCAACGAAGTGCGCGCTGTACCCAAAGGCGGCAACGTCGCCGATCAGATCCTCGATCTTGCGGTCCGTGTGCCTTTCTTCAAGTTCGATCAGCAGCACCGGTTTGAAATGCGCGATGGTGCCGCGTGCACCGGCCAGAACCTGCATCTCGAAACCCTCGACATCGATCTTAATAAACCCGACGTTGGAAAACGCGCAGGCATCCAGGGTGCGTGCGTCGACTGAAATTTGTCCGTGCGGATCGGCTGCGCGCGCGGGGCTCAGCGATCCCATCTGGTTGGAGAACCCGCGACCGCGTTTCGGCACGTACATATCCGTCCGACCGTCGCGGTCCGAGAGCGCCAAAGGATGGGCTGAGACGTTTTTCGGCAAGGCGCGGTTGAGCCAGCGGAACGCTTTAGGATTGGGTTCGAAGGCATGGACGTGGCTGGCGATGCGCGCCAGCGCGCGAGTGTAAACGCCCTTGTTGGCGCCAACATCAATAGCGACGCGGTCAGCCGGGACGATTTCTGCCAGCAGACGCAGTTCCGCCTCGCCTGTCCTGCGGTGCTTGCTGTCGAGGTATTGGACGTAAAGGCCGGGCGGAATCAGGTAAAATTTCAGCCATTCGCCGGGCGTGAACGCGGGAAAGTAGGGCTCGCCGGTTGTCATGGCTCTTGTGATAGCACGTCGTGGCGGGTACCACACGGCACCGCTTTTGAGTGAGCCCTTTTTATGTCCGCATCTGCCGCGTCCCAGTCCGCCGGAGAGAACCGGCCTTTCGGCATCGGTCTGATGCTCGGCGCCATGCTGACCATGACCGCCATGGATACGGCTGTGAAATGGGCCGTTGCCGATTACAGCCTGCAGCAGGTGAATTTCATTCGCAGCATTGCCGCGATGCTGACCCTGTCGCCGCTGATCTGGCACCATGGCGGCTTGAGCGCGTTACGCACGTCCCGCCCACTGGTCCACGTGTGGCGCACGGCACTGATGCTGATCATCAGCTACACGTGGTTTTTCGCTCTGCGCTACATGAAGCTCGCCGATCTTGCGGCAATTGTGATGATGTCGCCTCTGATGATCACTGCACTTTCAGCGCCGCTACTGGGGGAAAAAGTCGGACTGCGCCGCTGGATTGCAGTCGGAGTTGGTTTCGTCGGCATGCTGATTATCGTTCGCCCCGGCTTTGGCGTGTTCCATCCGGTCTCTCTGCTCGCCGTGATGGTCGCGTTCGGGTACGCCATGCTCATTCTATCCAATCGTGCCAACCGGGAGCGTGAGTCGCTGGCATCGCTCACGTACTATCCATTGATCGGGATATTTGTCGTCTCGAGTGTCTTATCGCCGTTCGGCTGGACACAGCCGGACACGATCGCCTGGTCGGCGATGCTCTTCGTCGGCGTCTGTGCCGGTCTCGGCCATTTGTGTCTGACGCTTGCGTTCCGGTTTGCCTCGCCACCGGTGCTGGCGCCGCTGGAATACTCCGGCTTGCTCTGGGCGGTGCTGTTCGGCTGGCTGTTCTTTGGCGAATTGCAGGATCGGTGGGCGTTTGTCGGTATGGCGCTGATTACCGCAGCCGGTGTCTTCGTTGTTTACCGTGAGGCCGTACTGTCGTCCGCGCCGATGCCGGAAACGCCGGCGGCGAAGGCGGACTTACCTTCCTGAATTAAATCATAAAGCCGCGCCGCATCGCCGCCGATTTCATCGATCAGAGCGCGGTGCGTTCCGGCCGCCGCCGCTTTCCAAAGCGCGCGTTCGTTCGGCGTCAGTTCAAGTACGGTCGCGCCGTGTGCGGCGGAGTACGCTAGGGCGTCTTCTCCCTCAGCGCGGACGTCAGCGCGTACCTTCCACGTTGGCGATATGCCGAGTTTAACGGTCTCTTGCTGCACGCCTGTCAAACCTTCAAGCCAGACCTTGTTGGCAAACACTGCTCCGGGATTGAGGCCGTGACGTGTGAGCGTGATGTAGGGTGCCAATTCATAGAGCGAAACCGTGCGATACATCGCCGTGTTGGTTGCCCCGCCGGCGAGCATGCCGGTCTGCAATCCCGGCACCAGATCGGCAAATGGCAGCTGCGCGACATCCGCGCCAATGGCTTGAAGAAACGCCCGTGCTGCCGGACCGCCTGCTGCGCGCATGCGCAAACCTGCCGCATCCGCCGGCACACGTATGGGGCTTTGCGAAAACACGTTGAACCAGCCGGAGTCGATCCAATGGAGAAAGGTTAGGCCCTTGTCCGTGAACATTTCGCGCACCATCGGCTCGACATGGGTGTCGAGCACGAAGTCCGCCTCTTCAAAGGAATCGAACAAATACGGAGACATCAACAGGCTCAATTCCGGGATGGCGGCGGAGATGCCGGGCGTGCTCAGCATCGATATGTGGGCCCGGCCGCGGCGCACGGTCGTCGCCATGCTTTCTTCGGTGCCGACCTGTCCGTCGATCAGCAATACGACATCGACGGGCGCTCCCCAGCCGGATTCCAAACGCTGTTCAGTGCCCAAAAATTTATCGCGCAACTGGCCTTCGCCCGGGACCAGCGCAACGATGTTGACCGTCTCCTGTGCCGAGACCGGTCCTGAGAGGGAATGGACGAACGCGCAGAGGGCGAACGCCGCCCGCATTATTTTTGCGCGCATACCACCTGATAGCTGCGCACAGGACGATCGTCGTTGGCGCCGGTTTGAAACTGCGACACCGCCTCGCCGAGGGTGACGTTGTCTGCCGAAAATCCGGCCTGGGTGGAGATCGCCATGAAGTCCTCGTCCTGGACGGTGCCGAGGTATGGCTCGTTGTTATATACCGCCTGCCAGTCGGCGTAATACTTCTGTAGCGGATCGCTGGGGCAGATACCGTCCATGTGAATCATGATGCCGCCGCGGGCGAGAAGACGGTGGCATTCCTTGAAGATGGCACGGATCGCCCGGCGCGATGTCTCGTGCATCATCACGTGCGAGACAACCAGATCGAAACTGCCGTCCTCGAAATTCGTATGTTCCGCGTTCTGTTGCGAGAAATGAACTTCCTTGCCCATGGCTATGGCGCGGGCGTGGGCGTAGCGCAGGCACGTCGCAGCGACGTCGATGGCGTGCACTTCGGCGTCCGGGAACACGTCGCAGTAGGGCAGGGTCGAATGGCCAACCGTGCAGCCCATGTCGAGGATGCGCTTGGGCCTGGTCTCCCCAAACTGATTGCGCAGCCAGGCAATCAGGGTATGCCCCATGTCATCCAGATTGGGCCCGAGGCCGCCCATCGAATAGAGACGGAAGGTGCGGTCGAACTCCGCGCCGGCAAACACGTCGTCGGGCACCATCTCTTGCTGGTAGCTGCCCGGTTTGCAGTGCATGTCGACCGCGGCCAGATAGGGTGGAACCTCGACGCTCTCATCCAACGTCAGCGAACCAAGTTTGCCGCGCATCGCATTGGCGCGGTCAATCAGGTCCGGCAGTTGGCGCTCAATGGTCGGGCCAACGGTGTCGTACAGCACTTCCTGAGTGGTACGTAGCATCGCGCTCCACCATTGGTTTTCTGGCTCATCTTCCAAAGCCTCGCGCAAATCGCGACGGCTCGGTGCGGCGTCTGCGTTTGAAAGACCCTTATCTCTCAGCAGCGCGCCGTTGGCGGCTAGGAAGTTGCGGGTGCTGAACACGCGCAACGTTTTCACGAAGCCCTGTGCCGCCTGTTCGTCGTGTGTGGCGGTCGGGAACATGGCGTGATCGGAATTGTTGCGCATGGTCATTCTCCGGTAGGTCTGGCGCAGAGGTCTGGAACCCCGGCGGCTGATCGGCCCATACTAAACCCATCACAGTTGATGGATCAAAGCCTGGGCGAGCCCGTCCGGCTGGGGAGCGCATGATATGCCTGAGACCAAAGCGAAACCGCGCCAGCGCACAGCCAAAGGCCGGCGTCCGTTTTTCCTCGACAACCCCGAGTCCGACAAGCTGCTAGCCATGGTCATTGCCTTGGTGCAGGAGGTCTCGGTCGTGCGCGACCGCCTCGACGCCCATGAGCAGCTGGCCAGGGCCGGCAAGGTAGCGACGCCTGAAGAGGTCGACGCCTACGAGCCTGACGACGATGTCGAGGATGCACGCGAGACCCGGCGCGCGGCATTGCTGGAGCGTGTGTTCCGTATCATCGCAATCAAGCAGGATGAGCCGGCAGACGGTGCCGACCCCTATGAGGCGTTGGTCGATCAGTTCGCCAACGACGATAAGACCGCAGCCGAGTAAAGCGCTTTACTGCTGGGCGAAGGCTTCCTTGCCCGCTTGGATCAGAGTCATGATCTCCGGGGCGCGGCTGCCGATCTCGTCGACCAGCTTGCGCTGATTGGGCAGCGCCGCGTCGCGAAACCGGGCTCGCTGCGCGTCCGTCAATTCATGAATCTGCTTGCCCATTTCGATCAGGCGCCGTTCTTCCTCACGCATCAGGTCGAGGGCCATCTGCCGCTGCGCGGACTCCGGTCCAAAACTGGTGTCGATGATGTCCTGCTGCTCGGGCGGCAGGCGCTCGAACCAGCGCCGGTTGACGACACTGAAGCCGAATTGCCGCGCGTGGCGTGTCCGTGTCATATGGGGTGCGTAGTCCGCTTCGCCGCCGCGGGCGTAGAGCACCAGGCTGGACTCGCCGCCGTCGACGAGTCCCGTCTGCAAGCTCGACACCAAATCCGTGCGCGGAATGTGAATCACATCCGCGCCGATGGCCTGCAAAAACAAAATCGATGCCGAAGACTGTAAAGACCGCATGCGGTAGCCGACTGTGTCCTGCGGCTTGAGAAGCGGTTTGCCGCCGAAGAGGTTGAGCCAGCCGACATCTTGCCAGTTCAGGAGCACAAAGCCGCTGTCCGCGGCCAGCTCCGCGTAGGGCTCGCGTAAAAAGTTATCGGTTACGAAGTGCACTTCCTCCAGGGAGTCGAACAGAAACGGCGCGGTTAGCAGGCCGAATTCCGGCACGACCCGCGACATGCCCGAATCGCTAAAGCTTGAAATGTGCACCCGGCCCCGCAACAGTGCCGGCATGCGGCTTTCCTCGCCGCCGGTCTCGCCATAGATCAGCATGCGCAGCGGCATTTGACCGTCTGACCGGTCCAGAACCGTCTGTTCGTATTCCAGCCAGATTTGCTCGCCGATATCGCCGGGGAAGGTCGCCGCGCCGACGACTCCGACAGGTTCCGGCTCGGCCCCGTCGCTCGGTAGCGCAACAATAATGGCAACCGCGAACAGCAGGGCCAGTGCGATATACCAGGTAAAAGAGTGCATAGAGTGATCGGTCGCGTTCAGCGGACGTGCCCACGGCGGCTACAGTGACGCGTCATCTTGGCATGCCCTGCCGAGTGTCTACAATGCCGGGACCAAACCGGGGTTCACCCGGCGCCAAATCAACCGGAGGGATGCATGCAGATCAAGGCTGCGGTCTTGCACAAAATGGGCGCGTCTGCGCCGTTCGCGGAGAGTCGCCCGCTGAAAATCGAAACGTTGGAGCTCGATCCGCCGGGCCCCGGCGAATTGCTCGTGCAAATCAAAGCCGCGGGCCTGTGTCACTCCGACCTGTCGGTGATCAACGGCAGCCGGCCCCGTCCGACGCCGATGGCTCTGGGCCATGAAGCGGCGGGGATCGTCAAACAGATCGGCGAGGGAGTGACCCGCTTCAAGGAGGGCGATCACGTCGTGCTCGTGTTCGTGCCCAGCTGCGGCCACTGCGTGCCGTGCGCCGAGGGGCGTCCCGCGCTGTGCGAACCCGGCGCCGCCGCGAATGTCGCCGGCACACTGGTGTCGGGCAATCGCCGTTTGCACCAAGACGGCGACGACATTCACCATCACCTCGGTGTGTCCGCCTTTGCCGACCACGCCGTTGTCAGCGAGACGTCCTGCGTCAAGGTCGATCCCAGCTTGACCTTCGAGGAAGCCGCGCTGTTCGGCTGCGCCGTCATCACCGGTGTCGGCGCGGTGCTCAACACGGCGAAGGTGGAGCCAGGCTCGCGCGTCGCCGTCATCGGCCTCGGCGGGGTCGGATTGAATTCCCTGCTGGGCGCGGTTCTGGCGGGGGCAAAGCAGATCGTCGCCGTCGACTTGCGCGATGACAAACTCGACCTTGCCCGTCAGTTGGGGGCCACCGATGCGGTCAATGCGTCGGATGCGGATGCCGTTGCTAAAATTAAGGAGCTCACCGGCGGCGGCGTCGACTACGCCTTCGAAATGGCCGGTTCGGTGCCGGCGCTCGAATTGGCCTGGGCCATCACCGCGCGCGGCGGCGAAACCGTGACCGCCGGTTTGCCCCATCCGGACAAACGCATGCAGCTGCCGCCGGTGCAGCTGGTCGGAGAAGAGCGCACGCTTAAAGGGAGCTACATCGGCAGTTGCGTGCCGGTGCGCGATATCCCGCGTTACATCGATCTCTACAAGCAAGGCAAGCTGCCGGTCGACCGCCTGATGTCCGACCGCATCGCGCTCGAAGACATCAATGCCGCTTTCGACCGCCTCGATGCCGGCGAGACCGTGCGTCAGGTCATCGTCTTTCCATAAGCCGTCGCATTCAGAGAGACCGCGCCATGCTGCTCAATAAACCACGCGCCTACGACATCATGGACAAGCACGGCCTCGATGGCCTGGTCGCGGTCAATCAGATCAACATCTACTATCTGACCGACTATTGGGGCCCGCTCATGCGCATGCGGCGCCTGTTCTTCAATTACGCGGTGCTGCCGCGCAAGGAAGACGCGCCCGCGGGCTTGGTGGAAACCGCTGTCGCCACGCTGCGCTTTTTCGAAACGCCGGGTGCGACGTGGGTTCCGAATGTCTGCGGCTTTACCCATCCGATTTACTCCGACCGCCGCGACTTCGATCCGGACACCGAGGAGCCCGAGGCGGTGCAGGAAGGTATGCGCTGGCCGGTGAGCGAAGGAAAGCTGTCGCAGTCCGACGAGGAATATCTCGCCCATGTGGAAAAATCCAAGGGCTCGTACTCCGTCAATCCGCTCTATGCCCTGAAGAAAGCGTTGAAGGACGCGGGCCTGGAAAAGGCGAAGGTCGGCATCGACGATCCGCGCGTCATCCCCTGGCTGCACGAGATCGGGCTGCCGGACATCAAGGGCGTGGAGGCGACGACCATCTTCCGTGAAATCCGCATGGTGAAGTCGCCGGACGAACTCGACATACTGCGCCAGGCCGCGGCCATGAACGAAGAGTCCGTCAACACCGCGATTTCATCGCTCCATGTCGGCATGGACCAGGACGAGCTCGAAATCATCTACAATACCGAACTCGCCAAGCGCGGCGGCAAGGGCGTGTATCTGTCTACCGGCTCGATGGGCAAACGCAAATCGAAAGTGAAAGAGAACCAGCTCATCACCTTCGATGGACTTTGTGAATACAAGCATTATCACGGCGACATGGGGCGCACCGCGATTTGCGGCGCGCCGACGGACGAAATGCTCAAGCGCAATAAGATCATGCGCAAAGGGTGTGAAATCGCCTACGACATGATCAAGCCGGGCATGAAGGGCCGTGAGATGACAGAGCGCGTGATCGCAGAAATGCGGAAAATGGGATTCCCCGGTTTTTTCATCTGCACGCCGCACTCCCTCGGTCTCGAACACACCGACCATCCGTTGCCCATCGGTCCGATGATGCCGGGGTCGCAGGGCGAATTCGTGTTTCAGGAGAATATGGTGTTCACCATTGACATGCCCTACTACGAAGTCGGCTGGGGCAATATGCATCTGGAAGACACCGTGCGGGTCTCCGCGGATGGCTGCGATCCATTCAACAGCTGCGAAGTCGGTCTTCGCATTGTCCCGCCTGAGGGCGGCGCGGTCTCTATCGCGGCTGAATAGGAACGGACGTGGCTGGTAAAAAGAAATCCCAATCCGGACGAACAAATCGGCGCAACGGCGGGGATGTCATCGCCGCCGCGCTCAAGTCGTACGGCGTGAAGACCGTCGCTTGCCTGTCCGGCACGGCGCACACGCATCTTTTGTTTGCCTTCGAGAACCGTGACATGGGGATTGTCTCGGGCCGTCACGAAACCGCGACCATCGCTGTCGCCGACGGTTATGCGCGCGTCGCCGGACGGCTCGGCGTGGCGTTGATCAAAGCGGATCAAGGTCTGCCCAACGCCATGTCCGGGATCATTACCGCAAATCAGGCCTGCACGCCGGTGGTGGTGCTGGTCTCTCAATTGCCAGATCCCAAGCGCGAAGCGGCGGACGAATGGCCCAACGACTGGCTCGATATAGTCAAGCCTTACGTCAAATGGGCGCGCAGCGTGCCTGCGGCGGACCGGCTGGAAGAATTTGTTCATGCTGCTGCGCGTCAGGCGTTGACCGGACGCCCTGGCGTTGCCGTGCTCGGTATTCCGCAGCACTTCGAGGCAGCGGCGCTGGATGAGGGTGAGTTCTCTTCACCGCCGCCGACCGTGCCGCCGGCGCCAAATGCCGACGCAATTGAGCAAGCCGCAGACATCTTAGCAAAAGCCAAGCGTCCGATGATTCTCTCCGGCACCGGCGCGACTCTGTCCGGCGCCGGTCCGGCGTTGCGCAAATTCGTCAAAGCCTTCGGTTTTCCGGTGTTGGGTAACGCGCTTGGACGCGGCCACGTGCCGGAAGATCTGGTGCACGGCTTTTCCTGGCCGCTCGCTCAAGTCGCGGCCAAGGAGGCCGATGTCGTGCTCGTCTGCGGCATGCGCCTGACCGAACGCATGGGCTACGGTCTGGCGCCTCGGTTCAGCGCCAAGGCGAAGTTCATTCAGATCGACGTCGCGGCGGAGGAAATCGGCCGCAACCGGATGGTCGATGTCCCGATCGTCGGCGATGTGGCGCTGTCCATAGAGGCCCTGCACAAGGCGCTGAAAAAACGCAAAGTCAAAAACCCGGGCCCGCCGGCGTGGGTCAATAAGGCAATGAAGGTGCGTCTCGCGCGGATTGCGGAGCTTGGCCACGAAGACAAGGCGCCGGTGCACCCCTACCGCATCGCCCGCGACCTGATGGATGTCATGCCCAAGGACGCGATTTACGTCGGCGATGGCGCGGACATCCAAAACTGGATGCACGCCATCCTGCGCATTCGCACCGCGCCCGGCTTCATGGATCACTATCCGCTGGGCTCGATGGGGATCGGGACGCCGCTGGCGGTTGGCGCCGCCGCCGCCGCGCGCGATCT
>Ga0075480_10003039_pt1 | contig 10792 bp, 13 predicted proteins | sample DEB08_DNA_7_FD_81590 | JGI IMG/M metagenome (GOLD analysis project Ga0075480, IMG submission 81590) | Aqueous microbial communities from the Delaware River and Bay under freshwater to marine salinity gradient to study organic matter... | ecosystem: Environmental > Aquatic > Marine > Coastal ... | reverse complement strand
CTGTTCCAGTTACTCCGTCATTTAATACATCAAGAAATAGCTTTTTGTTTATTTCTTTTGCATCTGAATTTTCTATTGAGGTTGGAACAACATCTGGTGGTACATCGCCTTCTTTTATTAATTTATCTGTAGAACCAAAGTACCAGTTAGTGCTTAAATAATTTTTTTGATCATCTGCCATAAAAAGGTCAGCTTCTTTGTCAATGAATTTGGTTAAATTAGTTGGTTTTTGTAATGACATGCCAAAAGTTCTAGTTAAAAGCTCGCCTGTATTTTTAGTATTTGTAGTAGCAATCAAGCTATAAATATTTGATGATGTAGCAAAAGCAGTTTTACCCACAGCCCATGAACCGCCGCCGCCTTGTTTTGAGCTATTGTAGAGAGTCTTAAAAAAGTTATTCCAATTAGTAGGGTCCTCTCCTGTTGGCTTTTGGGGACCTATCAAGCCAGTTGTATTCATGTCCACAACATTTAATAAATAGAGTGGTTGATTTTTATCTTCTGCGACCTCAATAGCTTGGTTTAGTTTAATAATTTCATTTTTATTTCTATCATTTTTATTGTTTTCTCTTAACCAATCTATTAAATGTCCTAGATAAATTCTGTAAGATTTATAGTCAAAAGCTTCAAGCCAATCTTTTTTTGCTTGGCCAGTTAATTTAATAATCTGATATATTATTTCAACAGATTCGTCTTCTGTATATTCAAGTAATGTTTTACTTTTCAAATCATCAGGTGAGATATTAGACACAGCATCTTGTGAATTTTGAAGACTTTCTTTGATAACTGATTTAGGTTGTTTGACAAAACTTCTTCTTGCCTCTTTATGAATATCCTGATCAGTATCTATTCTTGAAGTACCCCAACCTATATTCATTAACTAACCTCCAATTCAATAATAATTTTTCTAATTACTTTTTTCATCCTAAGATTTAAAAAACTTTTAAAGTCATATATAGATTTAATATTTCCATCAATCTCTTCATTTAGAAGCTCTGGCCAATAAGTTTGCTTATTAAATTCTCTCAAAAGTAATGAATTATTTTCTCTTAATAATTTTACGATGTAATCGTTAGGTAGTGTGTTTGATTTTTTTTGATTGTTCAATTTTGATAAATAACATAAATTGCCAATATGATTTAATGGCAAAATTCTATCTACTTTCTCTGAAATTTTTATCCCATTTGAAGGAAAAATATGGTCAATTTCCATTGTCTTCGAATAGCTTGGTGAAGCAATTTGAAGTAAAAGCTTATCTAAATTTGTAAAACTAGTATTGGAATTTTGTAATTTATCATATTTAAAATTTAAATACTCTTTGAGCAAAGACTCTAATGATTTTGAATTTTCATATGATATAAAATTATATTTTGAGAAAAAATTGCTAGTTATTAGCAAATATAAGTAACAATAATTATCTACAGCCTCTCTTTTTAGAGACTCATAAAACAATGCGTTCTTAAATGAATCATTTTTTAATAACTCTAAATTACTTTCATCAATATTAAGCTCTAAAAAGTTTTTATCAAATATATCTGTTGTTCTATCAACTAATGTAGTTATCAATTATTTTTCTCCTTCTTCTAACAGCCCTCTTATTTCTTCAAAACCATCTTTTAATTCAGATCGAATTTTATTTATCAAAGATTTATTGTCTGCAGTAGCTTGTGCAGCAGTATCGTTGTTTTTCTTTATATCTTTAAACACGGTAAGTTTATTCTGCAAATTACTCACACTGCTAACAACATCATGAATTGAAAAGTCAGAATGTACTTCCTCTGAAAGTTTATATGCAGTTATTTTTGCCCATAAATACGCAAGTTGTAGGGCTAAATCACCGATGTCTTCGTTGTAGACAACAATTGAGTATTTTTCTCCAAAAGGAAAGAAAAGCTCTGATGTTATTTTGCTAATATTTTCTTGATTTTTAACAACGAAAACTCCAACTGAAGATTCTCTATTTTTCATAGCTTCATCAAGTTCGTCTCTTACTTTTGTGATGGAGTTATATGATTTATCATCTTTAGACTCAACAACTGCTTTAATATTAGAGAGAGACCCGTCTTCATTGGCAAATATAATGACATGGTCTCCTTTTTTATTACGTGCCAATTTTCCAGTAGTACCACCAGTAAACTCCACAACATCTGAGTTGTTTTTTAAAGAAATTAATGCATCTTGTACTGAATCTTCATGACTAAAGCCTGATTTTGTTGTTTCTTCTAAGGCATCCTGTATATTTAATGCTTTCTTAATTATTTCAATTTCTGGTTTCAATTTATCTACTACATTTCCAACCAACTTTGAACCAATTGAATCAGTATCACCTAAATCGAAATTATCTGAAATTGATTCATTTTGATCTTCTATGTGTTGTTCGAGCAATGCTTCAAAAGACTTTGTGAAGTCTTTTACAGTCTGATTAATTTTATATATTGCTGAATCTGTATTTTTTTCATCTGTAACAGCACCTGTCAATTCTGTAATTAGTTTATTTTGCAGAGTTTCTACCCCTTCTATGAAAATACCTTTTTTCTTTTCATCACTGCCTAAATATTTTTCTGCTTCACTACTAATATCGCTTACAGCCTCATCTAAAGTTTTTGCCATATTCTTTTCAATAGACTTAACTTGTTCTCTCATCAAATTTTTCTCAATGGAGCCTTTAAGAAGGTTCATGTGCGAGACACCTGCGAATAATATTGCATTAAGAACCTTTTCTGTTCTTCCGTTTTCAAGTAAGTATTCTGCTAACTCCTCATTTTCAAGTATTATATTATTTATGAGTACACTAACTCCTTGGACTGATATTGATTCTTGCTTAATGTCTTTCATAATTTCTCCTTAACTTGCAGGCAACGGTCTGAGTTTCCATTTTTGGATGTGTTTTCTAATAGTCTCTTTCCATATATCTTTTAGGCCTCTTATCATTGTTTTTTAAAACCTTGCTCGGTATTGCTATCTTTTGTTTCTCTATATAGCTTCAAAAGTTCCTTTGGATCTAACTCATTGGAGTATTTTCCCTCAACAGTTTCTTTCTCCTGTCTTTCAAATTTATCAAAAGCTGTATTAAAAGAATTTTGAACTTTACTATGCGCTGATCTCAGTTGGCTTAACTGCTTGTTTACTTCACCTCGAGAAAAATAATAGTTATTTGTGTTAGACATATTTTCAAGATTATTTAGTGCGTTAATAGTATTCTTTAGTCTTTTTTCAAAATATTTGTTAAACCTAGCTGATTTAAGAAGGTTTTTAACATCTTTATTTTTATAAAAGGTTGACCCATACTTTTTAATTAACTCTTTATTATTAACTAAAGCGCTATAACCATCATTAAGGAATATCTTGATGATTAGAACTTGATCATTTTCAGTTAATTCGCTTTCCAAGAGTCCTTCTTTAGATTCTAAGTTCACTATTTGCTCCTTTTGTTTTGTTCAAAATTATCAATTAGAAAAAAGCTGTCACAAGTCTCACAAACCCCTAAATTTAAAGCCAAATTAGAACCCATTTCTAATAGCTTTTTCCTCAATATTGGGAAGGAAGTTGTTCTCCAAATAGGAAACTCACAGCATTTACTGATATGTTGTACATTATTTATAGTGTTCATGTGTTGCATATAGACACTATACAGACGTTTCTCATTTTATACAAGTTTTATATGTAATTAATTTACTGTTTTACAAAAGCTTTATATGCACTAAATAATGATTATATTCAAGGTTGAATTCCCTAAAATATCAATGTTTATAGGCTTTTAATAACAATAAATAAAGAATGGGGGAATTTAGTTAATTTTTCTCAATTTTATATACTCGTTTAGCTCATCTAAGGAGTATGGCTTCTGTGTTCCGTTTAATGATCGAATCCATACTTTCCCGTTTCTATCTTTAGCTAGTTCAATATCTTCAGGTAGCGGCCTGACAAAAATATCCACTACAGGATTATCTTTGCCGTATCCAATATCATCCCAACCAATTGAGATATGATTCGTTACAATACCAATACCAAAATGGTTAATTAGAGCATTTCTTAATGTAAGAAGATAACTATCCCATTTTGTAGTGTTACCATCCACAAACTCAAAATCTTTAGCTACACCTACTTTGTTATTGTTTTTATCAATTCCTATAAGAATATGAGCACCTACTACCCCATTTAACATGCCTACAATATTTCTCTCTAAATTATGAGTTATATTATTGCCATATGTTTTTTCATCTGGACTAAAGAATGCAGATTCTTTAAACTCTAAATTTGAATTTTCATCATCTTGTAGGAGACGATCTAAGCTGTACTCTTTTTCTTGTTTCGAATTAGGGCCATAATAAATTATGTCATCCATCTTCTTGGGATTAACTACAAGTAGATGCATTAATGGCAGCAACCGCGTAATAACAAAAATAACAATTGGAGCAACCAAACTGTTGGCATCCCAAATAGCTGCCACATGATTTCGTCTATTACTACTATCTCCAAGAATTGTTTCTCGTGTATCAATATCTAAAATTCCAAATTGTTTGAGCGTGTTAATAACTTCATTCATACTAAAATCTTCATCTAGTAAATCTAGACTAGACTTCTGAGCTGTAATTCTGTCCTTTTTATTTGCTGATTCTTTAGGGACTCTTATCTCACACCATTTTTTTAACTCCAGAGGAGTAATGCCTATTCTTAGTCTTCCGTATAAATGAGTAAATAGAAATCTTGGTCCAATGTAATCACCCTCTAGACCTACGACTGCAGTTCCGTCATCAAACTCAACAAGTTGAATAATAATTGAGTATTTAGTAACACCATCTAAAAGAAATTTGTGCGATTTGCCCTGTTGTTCTTGATTTTTTGCATCAATGTAAACTCCTTCCTCTTCTGAGGAAATTGTTTTTATTGAAAGTTTTCCAATTTTTACTTCATCCATAGTTCTATTTTAAAAAGTAATGATTTTGTTTCAAAATCATTTACAAATTTACTCCTCTTCTAGTAACTGTTTTAATTCTTGTTCAAACTCAGCTTCAAAATCTGCTTCATCCATCATTCTCACCAACGTAATTTTGGCAGTATGTTCTATAACCATTCTTCTTAGTCGTGCATAAAAAGATGCCGTAAAAGAAAGTTGATTGATTAAGCCTCTAAGATCATCTTCTTTGAGACCATAGAGCTCTTTATTTAGTATCTCTTCTGTGTATTCCTCTACAAAAGGTTTATCTACCAATCCATCAGCATTTATTGAGTCTTCAACGAATTTTTTTGGCCAAAGAAAATAGCTATTAAAGTTCATCTTTTACCTCATTTATGTTTATCTCTATACCGTCTGAAACGATAAGTTGTTTTTTTCCTAAGCAACGATTTTCTTGCATAATTGCAAATTTTTTTAATGTTTGATTAGTTAAAACATATGAGACCTCACAGCCTGTCTGATTAATAAAAGTCATCAAGGCTAGGATTACAGTCCACTCTATTTGTTTTTTAGTATCTAAATAAAAAAACTCTATTCCCCAGTTTTCCAGTAAAATCTCTTCGTCATTGAAATGTGGCACAGACTCGACATCTGAATATATTTCCTGAAGAGTTAAAGCATAATCTTCTGCATACTGTGTTTTAATTAATAAACTACGAAAAATAGTTTTACTTAAATTGCTTTTTTCTTTCATTTTTTCTCCTTTTCTTAAATCAGACATAGATTTTCCTAAATCTGATTTTTTGGAGTTTTTGAAAGAATCGCCCTGCTAAGGTAATAACTTTTTTAACTTTTGTCAAGCTTATCAATTGTTATTGTGTTTCTTATCAATTTTTTTATCATAGTTGCTACTATTTATCTTTATATTTTTTTTCCATTTGGAACTGTACAGTGTGGATCATGATTTGTTAAATCATTCGTTCCACAAACAATACATTTAACAGAATCTTCAATTTTTAAATAATCTTCTATTTCTTCAGCTAAATTGTTGTCAAGAATTGCATTTAATTCTTCAATTGTTGGTCTTTCAGCATGACACGAGCACTCTGTCCAACCATGCATATTGTCCATAGTTTCCTGGCTCGGAAAAAAACCGTACTCTTCTGTATTAACTACAAAAGTAGTTTTTCCATCAACATCTGGTAAAAGCCTGTCGGCTTTTCTCACGGCCTTCTCATAAGATTTTGCTTTGATTGCAACAGTAAAAGTCACATCAAAATTATATGTTTTCATTAATCTAGTCCTTCCTTAATAGCTAATCAGGTTACTTCAAGCCAAGTAACCTGATTAATAACGTTCGGTTTAAGTTTTACCTTATATATATATCTTTGAGGTTCTCAATACTTCAAATAAAAGTACCTCCACAGAACATTTATTATTAGTATCTTTTAATATATCAATTGCTTTTTGTGCTAATTCACCATAAAAGTCATACTTAGATACTGAGTCTATTCGTTCGTAATAAAGCTCTCTAAGCTGAATAAATAACCACGATAATTCGACAGCATATTTTGTTACTACAACTCTTCTCATTGGTGTAGTTGACTGAAATGATAAAACTACTGGTTGATCGCCTAACCATTCTTTATGTTTTTTAAGCAATCTTGTATTTATTATTACATCTGCTCCACCCCAGAAATGTCCCCACCTCTGAGCGTTTTCAACCATATATTTAATTTCCTCATCTGCCATAGCTATTTCTTTTATATCCTCATTGAATATGACTTCTCTAATTTGATTTAATTCATTTATTATTTCATCATTCTTTAATTTCATTGATTTCATATTGCTTCCTTTTCCTATACTTTCTGTATTGCTAATTGTCTTTGTAATTGTCTTATATTTCTTTTAACCCCAAATAATGCATTACTGTCGGAAGAGGTTTTAGATGTGGTTATCTTTAAACCTGAATCTAAATGCTCCCAGACCAAATGCTTCTTGGATCTAATAAGTACAAGACCATTTTCTTTCATTAATTTATATACTTGTTTTTGCATAATATTTTTCCTTATTGTCATTTTTGTTCTATTGTTTTTAAGAGAAAACTCATCAAAGTTGATAAATATTCATAGCTCTGATTAAATCTTGCTCGTTCCGTCAAGTTTGCAAGTGCTTAAGTGGTTCCAGTGTTGTCCACTTACGGTTCTGGTTTCTTTTTCTGATTGCTAAAGGCTGAAGGGTGGAACCATTCGGATAAGCCTTATTAGTGTTATCCAGTTAATTTAATGTAACACATATGATATATTATGCAACATTATTTACGCACATTTTTAAAGTATCACATCGATTCAACAATTTAGATGCGAAAAACAAATAAGTTCGTATTTTTGTTGCATATTTCTGCGAATCAAATAAAATTATACAATGACCAAAATTAAAAGATTTAATGAATCCCAAATTCAAACAATTAAAGATTTTTTAAAAGCTAATAATATTGATATTGCTCTTGTAAGTTGTCATCATATTGGAACATACCCTAGCAAGTTGAAGTGTCCCGTTTGCAACAAAAGATGGAAACCGCTTCCAGATAGAGATATTTTTAGGGAACTCACAGCCCTCTATGAAGCTACTGATAATGCTTGGTCAATGATTTTTGGTACTGACAGATCTTCAATTTCTAGATTGAGAGAAAGTATTAATCCTAAAACTAAAGCACCTCTATGGAGTCAAGAAAGGTATGAAGTTGAAATCAAGAATAATCACGGATTTCTAGATCGGCAACCTATTGAAGATTTCCTACAGCTTCTACAAAAATATCCTTTAAGTAGCACTGAAACCTTATTGAAAATTGCAGGATTGAACAATGAATATTTTAAATTAGTACTTCAGAACGACAAGGAAACTAAAGTGAAGTTTGATTCTATAAATAGTTTACAAAAAACAGTGCCAAAAGAGTACCTATTCTGTAGTAGTTGCAAAATTAAAAAAAAGAGTGAATATTTTAAAAAAATTGGAGAAAATAAAATATTCGCAAAAGTATGCATACCTTGTATTGACGAGAGAGAAAAAAATAAATTATTAACTAAAATCAACCAAGACAATATAGTTGTGTACCCATGTAAGACATGTGGAAAAGATTTTGAAGTAAATTTATCAAAAAATGAAAACTATATAGATTGTGAAGAGCATAGAGAATTGAAAAAGCGTTATGAATAAATATTTATACACAATTGGGCATGGAAATACTGGTTATGAAGATAGTAATCTAAATGAATTCATTGACTTACTAAAATATTTTAAAATAGAGGCTCTTGTTGATGTGAGGTCGGTGCCTTTGTCGAATTTTGCTAGCTGGTTTAATAAAGAATATTTAAAAAAGGAACTAGAGAAGCAAGGCATTGAATATAGACATGCTGGGAACTATCTAGGAGGTAGGCCAGAAAATAAAGAATTTTATGATAATGACGGATATGTTCTTTATGATAAGCTTTCAAATTCTGAACAGTATAAAAAAGGGTTAGAGAGATTGATAGAAATTGCGACTGTTAAACAAACTGTAGTTATGTGCAGTGAAAAGGATTTTAATAAATGCCACAGAAGTAATTTGATAGCAAGGACTCTAGGCTCTAGTTGGGAAATTAATCACATAATTTCAAAAACTAATACCGAGAAACATAATTTTGAAACTAGTATTCAGTTAACTTTAAGTGGAGAGGGTGAATGGAAGTCTACACGGCCGGTTTTACCAAATGGTTAGCCAAAGATTTTTTTAATGAACTAAAAAAATATAAAATTCAGTTGCTTATTGACATTAGGAGAAGGCCCAATTCACAACTTAGCGGATATACAAAAAGTGATAACTTTGAATACTTTTTAAAAGAGTTGTCAGGAGTGAGATACTTAAATGACCTAGATTTGGCACCTTCCAAAGAATTGCTCTATTCAAGAAGAAAGGAAGGCTTAGATTGGAATAATTTCTCATTAGAATATATAAATCAGCTCAATTCAAAAAAACTAGATAATTGTTTGGAAACTATCTACTCTCATAAAACCCTTTTTCTTTGTTCTGAAACACTTCCTGATAAATGTCACAGAAAGTTATTAGTAGATAAACTATATGAACTAGATAATAATATATCAGTCATACACCTGAGCCCTTTTCAAAAGGAGTAATTATATACTTAATAAGGTATTTAACTGTAGCCACCTTACTTTAAAGTGTCTTGGTTGACGATAGCTTGGTCCGTCAATATAAAATCCCCATCCACAACCCTTGGATGTTCCGAAATTACTACAGGTGAAATCTGGAATGCGGCCAAATTTGTTTGGGTTGCCTATTTTTTTAACCCTATTGTCTTCAATATAAACATATTCATTGCAATCGGGACACCTGTTTGGAAAGCCCCGTGTAAGCCCAAGTGAGCAAAATGAAAAATCTTTTTTGAAAAAAGACTCTATCTCTTGGGGGTTTTTTAAAACAAATTTTTTTAATGAATCTGAATATCTATATATTTGTAAATCGGTAAATGGTAAGTTGAATGTTCTGTTAGTTGCATCTTTAAGCAATACCCTTATAGAGGACTCTTCTGCCGAATTAACTATCCAATCAAAATCAATAATTTTAAAATCTTTAAATGTACCCATTGAAAATTCGGGTAGAAATTTTTCATATCTTGGATTTTTTATTACATTCTGGTGTTCATTTTCATTAAAAATCATATCCGATTCGTCCAATTCGATGTGTTTGTAGTGGTCAAGTACTGATTTTGAGGCCACAGTATCTAAGACTTCATCAATAGATTTGCCCGCTTCTAAGCTATCTTCAACAGGAATAGAACTGTAATAAAAATCTTCTGGAGATTTATCATGAGTGTTATACCTACCTATAAATCTATATACTTTTAATAATTGAATTGACTCGTAGGGTTCAAAATTTAAAGTTTTTGACTTTTGAAGCCTGACATGAGTGTTTGTATTAAGATCTATACCTCCAATGCATATATTTTTATTTGTGTTCATCTTTGTCATCCCACGAACTAGAACAGGTATTTCAACATTCATATTTTAGAATCTAGTGATTAATTAAAATTTTTACAATCAATTAAAAGTAAAAAAATATTGAAAAGCCTAGTTTTGTTGGGTTTAACAATTTGACAAAACCGATTTCGTACCTTATAATGGATATATAACTTCGCAATTGATTCCAATTGCGTTTTTTTTTGTAAAATTTAACTTTTTTACAAAATATTAAATATAAAAAGGGTATTAATACCCTTTTTTTCATATAAAAGAGTAGTCATAGAAAATTTCTGCTTTAAGTGGAAATAATTAGATTTACCAAATCAATAATCACTAGGGATGCCTTATGAGAGAGATTTGCTATGTCTTAATTTCCTATGGCTACTTTTCGAAATAAGGAGACATATGCTAATTCATAAAGAAGAACTAAAAAAAAATGCTAAATTAATTACAACCTTTGGTGGTAAGAGATTCCTAGGTTACACAAATAAAGGATCAGAAGTATGGATATCATACACAGCAGATAAGAAAAGTGGGAATATCAAAATTTCAACTACTCATAATTTGGATTCATTATTAAAAGAAAATTCAATCTTTGCTCCAAAGAGAGTTACTTTAAAAAAAGGCACTCCAAATCGTAGAACTGCAAAGGAACTAATACAATTAAATAAAAAAAATATGGGTGGCACGGTTACAGAATCGACTCTTGTATATTTGCAAAAACTAATTGATGCTTTGGCAAGAGGATATGGAAAACCTTTTGTAAAAGGAAAACCATCCTCATTAATGTTTATGTACATTGCACAGTCTATTTATGAAGGCTCATACACTCCTGAAGATGGAGATACTACTTGGAGTGCAGTTAGAAAAGAATTT
>Ga0075480_10003037_pt1 | contig 10792 bp, 10 predicted proteins | sample DEB08_DNA_7_FD_81590 | JGI IMG/M metagenome (GOLD analysis project Ga0075480, IMG submission 81590) | Aqueous microbial communities from the Delaware River and Bay under freshwater to marine salinity gradient to study organic matter... | ecosystem: Environmental > Aquatic > Marine > Coastal ... | reverse complement strand
TATCAATGAAAATTTCTCCAACTTTACCATCATCATATTCTCCGATATGAAGATATACTTTGTGGTCCCCAACGGTTGCTTTTTGAATATATCCTTTTCTTCTATCTGGCATTTTCCGTCTACCTGCAGCAAGTTTTGTTTCTAATTTGTTTAGATTTTTATTTTCTGAAAAATTCTCTGATAATTTTTGTGAAGTTTGTAACATTTCCTGAAGAGAGTTTTCTTTATCAGAAATATCGGTAGTTTTGCTTTGAGTATTAGGAATATCGCTTAATGATCTTGTTTTTCTTTTGTTGAATTTAATATCGATTAAATCAAATTTTCCGTCTTTTCGATTTTCTAAATTTTTAAGACTTTCGTTTGTTACTTCTTCTAACTGATGGGTAATTTTAAATAAACAAGTGTAAAAACTTTCTGCTAAATATTTGCTCATAATTTTTAATAAGAATCAATAATTGGATTTATATTGTCTTCTATTTTACAATATGAGATAAGTCTAACAAAAATTTAACAACCTAAGCACGAACATGTTAACAAATTTTTTAAAATCTATTTTTACGTGGTGGAACAATCAAACCGTTGGAACTTTTTTATTCACTTTGTTCTATGGAAAAAAAGTTGGCGAAGATCAGTTTGGAAATGAATATTACAAAAATCTAAAAGATACTAAAAGATGGGTTATTTATAAAAATGAAATAGAAGCGTCTAAAATTCCACCCGAATGGCACATGTGGATACATAAGACAGTTATTTCAACACCTGATAAAACAAATCTAGTTGATTACCCCTGGATAAAACCGCATCATGAAAATTTAACAGGATCTGATCACGCTTATCATCCGAAGAAAATTACTAAAGAAAAAAAAGAAAATTATAAAAAATGGCTTCCAGATTAATATTTCTGGTTTTATTTTTCTTTATAATTCCATTGTCAGCTTTAACAGATGATAATATTTTAGTTTATGATAAATCAAATAATCAAGCTCAAATTATAATTTTAGACAAAATAACCTCCAAAAAAACAAATCATTCCTTGAATATTGGAAAAATTAAAATAATAAATGACTTGAGGATTAAAATAACAAAATGCGTAATCGATAATAAAACTGGATCCTCTGATATTTATGCTTTTTTACAAGTACAAGATCAAACAAAAGCAAATAAAGATATAGTCTATATTTATAATGGTTGGATGATTAACAAATATCCTTCCGTAAATCCTTTTGAGCACGCTAACTATGATTTGTGGATTGAAAATTGCTATTGATCAAGAATTTTTGAATTTGCTAGCCAATTAACATCGTAACGAGATTGTAAAAAATCTTCATGTCTTAATATTTTTTTATGCAGATTTATAGTGCTTTCAATTCCATTAATAACAAATTCATCAAGTGCTCTTTTGAGTCTAGTAACTGCTGAATCTCTATCTTTTCCATAGCAAATTAATTTAGCTATCAAACTATCGTAGTAAGGTTGAACTTTTACACCTTGGAATAAGCAGCCATCAACTCTAGTTCCCGGACCTGAAGGTTGGTGATAAATTTGAACAATGCCTGAGCTTGGTTGAAAATTTTTTAAATAATCTTCAGCATTAATTCTACATTCAATAGCATGACCATTAAATTTTATATTTTCTTGTTTTAAACTTAACTCTCCAGTTGAAGCTATCTCTATTTGTCTTTTAACAATATCTACACCAGTAACTACCTCTGTAACAGGATGCTCAACTTGCAATCTTGTATTCATTTCTAGAAAATAAAATTTTCCATCTTCGTAGATAAATTCTAGAGTTCCAGCACCTTCATAGCCAAGCTTTGAAATAGCTTTAACGCATGTAGTTAATAATTCATTTCTTTGGTCTTCACTAAGTACGGGACTTGGAGTCTCCTCAATTACTTTTTGATGCCTTCTCTGAATGGTGCAATCTCTTTCTCCAAGATGGACAGTATTATCTTTTCCATCAGATAGTATTTGTACTTCTATGTGTCTTGGATTTTTAAAATACTTTTCAATAAATACCTCGTCATTACCAAAAAATTTTTTTGCTTCATTTTTAGCCATTTGTAGATTTTCGAGAAGATCTGATTCTTTATCTACTATTCTCATTCCTTTGCCACCACCACCGCCAGCAGCTTTAATCAAGACTGGATAGCCAATCTTATTAGATATTTCGATCGCATCTTCAATCTTTGATATACCTTTTTCAGATCCTTCTATTGTAGGCAAACCTAGATCTTTTGCTATACGTTTAGCCTCAATTTTATCACCCATTTTTTTTATCAATTCTGGAGATGGACCTATAAATTTAATTTCGTGCTCTTTTAAAATTTTAGCAAATTCGTAATTTTCGGATAAAAATCCATATCCTGGATGAATTGCGTCGGCTCCAGATATTTCAAAAGCTGAAATTAGTGACGGTATGTTTAAATAACTATCCTGAGCTTTGTGAGGACCGATGCAAATACTTTCATCTGCAAGTTGAACATGCATTGATTCATGATCAACATTAGAATGAACTGCAACAGATTTAATATCCAATTCTTTACAAGCTCTAATAATTCTAACTGCCACCTCACCTCTATTGGCAATTAATATTTTTTTTATCATTATTTATTTTATTTTAGCTAGAGCTTGCTCAAATTCTACAGCTTCACCATCATTGATTAAAATTTCTATTACTTCTCCATCAACAGTAGATTGAATGTGATTCATTGTTTTCATGGCTTCAATAATCAAAATCGTATCTCCTTTTTTTACTTTATTTCCAACTGACACAAATGGTTTTGCACCAGGTTCTGGAGAAAGATAAGCTGTACCTACCATCGGACTACGAATAATGTTTGAAGAAGTATCTTCTTTTTGAGCTTGTGTTTTTATCGAGGATTCGGTTGTGGGTGATGTTGCTGTTATAGCTTTGGATCCTTTTCCTACTTTTATAGTTGTTTTTCCGTCCGAGTATTCTAATTCTGTTAAATGAAATTCATTTAGAGATTCAGAAAGTTGTTTAATTAAATCTTTGTCTATCTTCATTTTTTTAAAATATTTTCAATTGCATCTACTGCTAATATATAACTATTTAAACCAAATCCGCAAATAACTCCATTTACAGATTTGCTAATCATAGATTTGTGTCTAAATTCTTCTCTTGCATAAATATTTGATAAATGGATCTCTATTTTTGGGATTGTTAAAGTGTTCAGTGCATCTAATATTGCAACAGATGTATGTGTGAAAGCTGCAGCATTAATAATTAAACCGCTAATTTTTTCACTAACATCCTGTATCTTATTAACAATTTCTCCTTCTATATTTGATTGATAAAAATCTACATCAATATTTTTTTTTGAAGAATGTTCTTTGGTCTTTGTTTCAATTTGTTCCATTGTTAAATGACCATAAATCTCAGGCTCTCTTTTTCCAAGTAGATTTAGATTGGGTCCATTGATTATTTGAATTTTTATATTCATAAAGATACAATCGTAAATATATTAAAAATGATTGAAATACAATTAAATGGAAAACCATATAGTTTGAGCGAGGGTGTTAATATAGATTCTTTGCTTGAAGAATTATCCATTCCTAAAGGTAAAGTAGCAATTGAACTAAATAGAAAAGTGCTTCATAAAGAAAATTATACGAAAACAGTTTTGAAAAATAATGATCAAGTTGAAATTGTTACTTTTATAGGTGGTGGTTAAAATATGGATGAATTTAAAATTGGAAAAAGAGTATTTAATTCAAGGCTTATTGTAGGAACTGGAAAATATAAAGATCTTAAACAAACTTCAGATGCCGTAAGCGCATCAGGAGCTGATATTGTTACTGTTGCAGTGAGAAGAGTAAATATAACCGATCCCAAAGAGCCAATGTTGATGGATTACATAGATCCAAAAAAAATAACTTATTTACCAAACACTGCAGGTTGTTATTCTGCTGAAGATGCTTTGCGAACATTACGTTTAGCAAAAGCAAGTGGAGGATGGAACTTAGTAAAGCTCGAGGTATTAGGTGATGAGCAAACATTATATCCAAATATGCAAGAAACTTTAAAAGCTGCAAAAGTATTAGTGGATGAAGGATTTGAGGTGATGGTCTATTGCGCAGATGATCCTATAGCATGTAAAGAATTAGAAAAAATTGGCGTAGTAGCAATTATGCCTCTAGGTTCTTTAATTGGATCGGGCCAAGGAATACCAAATAAAATAAATATACAAATTATTAAACAACAATCGAAAATTCCCGTCATTGTAGATGCGGGCATCGGTACTGCTTCAGATGCTGTTATTGCAATGGAATTAGGATGTGATGGTGTATTAGTTAATTCTGCTATTGCAAAAGCAAATAACCCAATTCTTATGGCAAAGGCCATGAAAAATGCAGTTATTGCTGGTAGACAATCATTCCTATCTGGAAGAATGGAAAAAAAAATATTAGCGAATCCATCATCGCCAGTAGAGGGAAAAATTAATAACTAAGCAACATCTTTTTTAGAAGTATCTTCGTTTTGTTTTTCATGAAAGTTGCTTCTTTTTTTAAAAAACTTTTTTTTAAAAAATTTCTTTTTTTTATAAAACTTTTTATTCTTGTTATCTTCAGAGCTATTTTCTGTGCCTGAATCTACAGAAATATTTTCTTGAATGATTAATTCCTCAATATAATTAACTGTTTCTATTTCCTTATTTTTATTATCTTTAAATGATATTTTATATTCGTAAGATAAAAGATCTTCATTTTTTTCAAATTTAATTTTAAATTTATACTTTTTTTCAAAATAATTAATTTCTTCTTTTTGATAAGTTTCTAAGTAATCAATAATTTTTTTTGATAATTCTACTTTTACGATTTTAATTCTTGATAAAGTAAATATTTTTTCTTCTATAATTTTTAATATTTTTTGTGAAAAAGAATCAATGGATAAAATTGTTTTCCATTGAATAGAGCTTTCTCTTAGTCTTTGTCTTGTCATTTCAAGTAATCCAAAGTTACTTATTTTACCTACTTGAACTCTAGCTTTATCATGTCTAAGAGCTTCTTTTAATTTTTTCTCTACAAGTCTTCTGTTGGAATAGTTTTCCATATCAATAAAATCGATAACAATTAATCCTGCCAAATCTCTTAGTTTTGCCTGCCTTGCTATTTCTTGGGCCGCTTCAACATTAGTTGCTAAAGCAGTTTTTTCGATATTTCTTTCTTTAGTAGATTTTCCAGAATTAATATCAATTGAAACTAATGCCTCTGTAGGGTTAATTATTAAATATCCACCCGATTTTAAATTTATTCTTGGTTCAAAAATTTCATTTAAATATTTTTCAATTCCTTTTGAATGGAATAGAGGAACTTTTCCTTTGTATTTTTTTATTTTTTTAACTTGTTCTTTAGCAATTATTTCTGCATATTTTTTAGCTTTTTCATAACCATCAGCGCCATCAATAATAACTTCTTTTACTTCGCTACTAAAAAAATCTCTAATACTTCGATAAATTACATCTCCCTCTTCATGAATTAGGCTAGGAGCATTTGAACTAAGTGTTTTTTGTTTAATCTCCTCCCAAATTTGAATTAATACATCTAAGTCGTTTTTAATTTCATTTTGAGTTTTTTTTGCACCTGCGGTTCTTACTATTAATCCCATAGTATCAGGAATATTAAGTTCATTAATTATTCCACGCACATGTTTTCTATCTTGAGAGTTAAATATTTTTCTGGAAATCCCACCACCCTTAGCAGTGTTAGGCATCAAGACAATATATTTTCCGGCTAAAGATAAAAAAGTTGTAAGCGCTGCTCCTTTTTTTCCTCTTTCTTCTTTAACAATTTGAATCAAAATAACCTGACCTGGTTTTATTACTTCTTGAATTCTATATCTTTTAAATTTTCTTCTTGATCGAATATCGTTTATTTTTTTTTCATATTCAGAATTTTCAGAGTTATTATCTGTAGTTTCATATTCATTTTCATCCTCTGTTTTTTGAACATCATTCAACAATTCCTCATGATGAGAATCTAATTCTTGATTAGTTGCTTCTACTTCTTTTTCATCATCTTCATCACTTGGATTTTCAAAGTTTTCATGATTTTCAACTTGGATATCAACATTTAGATCTTTAGTTTCTTCAACAAGTTGTTTTCTTATTTCTTCTTCTTCTTTTAGAATTGACTCTTTATCTGCAATAGGGATTTGATAATATTGAGTTTGTATGTCGTTAAAAGCCAAGAAGCCATGACGTTCGTTTCCAAAGTCTACAAAAGCAGCTTGTAATGATGGTTCTATTCTACTTATTTTACCTAAGTATATATTGCCCTTAAGTTGTTTTTTTTGTTCATTTTCATATTCATATGCCTCAACACCATTGTCAGATTTGATAGCGATACGAGTTTGCTTCTCTTGAGAAGCATCAATAAGAATCTCTTTTTCCATTTGTTTAATATCCAGTTAGTTATTTTTGATGTAATTTTCATAAAAAGTTTTAAAGCTTAATAAACAATACTATTTCAATAACATTCTTAATGAAAGTGTTAAAATGCAATTGGAGCAAAATATCAAAAAAAAGACAATTTTTTATGGATAAATATGAATATGTTTAGAAGCCTAAAGTCTTTTGTAATCATTATATTTTCACTAAGTTTTTTATCCTTTTTTTCTGTATTATTAATTTTATGGTTTTTTGCATTAGACCTGCCAAATTACAGATTTTTAGAAAATTATAAGCCACCCGTATCTACAAAGGTTTATAGCGCAAGTGGTAATTTAATAGCTAATTTTTCTACTGAAAATAGAACCTTTGTATCAATCGATAGTATTCCCAAGAATGTAATTAATGCCTTTTTGTCAGCTGAAGATAAAAATTTTTTTGCTCATCCTGGTATTGATGCCAAAGGCATAACTAGAGCTGTATTTAAAAATATTAAAAATTTTATTTTAAACCAAAGGCTCGAAGGTGCGTCTACTATCACTCAGCAAGTGGCAAAAAATTTTTTATTAACTTCTGATATTTCATTTTCAAGAAAGATTAAAGAAGCAATTTTAGCTTTTCGAATTGAAAAACATTTAACAAAAAAAAGAATTTTAGAACTTTATTTAAATGAAATATATCTAGGAGAAAGATCTTATGGTGTAGCTGCTGCTAGTATGACCTATTTTGACAAGCCTCTCCAAGAATTATCGATTGCTGAATCTGCATTATTGGCAACTTTGCCAAAAGCTCCCAGCACATACAATCCCTACCGAAACTTTTCCTCAACTTTAAAAAGAAAAAATTGGGTTTTGGAACGAATGTTAGAAAATAATTTTATAGATAAAGATCTATATAGTTTTGAAGTAAATAGAAAAATAGTTTTAAAAAAAAAATTAATTAATTTAAAAAAAGAAAACTCTTTTTATACAGAAGAGGTTAGAAGAAAATTATTTTCTCTTTATGGAAATGATGTTTTATACAAAAATGGGCTATATGTTAAAACTTCCCTCGATGAACAATTGCAAAAAATAGCCTCTGACGCATTAAGAAAAGGGTTGGAGCAATATGATAGAAGGCATGGCTGGAGGGGTCCATTAATAAATATTGAAAACAAAAATAATTGGAAAAAATATTTAGAAAAAATACAATTAGACAATTTTAATAACTGGGATTTAGCAATCGTAAATGAGGTTGATAAAAATTATGCATCAATCACAACTCAAAGCGATGTTGTTGGAAAAATTTTTCTTAAGAATATAGCTTGGGCAAGGTCTTATATTTCAGCGGACTCGCTTGGTCCTAAGATAGATGATGTAAATTTAGTTCTTAAAAAAAACGATATTATCTATGTTAATTATAACGATTCATCAAAATCCTGGGAATTAAAACAAATACCAAAAGTTAATGGATCCGTTATAGTTTTAAACCCTTGGAATGGAAATATTTATAGCAATGTTGGAGGATATAGTTTTGATTTAAGTAAATTTAATAGAACTAATCAGGCCAATAGACAGCCTGGATCGGCGTTTAAACCATTTGTATATGCCCTGGCATTAGAAAATAAATTTAAACCAACTACAATTTTACTAGACGCTCCATTTGTTAGCAAAAATCGAGGGGAAGAGACAAAGTGGAAGCCAAACAATTACGGAAATAAATTTTATGGATTAAATACCTTGCGTAATGGAGTAGAGCAATCTCGAAATTTAATGACAGTTCGTCTTGCACAATTAATAGGGAATAAGAAAATTTTAGATTTTTCTGAAAATTTAAATATTTATAAAAAACCATCAAATATTCTATCATTTTCACTAGGGTCAGATGAAACTACCTTATTAAAATTAACAGCAGCTTATTCGATATTTCCAAATGGTGGATTTATAGTCGATCCGACAATGATTGATTTTATACAAAATCAAGATGGAAAAACTATTTATAAAAAAAAATCATATGATTGTACAGATTGTAATAAAATCTCAAGTGAAACTATTCAGTTACCAAAAATTGATAGTAAAAATAAAAAAATAATTTCTGAGGAAACTGCTTTTCAAATTTCGTCAATTTTAGAGGGAGTTGTTGAAAGAGGTACTGGAAAAAAATTAAAAAATTTAAATATTCGTCTTGCAGGTAAAACCGGAACAACAAATAATAATTTCGACGCCTGGTTTGTTGGATTTAATCCTAAATTAGCAATAGGTGTATATGTTGGATTTGATGAGCCACAAACTTTAGGTAAATACGAAACAGGAGCCAGGGCTGCTTTACCCATATTTCAAGATATAGTTGAAAATTTACCAGATAAATATAATGCCTCTTTTTTTAAAATACCAGAAACTATCAATTTTTTTTATGCTGATATAAATACAGGATCGTTAAATTTGGATAAAAAAAATAATAATGTTTTAGAAAGTTTTAAATATGATTATATACCTAATAAATATATTTATAATAATAATATTAAAATCTCTACTATATATTAAATGTTTGAACAAAAAAAAATTATAGAAAATTTAGAAAAATCAATTTCTAATATATGGAGTTATCTTTGACAAGATTCAGTCAAAGGAAAAATTACAAGAACTTGAAAAAAAAATAAACTTACCCGAATTTTGGAATGATAATAAAAATGCTCAAATCATTCTTAAGGAAAAAAATTTTCTAGAAAAAATAATAGAAGACACAAAATCATACAATACCGAACTGCAAGATATAAAAGAACTAATCACTCTTTCAGAGAAAGATTCTGATAGTAAGTTTATTTCTGAAATTGAAAGTAACCTAGTTTCATTAGAAAAAAAAATAAAACAAATAGAGTTATTTTGTTTCTTGTCTGGAAAAAATGATGAGCGCGATGTTTATTTAGAAATACATGCTGGCGCCGGTGGAACAGAGAGTCAGGATTGGGCAGAAATGTTAAGAAGAATGTATATTAGGTGGGCTGAAAAAAAATCTTATAATTATTCACTTATTAGCGAAACAAAGGGCGAGGAGGCTGGTTTTAAATCTTCAACCATAAGAATAAATGGAAAATATTGTTATGGATTTTTGAAATACGAGTCTGGTGTACATAGACTGGTTCGTATTTCTCCATTTGACTCAAACAAAAGAAGACATACAAGTTTTTCCAGTGTTTGGGTCTACCCAGTCGTTGATGAAAATATTGATATAGAAATTAATGATAAAGATTTAAGGATTGATACTTATAGGTCTAGTGGAGCTGGTGGGCAGCACGTTAATACGACGGATAGCGCAGTTAGAATAACCCACATACCATCCAATATAGTGGTTCAATGTCAAAATGAAAGATCTCAACATAAAAACAAAGAAACAGCTATGAATATGCTAAAAGCTAGATTGCACGAATTAGAAATTAAAAAAAAAGAAGAAGAGAATAAAACTATAGAGTCAAATAAAACTGATATTGGATGGGGTCATCAAATAAGATCATATGTACTTCAGCCATATCAATTGGTAAAAGATAATAGAACTGGATATGAAAGATCGGATCCAGAAAAAATACTTGATGGTGACATAGACTCATTTTTGGAAAGTGCGTTATATAAATTAAAATAAAATGAATACATTTATTAAATTTTTTTCAGTTATTTTTGTAATATTTTTTTTATTATTTCTTGTATTAATAAATGGAATAAGCACTTCTTATTTTAATTCAACAATTCAAAAAAAAATTAGTGAAAAGTTCCCACTTTCTAAACTACAATTCGATACAATCACTGCATCACTAGAATTAAAAAATTTAGATATTAAACTAAAAATTAATAACCCTAATTTATCTTATAATAAAAAAAAAATTAATATTAAAAAAATTGAGGTTACGACAAGCTTGTTATCAATTATTCAAAAAGAAAATAAGTTAAAAAAAGTATATTTAGATTTAAATCGAACACAAATAAATGATTTTTTACCAATCATAGAAACATTTAAGATAGATAATTTATTAGATTATTTGAAAAAAGTTAAATCAGGTGAAGTAGAGGGAATTTTTTCCATAAACTTAGATAACTTTGATGATATTTCTGCCGTAGGTTTGATAAAAAATTTAGGATTTGAAATTAATAATAAATTACCCTTATTCAGTTCAATCAATGCAAATTTTAACTTTAAAAAATCTAAATTAGATATTAACATTAACAAAGGTACTTTTGACGAATTAAAGATTAAGGACAGTATTTTTGAAATAGATATCAAAGATTCACTAACAAAAATTTTTAAAACAAGAATTTTAGTAGATGGTCAAATTAATAATATTCTAAAATTAAATGTAAAAAATAATATTTATAAAATTCAACTGCCAAAAGGACTGGATAATTTAAACG
>Ga0075480_10003034_pt1 | contig 10797 bp, 12 predicted proteins | sample DEB08_DNA_7_FD_81590 | JGI IMG/M metagenome (GOLD analysis project Ga0075480, IMG submission 81590) | Aqueous microbial communities from the Delaware River and Bay under freshwater to marine salinity gradient to study organic matter... | ecosystem: Environmental > Aquatic > Marine > Coastal ... | reverse complement strand
GGAATCATAAAAAGGTATAGCGATTTTTAAATCTTTCGCGTTGTAAAACGTTTTTAATGCAGTAAAATCTATTTTGCCATTACCTTCTGTGAAGGCTTTGCTATAAATTTTATTTAATAGAATGCACCCATTAGTATTATTTGCAAATATGACAACCTTGTGAATGCACATGGGATTTTTCTTGTCAGGAATGATCGACATATCATCGCACACGCTCATTCGTAAACCAAATACCAACTGCATTCCTAATGCATCAGATTGTTTTTTAGCTTCAAGAAATCCAATCAAAGAATCTTCAACCAAAACAACCTTATCAAGCTTGTGCTTTTTTGCAATATCAAAGACGCTTACTGCGCCTCCATCATCTTCAGAAGGAGAATTTAATGTTAAGATGCTCTTACCTATACTGTAGTGAGACTTAAATAATGGAAGCATACGAATATACTACCAAAAATAATGACTAAAGTCAAGATTTAAATCAGAAATCTTGCCTTTAAAAAGTATTAATCTTCTTTTTTCTTCTTGCTAGATTCTTGAGCTTTCTTAAGCGCTTTTGGATCAGGATAATCTTTATCGCCTGGTTTTGCTGGCTTGTAGTCTTTACCCATTCTTTTCTTTTTTTTGCGAATGTTTTCCCAAAGACCAGGTTTAGAAGCGTCAGACTCTTCGTGGTCTTCATCGCACATCGCTTCATTTTTCTCTTCAACTTTTTTATCTGAATCTTTTTTATCTGAATCTTTTTTATCTGAATCTTTTTTGTCGCCAGATTTCTTTTTCTTTTCTTCGATCTTTTTTTGCAAAGCAGGAGGTAATTTTTTTTGTTCTTTATTTAGCTCGGCTTCTGATTCGTCAAGCAATTCAACCAATTGATCATCCGATATTTCAGAACCCTTAGTTACATTGGTTACGCTTTTTTTTGACCACATTTTGCAAGACCAGTAGCGCGCTTTCCACTTTGGGCCAGGATTTTCACAGTTGTGACGAGCTCTAAAACTTTTACGGCGAGCAGGATCATCACGTTTGATCTCCATGTTTGGATCTCCAAAGTTCACTTTAACCACATTACCTTTTTCGTTTTTGACATAAACAGAGAATTTCTTGGGCCCACCCGATGTTCTAAAAGGCTTATTTAATTTTTTACCTTTGGTTTTTTCAGCAGCCCAAGCTTCATTTGTTACTGTCTCTTCAAAACCTTCTGGTTTTTGTAAATTAATTTGTTTAGAAAAATCGAGTTCCATGTTTTTATTTACACTATATTTTTGTATTTTAGAATTAAATCCACAAGTTTTTCATCGATTTTATATGGAAAAGAATCTAATGCATCAAGATCAAACCATCCATACTCAGTATGTTCAAAATTTAGATCAGGATAAACGAGTTCATTAAAGCTAGTTCCGTAAAGAGTGAAGTCTTGTATTTGGCCAATTAATTCTAGCGGGTTTTCAATAGTTAATTTAGCCTCCTCAAACAACTCCCTCTCTGCTGCATCTTCTGGAGTTTCATTCTCTTCTATACTGCCCGCAAATACTGCCCAATAACCTGGTAGGGCACATAACTCTCCTTTATAAAATTCAATTCTCTTGGCTAATAGTATATTGTTGCCATGAAATACCGCTACTCCTGCTGACTTGCTCATAATGTAAATTCGTCTTCTATCTCTTCGTTGTTTGAGTATTGATTGTGTCTTGGGCATCCATCATACTTCATCTTCTCTATTGTATATCCCTCCTGTAATTTTTCAATTAAAGAATCTTTATCATCTAAATATGCACTACCTTTTGGGTTACCATTTTCATCCTTTAAAAGCCAATATTCGAAACTAAACTTAAAGGAACAATGCCATTTCGGGTTGCCATCTTTTTTCAATTCGCCTGGATATGTCGCGAAACCACATTGCAACCTGTCGCAAAAACCAGAACCAGAGGGAGGAAAACCTCTATCATAAGCGTAATTTTCTTTGGCGTTATCCTCATCAAAGTTATCTAAATAATTTTGCCATTCAGTTAATTCATATTCAAAACCTTCAAGCTCTTCGTTTGATAAAGGGCGCATTTCTAGAACACCCTCTCCTGATTCACCTAAGAGGTTATTCCCTAAATCAAACTTTAAAAATATAAACTCACATTGGCGCTGATTATATTCTGGAAACATTGTTTTTGTAGCAAGAGAATAAAATAAATCTTGTAAATTATTATCCACCTCGCTTCCTTTAAAAACTTCTTTACTTGTTTTAAAATCTCGAATTAATGCAACGCCTTGTTTTTTATAAAGAAATAACTTATCAATAAACCCATTGATATGGTAGCGCTTTTCTCCTTCATCAACAACGATATCAAATTTTTTCTCTGAATACTCTTCGGAAACTTTGCCGATTTTACTACCAAAATAATCATACTCTAATCCGTTTAGAGTCATACTTTTGATTAAATCCATGTTTTCTGGATCATCCACATTTAATTTCTTAGCCCAAATTTCAACTAATTTTTTAACAGAAGGCACGGCAAAAATATCTTGAGACTTAATTACTTTATTGTAATATTTTTTTCGCTTAGGAATGCATAAAAGCTCAAGAACTAAATGACATATTGTTCCTCGAGAAGCACCGTCGTTAGACAAGTCTGGAAGCTTTAGTTTGTATTTGCACCAATATTTCCACGAACATTCTTTAGCGGTTTTAATTCTACTGGCAGAAAGCCTTGTCATTTCAGGGTCAGACATTTTCTTCAATTATTTTAATATTATTAATAAGCTCTTTTGAGAGCAGACCCTCTTCTTTCATCTTGTTAGCAAAAGACAAGATTTGTGATGCGCGATTTTTAAGTTCGCACTTGCATTTATCATTCCATTCGGCAAAATCCTGAGACTGCATCTCTCCGAAATCAGTTTTAGTGGGTAGGCATATGAAAAGCTTATCAAAGTCAAAATGGTTTAATAGCTTTAAATAATTTTTGATTGCTGCTCTTGCGCCTCGATTTTCTTTTTTATCGTAATCGTTATTGAATGATATTATTATACGGTCTACGTCTAAAGAAATCAAGTGGCATAACAATTTAGATGATATATTCAAACCAAAAGAAACTAATACATTATAAAAATTATGTTCATGTAGGTTGAGTAAGTCGCCAATACTCTCAACAATAACAACCGATCTGGAATCTTCGATAGCTCTAGGCACATTTAAAGTATCACTCACAGGGACATGGTAAGGATAAATCCAATTAGTCTTTCTACCAATATGCTTCCATTTGGGAGCATTCTCTCTTTGAGCCATGTCTCTGCCAGAGAAACCATGTATTCTGCCATCTAAATTATAAATGGGAAAAACAAATCTTTGATACATCTGACCTTGAGTCGCAAGACCTCCTCGTAACGAAACGAGAGTTTCAGTCTTAATACCTTTTTGATTATAAAATTCATAATGAGGAAATAAATCTTCCAACATTGATTCTTCATATACTTTTTCCATATCGAGTCTGTCTTCTTGAGTAAAGGTTTTGGGCTGAGGATTGTGATAATCAATTGAAATATATTTATCAATAATTGATTTGTCGTTTGATCCAAAGTGAACTTCAAGTAACTTTACAAAAGGTAGTGCAGTCGTTCCTTCTACAAAATCCCGCCAAACCCCGCTATTCTTCCAAATTTGAAGGGCGGTCTGGTTGTCTCCATTTCTATAGGCGGCATTGGCATGCCAATATTTACCCCTGTCAGTTAAATTATAACCGAGCTCCTGTAAAATTTCTTGAATCCTATCGGGGGATAAATTAAAAGTCGAAATCGCCATCTTCATCAGGGGTTAAGCCATTAACTCTCATTTGATCAGCCATGTCACGTAAGTCACCAATTTCCTCTACTCCAAAATTATCCATCCTTAAGAAAATGCAGTTTTGCTCTGGTCTATCGTTGCCAACGGCCTGGCCGTCATCACCAATTGCAGGTATAAGCACTGGTTCTGAAGCTCGCAATCTATCTTCACCAAGATGTCGATTCTTAATGCATTTTAAACGGTGAGTTGCGCGAGCATAAGCATCAGGTTCGATCTGTAATTCTCGTGGAAGTCGCGGTCGTAAAATAAACAAATGAGATGCGAATTGAGTAATCTGATCAGATAAAGACACAATACTTTCATCATCAACAATTGCATCTGGATGACGATTGGCAGTAATGCCAGAACGATTACTTTGAACGCTCGTAATCATGCTTATTACTGGCCTACCATTATGGGTGATTTCTTTATGAATCATATTCTTGCATTTGTCAACAAAATCAGCTACAAATTGCCATGAAGCTTTGTTTTGATCATTTTGGTTGGTGGCTTTAATGTAGTCATAACTAAACAACATATTATTACCTCGGCCAATTTGAGAATAGTAGTATCTTTTTGCTATCTGTAACATCTCATCACAGCTCAAACCTCCAACATTGTAATAATCAAAGCGCATGCCTTTAGCATACTCAAAAGCTTTATAAACTTTTTCGCGAGTCTGCTCTTCAGAAACTTCTTGTCTAGTCATTGGATCAATATAACTAGAGCTTCTCCATTTTCCACTCTCGATTAAATACATAGGCACTCCAGAAATCGCAGAGCATTGACGCATTTGAAGCTCAAGCTTGCTCATCTCTCCATTATCAAAATGTAAAACAGGTAATCCATGTTCTTTAGACATTTTAGTCACAAAATCTATACAAAATGTTGTTTTACCAACCCCTGTTCTTGCGCAAATAACGGTGATATTACCTGGCCTTACTAAAGATCCATACATACTGTTTGTACGAGGCATATGAGGAGCGAGAAAACCTGGGTCTCTTGGGTTGTCAGCTAAGTCTTCAATAACATCTGACAAATCATCATAAATATTTTCGGGCTTTACATCTTCTTTGCATAATAGATTAATTTTATCATTATACAGTTTATCGTATTTTCGGACTACTTCTGTTAAGTTAGGATTCCCGTCGTTCTTGATCTCAGAAGATATCTCTTCACAGATTTCTCTGATACCCCTTTTTGCAGAAAGGTTTTTTAATTCCTTGGCTATGTCAATAACAGCTTTCGCAGAAACCTTCTTTAATAAGAGAGAGCGAACATAGTCTCCTACATCAATATTGTCAACGAATGATATGTTTGCAGCTTTTAATCGTTCAATAATCACAACGTCATCTAAAGCTTCTGCTTTTCCGTTAGACAATATATTTTTAATCACTCTAAAGATAGTTCTATGCACAAAACTACCATTCTGAACAAAAAAATCATTCTCATCAATCAACCCCGCAATATCACCATATGAATTTGGGTACTGCATTAAACACGATAATAGCTGTTTTTCCAGCTCTTTTGAATTTAACATACCGAATGTTAACAAATTAAACTTTAAAAGTCAAGAAAATATTACAAAGGTTCGTCGCCTCGATTATATAATTCTGATTCTTCTGTCTGAATTATATATTTTTCGAGAGCTTTTCTGAGTCCCATGTCTATGATTTCATTATCAGTTTTTGTATAAACCATAGGAGAGCCATCTTGATTAACGAAAGCTAAAATGAACCCCCGATTACCATCAGTCGATCCAGAAAAATCAAACAATTGTTTTAAGAAAGATTCTGGCAAAACAAAATTAGGTAGATCATCATGATTAAAATCATTTTCGTCCATATAAATATATTACACGTAATTATAGGTAAACACCTAAATTAGCAAATGTCTTTTTGTTGAGTTCATGTTTAATGGCGCCAGTTTTATTTGCGTATATCTCGACTAAAATTATATCGTTGAGTTCACAAAAGTCTCTTTTTTGTTGGTCTCTTCTGATATGACTTATAAATCCTGCCCTTCGTTTATGAAAGAAAGGTGTGTATTGATCATGCTGCTTGCCATGAATTTCAACAGCGACTTTTTTATTCGCGTTATAAAAATCAAAATTCAAGCGAGACCCAGCGACAGGAAATTCTTCAAAGACAATATGATTAGACCAATATTTTTGCAAAAATTGTTTGGCTTCAAATTGAATGTTACTCTTGCTTTTTGCGTTCCAATCAATCAGGTACTTTTTAGCGCGAGTTACTCTTTTCTCAGAACCTGTTAAAGTTTTAAAGATCATTAATCACTGACAAACAACATTTTTAAAATACGCTCCCAAAAACTTACTTAACTTTTCATTCTCTTCAAGCAAAGCACTTAACTTAGCCTCTCCTTGTATTTTTTCTGGGAACTCAAGTTCATTTTCTTTAAGGAGTTCAATAAAAGATTCATCGGCTGTAATCCAAGCGCCTCGTTTGTGAATATATTCCCAGCCATATAGCATATCGATAATCTCTTTTTCAATCCATATAGAATTTCCTTCGTTTCTACCGTACCGAATAGGGTACTGAAGCATATAGTTGGTTTTTTCATTAGGAGATTTCTTGACGGTAATCTTAGCGTGGTGCCCGAGAATTTTGTTTTTATCTTTATCAACAGGCTGAGTAGGATTCTCGAGGATTAAATCTTTTTTATGACGCGCCTCAAATTCAAGAATATAATTTGCAAAATGCAGAAGTGCATTGCCTCCTGTCGCACTTGTTTGACGAATAGGGGCTTTTGTATAAGGATCTAATTTAATATCCGCCCTGACTTGAGATATAAAAATTGCCATATGGCCACGTTTGGCTAATGCAATACTCATCTTTTGCATAAATTTTGCTCCAAGTAATGCGCCTCCTGCTACTTTATGGGCGTCTTGAAAGTCTTTTTTAAGATCTTCTTTCATTATCAAACCATCTAAAGAGTCAAGGATGAAACAATACTTTGTTTTATTTTCATTGTCCCCAACAAGAGCGCGCATGAGATCAAGAACTGTTTCGTAAATATTACTTTCGAAAACGAAGCAATTACCATCAGTCCATTGGTCTTCTTCAGTAGTAAAAGAGACCCCACTTCTTTCTCTCATTTCTTTAGATAATCTACCTTCAGCTTTAATATAAAGGCCTCTAGAATTTTTCATTGAAAGAAAATTCTTCATAACCTCTAGAGCTTCTGAAGTTTTACCTCCTTCATTCATACCGACAAAACGGTGGAGGCCTGGGCCAAACCCACCTCCTAATTCAAAATCAACATTCAAGCTTCCACTGGAAACTTTATAGTCAATTTCTTCTTCGTAATTATAATGATGATCCTTATTTTCTTTAAGGAACGACTTTAACATATCATTTGCTGTACTCATAATCAATAAAAGTCCCAGATATTCTTTTTCTTTTTGTCTCTGGGTTGTTTGTTTTCGGGTTTATAACTATATTCGAACTTAGTATACTCATCTTCTCTGGTAAAGTCAAGGTATTTTTGATCAATATATTTTTCATTCTTGCCTATGTAAAAAAGTATATCATCTTTTGGCTCTCCAAAATCGACAGTTAACCAGAAATCTAAATTGGGGTATTTTGTGAAAATGTTTTTCAAAACTTTCATTTGTTTTGAATAGCAATGCTTATCCTTTAGGCACTTTGCACTAACTAATCTTTTTAAAATTTTTCTTGAATTATCTGTAAACACAAAAGCGTGAACAAAGTTATCTACCACTTCTTGAGATAAAGGCTGTTGATCTTCTGTTTTGCTGTAGCCTGATTGCCAAATGCTTTTTTTTAATTTCGTATACCAATTATATACTGTACTTTGTGAGTAGCCAAGTTTTAAGCAGCAATCTTTTAATGAAAAAGAGGGGTTTTGTTTAGCAAGATCAGTAATTTCATTTAATAAATTGTTAGAAATTTTAGGCATTGTTTTAATTTTAACATTTATGATGAAAAAAGTCAAGCATTTTGTGTACTATAATAGACATGACTAAACGAAAAATTCTTATAATGGGACTTCCAGGCTCTGGCAAAACAACTCTTGCAGAAATCTTGGTTCGTAAATTAAACGCCGCATGGTTTAACGCAGACGCTGTTAGACAAGATATTTATTCGGAATTAGGGTTTTCTCCTGAAGATAGATTGGAGCATGCTAAACGTATGGGCAAGCTTTGTGACTGGGCAAAACTTGGTGGAGGATATGCGATTGCAGATTTTGTATGCCCAACTCAAGAGACGCGCCAAGCATTTGGTGCAGATTTTGTCATTTGGGTTGATAGAATCATGGAAGGAAGATATGAAGATACAAACAAAATGTTTGAAAAACCATTAAACTATGATGTTAGACTAATAGAAGGAACTGCTGATGAATGGGCGGACAAAGTATTAGAAAAGCTTAATGAAAGCGAAGCATGGGATAATCAAGCACCAACCGCATTGCTTATCGGAAGGTATCAGCCTTTTCACATTGGTCATAAAACATTGGTTGCTGAAGCAATCAAGAGAACTGGGCAATGCTGCATTGCACTAAGAGACGTTGGCGGTATTGATGAAAAAAATCCATACGACTTTGAAAAAGTGAAAGCAGAAATTCATTCTGCATGCACTGAATTTGGCAATAAAATTAAAGTTGTCGAGCTGCCAAACATAATGGATGTGTTTTACGGTAGAGGCGTTGGGTACAACATTGAACAACTCGAGTTAAGTAAAGAACTACAAGAAGTTTCCGCAACCAAAATTAGAGCTGGCGAAATCGGTCAAGACGGAAAACCTTTAGGAAAAAGACCAGAATAATTGCCGTTAGCTTACGCTAACTCTCCAAAGGAAAAGCTCCCTAGCAATAGGGAGCTTATTTGTTTAACTCAAAATATCTAAAATTGGCTGACCTTTGTGAGCGATTTGAAACGGCCTGCCAGATGGAGAGTAATGAACATCATTCAGTGATAAACCAAGAGCATATGCGATAGTAGCATTCAAATCTTCTGGCTTAACTGGGTTATGCTCAACTTCCATACCCTTATCATCGCTTTGGCCGTATATCGTACCGCCCTTAATAGCTCCACCCGCAAAGAAAGCTGAAAATGCTTTTGGCCAATGATCCCTACCATCTCTTGGATTAATTTTTGGGGTACGACCAAACTCAGAAGTAAGAACAACTAAAGTTTCATCAAGTAAACCACGAATCTCTAAATCAAAAAGTAATGCGCCCAATGCTTTATCAATGTCCACGCAATTTGCAGCTACACGCTCAAAGTTATTATCGTGGGTGTCCCAGCCGCCACGAGTAACTTCAACATAGCGTACTTTATTCTCAATTAATCTTCTTGCAAGCAAACAACCTTGACCAAAATTACTTTCGCCATATAATTCTGTCATAGCTTCTGGCTCATCAGATATGTCAAAAGCTTTTAAGTCTTCACTTTGCATTAATTTAACAGCGTCTTTGTATAAATCAGTATATGCGCGAATTTGTTTTTGGTTGTACTCTTCACTGAATACAGCATTTAGCTGTTCAGCAGTTTTTATTCTATTGTTAAACTGCGCACTATCTAGATAGTCAGCCATCGAACTGTTGGCTAAACCTGCTTTAGCATTTCTTAAAGGCAAAGCTCCATATCGCGATTCTAAAAATCCAGCTCCCCCTCCGCCTCCACCAATTTTTACATTGGCAGGAATAGTTCTGTTGATTGAGCCAGAAAGTTTTGACACCCAGCTACCAAAAGTGGGGTGCACAATTGTGCCACGTTTCTGATAACTAGTATGCATTAAATAACTAGCTTGTTCATGAGCGCCTTGATTGCTTGTTACCGAGCGAACAATCGCTGCATTATGCATGTGTTTTGCAACTGTAGGTAAATTCTCAGAAAGGAATATATCATCAGCGCTTGTTTGAATAGCCTCTACTGGTCCTTGAACATCAGGGCTCTGCGGCTTTGGATCAAAAGTGTCTAAATGAGACATTGCCCCTGCCATATTTAAGTAAATAACATGACGAGCTTTTGCAGGGCGAGCGCCTGGTGTCAAAGCGTATGCATTATCATGAATGTATGATCCAACTAATGGCATTAATCCTACCCCCAAATAAGATTTGGCGGCTCTAGCAATAAATTCTCTTCTGTTTAATTCGTTTGTTTTCATAGTAAATTGGTGGACGTGAGCGGAGTTGAACCGCTGTCTTTAAATCTTCAATAATATACATCTACAAGTTTAGTTAATTTTTTTTATAGTTATGATATTAACATCCAACTACTTGTTTCATTTATTGACAGTTTGTGATACAAGTAAACCTTTGTCTGTTTTGCAGATTGATGACCCCGCAATCCTTTTATCTGCGTCAAAAGTTACGAGGTAGCAGAAACTAAGCTGCTAAAGCAAGCGACTCGCTTTTTGGCGAGTAAACTTTAATACGTGACTTGTTGCCATGTAAATTTTGCATCTTTTTTAGGAGCCAGATGCACTCCTACTTGCAGTATACCAATCCAAGTTAAATCGAATCCAGTACACGCCCATAAAATGTTAAAGAACTAATATACTTATACCAAGTATATATCATATATTACACTATTTATCTTTTTTTGTCAAGCCCTTAATTTTATTGTAAAGAATGGGTATATATTTTAATCCAAAACAAAAGAACAGTACTACTAGCATAAGCGCTGTAAATATCACAAAACTTGAATCGTCTGAAGCTAAGTAAACTATTTCTTTAGCTTGTAAAACTTCAATAGCTTCTTGATTGTTTGGTTTTTTTTCAAGAATTTTTTTAGTAATGCATCCTGAAAGGATTAAACAAAGGAGTATCGTTAATTTATTCATTAGAAATTAAGTATTTTGCTGTTGTTAATATTTTCCACGGGCTTCTGTGTCGTGGTAGTAGAAGTCGTAGTGGTAGGCTTCTGTGTCGTGGTAGTAGAAGTCGTAGTGGTAGGCTTCTGTGTCGTGGTAGTAGAAGTCGTAGTGGTAGGCTTCTGTGTCGTG
>Ga0075480_10003022_pt1 | contig 10819 bp, 7 predicted proteins | sample DEB08_DNA_7_FD_81590 | JGI IMG/M metagenome (GOLD analysis project Ga0075480, IMG submission 81590) | Aqueous microbial communities from the Delaware River and Bay under freshwater to marine salinity gradient to study organic matter... | ecosystem: Environmental > Aquatic > Marine > Coastal ... | reverse complement strand
TTCATTGTAGATGGCCCACTTCATATTAAAATTTCAGGAAACTATGCCACTGCAAGAGTCATTATTGAAGATTATTTCTTAGATGAAAGAAACAGCCTTTTATTTAGAGGATTAATACAAAAAGTGAACTCGGAAACTCCAAAGTGGATAACTATAGCCGGAGACCTTCCACGCTATAATGGCCGTCGAGCATATGTGGAAATTGTCGACCATAGCTCTAAAGGCTCCTTCAAAGTAGAAGAAATACGCACCGGAAATGGTAAACTACCTAGCCAGTATCACAATAGCGATTATTTGAATTTTGCTAATTCTGGCTCACCACAAGAGCTAATTCAAAATATTTTAGGGTCAAAGACTTTTAAAAATTATCTACAATCAAAGGATGACTTAAGCCAAAGAAATGAAGACCCAACCCAAAAACAGATAGATGCGATTGCTTCCAAAATCCCTAATCCAAAAAAAGCAATGGCATTAGCAGACGGCTTCCCAGTAGATAACTATGTTTATGATAGAGGCTCGCATGCCAAAAAAGGCATTGATGCACCAAGAGCATTTTTAGAAGCTTTTAGCGGCCCAACTCAAAGCCAATCTAAATCGGGTAGTGGAAGACTTGAGCTGGCAGATAATATCCTTAAAGATGCAAGACACTTTCTCGCAAGAGTACAAGTTAATCGTATATGGCTTCACCTATTTGGAAAAGGTATTGTTCCTACTCCCGATGATTTTGGCGTATTGGGAATGAAGCCTACACATCCTGAATTACTCGACCACCTTGCATTAAAATATATTGAGTTAAGCTGGTCAAATAAGAAAATGATCAAGTACATAATGAGCTCAAACACCTACCAACAAACTAGCAAAATTACAAATTTAAATCATGAAAAACTAGACCCCACAAATACCTACTACCATCGTGCACAAGTCAGAAGACTAGAAGGTGAAATTATAAGAGACATCATTCTTCAAAGTTCAGGAAAACTTAATAATCAGATGTATGGCCCATCGATTTCGACACACCTTACCTCGTTCATGACTGGTCGAGGTCGTCCAAAAAGCGGTCCAATTGACGGAGAAGGCAGAAGATCTATCTACCAAGCAGTCAGAAGAAATTTCCTTAATCCATTCTTCCTAACTTTTGACTTCCCTATTCCCGCCCAATCAATTGGCAAGAGGAATTCAACCAATGTACCTGCTCAGGCTTTATCATTACTAAATGACCCTTTTATCGCTCAACAAACAAGCTTGATATCTCAACAAGTAGAAAAGCTAAAGCAGCAGAAAATTGAAGATGCAAAAATCATCAATACTATGTTCTTAAAACTCTATAGTCGAAAAGCTGTTCTTAGAGAAATAGAGATTTTAAGCCCACTCTTAAGAGATTCTGCATCAATTAAGCAATTTGTTCACATACTGATCAACAAAAAAGAGTTTAGCCATGTTTTTTAAAGAAAATTCGCCTCTTAATATAGACAGAAGAGCCTTCCTCCAAAAAGCTGGACTTGGCTTTGGTGGGCTTGCTCTAAGTTCCTTAATGCAACAAAAATCTTTTGGCGCCAGCCATATCTATCATGGCCCCCACCATAAGGCTAAGGCAAAGAGCGTCATCTTCCTTTACATGGATGGGGGAGTATCACAAGTCGATTCATTTGATCCAAAACCCATGTTAAAGAAGCATGATGGAGAAGACCCTTCAAAATTTTTCAAAGTTGAACCTACTCAATTTAATAATAATGGAAAGATCTTAGGAAGTCCCTGGGGATTTAAAAAACACGGAAAAAGTGGTTTAGATATCTCAGAACTATTCCCTCACATCGCCAAGCATGCAGATGAACTCTGTATCTTTAGAAGTATGACGTCGAAATTTCCTGAACATACTTTTGCCAATTATTTTTTACATACTGGAAGTGGTCTACAAGGAAGACCTAGTATGGGAGCATGGGCTAACTATGGCCTTGGTTCTGAGTCTGAAAACCTTCCTGGCTTTGTAGTCTTGAACGGTGGTCTAATCCCTCCTGGAGGATTAGATAACTTTAATAGTGGTTTTCTTCCTGCCAGCTTACAAGGGTCGGTATTCCTGCCACAAAAGGAAGCTATTGCTAATATTCTTCCTAAGAATGAATCATTGACTGCTCAAAAGAAAAAGCTGGATATGCTTAAAGAACTAGATGAGCTAACAGTTAAAGGCCATGGCCAGCATGACAAGCTTCAATCTTCTATCAAGAACTATGAACTTGCCTACAAGATGCAAATGGCCGTTCCTGAATTGATGGATATTTCTAAGGAGCCAGCTTATATCAAGGAAAGTTACGGTTTAAACCACAAAAACAAGCAAACACAAACTTATGGGATGCAGTGCTTAACTGCAAGAAGGCTTATAGAAAGAGGAGTTAGATTCATAGAGCTAACAGTGCCACCAATTAAAGGAAATGATAGATGGGATGCTCATGGCAATCTAATAAAAAACCATAATGAAAATGCCCTTTCAGTAGACCAGCCAATTGGAGCCTTAATTGGTGACCTAAAACAAAGAGGGCTTCTTGACGAAACCCTTATTGTATTTGCTAGTGAATTTGGCCGTACCCCATTTGCTCAAGGAAGGGATGGACGAGACCATCATCCTATGGCATTTAGTGTATGGATGGCTGGTGGAGGTGTTAAAGGTGGACATACCTATGGCACCACAGATGAATTTGGTTACCATATCCTAGAAGGAAGAATGGAAATGTATGACATGCACGCAACAATGCTTCACCTACTAGGAATCGACCATGAAAAGTCAACTTTTAGATTTAGTGGTAGAGACATGAGGTTAACTGATGTGCATGGCCATGTCATCCACGATGCAATAGCTTAATTCCCTCATACTTTCATTTTTTCAAAAAAAAGTTTACCTCAGTATACAAAAGCTGTATAATATATTTGTAGATCTAACAAATATAGTGGACGTCTGGATTAGTTTCTTACTAATCTCAAGTATAAATGAGGTTAAATTTCTTCTATAGAGTAGTACTTCTTTGCGGAGTGTTACTAAGTAGCACATTACCTCTTCGGGCCGAAAAAGGTACGGAGTATGAGGTAAAGGCGCTTTACGTTGTACTTCTTCTCAAATACATGACATTTAATGACAATGCCGACACTTTTAAAATTGGTATAGTCGGAAACAATCCATTTAATGGCCACATGAAAAAATTTGATGGCCAGAAAATCAATGGCAGAAAAATCAAGATCCAATTCTTTGGTAAAAATGTCAACCAAGCAGCTCAAGCTAATTGCCACTTCTACTTCATTACGCAATCTGAGCAATTAAAGCAAAAAACGATCATTCAACAACTCTCCAAACCGGATAATATGGTTTTAGGAGACAACAAGTGGTTTATGAACTCGGGAGGCATGATCAACCTTCAGTTTGAGGGTGACTCAGTAAGCTGGGACGCCAATAAAAAACTGATGGATAAAAAAGACATCAAAGTCAATTTCCAAGTTTACAAATTGTCCAAAAACAAGGGGAAAGTAGAATGACTTCCCCCAGAAAAAGAAAATCCCTTCGTACAAGACTCATAATTTTATTGACGTCTCTCCTAACTCTTTCCATTGTTGTGACTTCTTTTGTCATGCTAAGACACCTAAAAGAAAAGTTGTTTACTGAAAAGAAAAAGCAGACCATAATGCTTTCAAAAGTAATTATCGAAAATGCAACAGCTCCAATTGAGTTTGGCATCAAAGAAGGTGTAGATAATGTTCTTGCTTCTTTAGATTCTATTGAAAGAATTTCTGAAGCGGCACTTTATGTAAATGGCAAAAAGTTTTCTCATTATGTTAGAAAAAACTTAATTGCGAGGCTTCCTGAAAATGAATCAGAATTTGCTTCTGAATTCGAGCTCAAAGATAATATTCTAATTTACCACAAGAAGGTCCAAATTAACGACACTAAAGCTGCGACCTTAATTATTCATAGTGATTTAACTGACCATTATACACATTTCCAAAAAGACTTATATTTCACAATCATCTTCACAATTGTAATTATTTTATTAACAGTATTCTTTGCAATGAGATTACAAAGAAAGATTTCTGAGCCTCTACTAGAACTCTCTAAAGTTTCTAGGGAAGTGACTGAAAACGATGACTATTCACAACGAGCCAAGTCCTATAGGAATGATGAAATAGGTGATTTAACAACAGCCTTCAACCTAATGCTAGACCAAATACAAAAGCGAAATGAAGAACTTGTCAAAGAACGTCAAATTGCCGAAGAAAAGGCTAAGGAAGCCATTGAAGCGAGAAAAGAAGCTTTAGATGCAGCAGTGCAAAGACATGAAGCCGAAAGTGCCAATAAGCTAAAAAGTGAATTCCTTGCAAACATGAGTCATGAAATCCGTACTCCAATGAATGCAATCTTAGGGTTTAGCGAACTTTTAACGAAAGAAGTTGAAGGTTCTAAAGCTATGAATTATGTGAATTCCATTAACAGTAGCGGTAGAACTCTTCTAAACCTAATTAACGATATTCTCGATTTATCTAAAGTTGAAGCTGGCAAAATCGAGCTTGAAATGTCGTCGGTCAATATACGAATACTCTTTGATGAATTTAAACAAGTTTTCAAACAGAAAGTAGAACAGAAAGGGCTGAACTTACGTATTGAATACTCTCCTGACCTACCAGATTGTATGTCAATGGAGGAAACTCGCATACGACAAATATTATTCAACCTAATCGGCAATGCCGTAAAATTTACGGAATCTGGAGAAATTGTTGTAAAGGTTAACGCAAATAACATAACAGATGCTAAGTGTGACCTTGTCTTCTCTGTTCAGGATTCAGGAATAGGAATAGAAGAAGATAAAGCCGAAAAAATATTTGAACCTTTCGAGCAATCTTCTGTACAAACAACAGTCAAATATGGAGGTACAGGTCTTGGCCTTGCCATCTGTAAGAAATTACTAGACTTAATGAATGGTACTATTTCTGTTGAATCTACTATTGGAGAAGGATCAACCTTCACCTGCAAAATACACGATGTTGAGCTAACAAGCTGCGAAATAATTGAAAACTTAGATCTGAAGATAGAACTCTTTAGCTTTAGCAAAGCAAATATCCTCATCGCAGATGATATCCCAATCAATAGGCAACTCATTATTGAATTCCTTGCTGAAATGCCATTTGTAATTTTTGAAGCATCTAACGGAAAAGAAGTTCTAGAAATAGTCAAAAAAGAAAAAATCGACCTAATCATGATGGATATGAAAATGCCTGATATGGACGGTTATCAATGCACAGCCAAGCTAAAGAGTAAAGAAGAGTTCCACAACATCCCAGTCTTAGCAATCACTGCTTCCGCAATGAAAGAAAGTGAGCAACAAATAAGGACTATTTGTGATGGCTTTTTGAGGAAACCAATAAGTAGAGCTGAGCTAATAACTGAAATGACTCGTTTCTTAGCATATGAAGAACTAGATGTACCTGTTGATGAGCTAGAACAAACTAGCCTAGAAAAGTGGCAAGTGAAAAAGCTGAACCTTTCAATGAGTGATCTAGTGAACCTTTCCGAAGAAGCTGTAGCTGCGACACAAACAATGACAATTAATGATCTACAGTGCTTTCATGATAAACTTGTAAGTGGCACGAAACATCTAAAAATTGCTCAAATCGACAAATGGCTCGAAATGTATATTTACAATCTACAAAACTTCAGAATGGATGAACTTAAAGAACAGCTCTTAAACTATGAGAACTTCCTTCATAGCTTAACTGATCTATGTGAGTCTAAAGCATAAAAAACCCGACATTTAAACTGCCGGGTTTAAAATTTACTTATTTCAAAAAGCCATCTGGCATTTTATAATGCTTTCTCAGACGACGGAGCTCTTCTTTCAACTCTTTAATTTTCGCTTCGTATTCTTTATTTGAATAAGAGTTATTCATTTCGCTTGGGTCATTCTCTAGATCATAGAATTCCCATTCTTCTCCATTTGGTACATCTTGACCATAAAATCTAATAAGCTTAAACCTTTTTGTTGATACACCTTCATGCTTTCTTACAGAGTGAGAACCATGTGGGTATTCGTAATAAGTATAATAAAGCGACTTTCTCCAATCGGCAGGCTTTTCTCCTTTAAGAAGAGGCACTAAAGAACGCCCTTGCATATCCGCTGGAATTTCAGCTTTAGCTAGATCTAAGAAAGTTGAAGCGAAGTCAATGTTTTGGCAAAGATCAGTATTCACAGATCCAGCCTTGATTCCTTTTGGCCATTTAACAACCATTGGAGTTCTAAACGACTCTTCGTACATAAAACGCTTATCAAACCAACCATGCTCACCAAGATAAAAACCTTGATCTGAGGAATACATAATAATGGTATTTTCTTCCAGACCATTTTCTTTCAAGTAGTCGAGAACTTTGCCAACACCTTCATCAACAGCATAAATACAACGTAGATAGTCTTTCATGTATCTTTGGTATTTCCATTTGACGAGATCATCTCCCTCAAGTTTAGCTGCTAAGAAAGCATCATTTTTAGGATCGTATGCTGCATCCCACACTTTACGTTGCTCAGGAGTTAAACGGTAGTAAATACCTCTTTCTCCTCCAGGAACAAACTTTGGTCTCTTCTTCTTCATTTCCTCGTAAATTTTCATTTGCTTCGCACGAACATCTCTAGGCTTAACCTTTAGGTCATTCAGCATGTTCATGGTAACGCGAATAGACATATCCTGCTTATGAGCTGCAGTTCCTCTAGTCTTATAATCATCAAAAAGGCTATCCGGATATGGAACTTCGATGTCATCCCACTTATTCAAGTGACGAAGAGCAGGGCACCAACTTCTGTGAGGAGCCTTTTGATGAATCATGAGCATAAAAGGCTTATCTTTCTTGCGCTTATTTTTGAGCCAGTCTAATGACTTATCAGTTGTTATGTCAGTCACATAACCTTCGTAAGTTTTACGTCCTTCTTCGGTATCAAAGTCCGGCTGATAGTAATTACCTTGACCTGGTAAAGTTTCCCAGTAATCAAAACCTTGGATTTTACCTGCCAGGTGAGTCTTTCCAACTATTGCAGTTTGATAACCAGCTTTCTGAAGAAGCTTAGGAAAAGTTTGTTGGTCGTGATTAAATTTACCTCTGTTATCCAGCTTACCATTTAAGTGGCTATGCTTTCCTGTTAAGAGAGTGGCACGGCTTGGTGCACAAATAGAATTTCCTACGTAAAATCTATCAAACCTCATACCACCTGCTGCGATACGGTCAATATTTGGAGTCACGTTCATGGACTTCAAGCGGCCACCGTATGCTCCTATTGCTTGATAAGCATGATCATCTGAAAAGATGAAAACAATGTTAGGCCTGTCATCAGCTAGAGCTGTAAAGACAAACAGTGAAACTATAAATGAGAATAGCTTTAACTTCATAATTTTCCTTGAATTTAATCTTATACACACTGTGCCCCTAATACGGGAGGCTTAGTATAAGGTGACAGGAAAATTAAAACTGACGAAAATTTTCATCAATTGCGAATGGGAATTACAATTTCCTAAAAGGTACAATTTTGAGTATGATTAAGAGACTTACTCAAATGGAATATCTTTAATTTCACGAATAACTATATTTTTGTATTTCGCTTGAGTTTCAAAAGCTGAAATACCAAATGGTTTTGATGGGTCAATTTCAGGTCTTGTATGTATTTTCTGACCATCAATTTCCTTATCAACAAGCTTTTGGCCATCGACATATACTCTGATTCTAGATTTCATAAGTTGCAGCTTCACTCTATACCAACGCTTTTTATGAAACATCTTAACAAATGTCGTATCATTCTCTGAAGCATCAGAATAATTGAAAGAAGAGATCCCACAAGTTACTCCACCCCAACCTCCGAGAATAAGAGAAAGGTGAGTATCATTATACGGAACCGTTAAACCTACAAAAAAGTCATTCCCATCAACTTTCATTGCTTCTAGTTCGACTTCGTAATTAATTTTTGGAGTCTTGCCTGTATAAGTCAGGCCGGTCATAGGGTTTCCATAATCAAGAAAAACTTCTCCAGCCTTTACTGTTACTTCCCCTTCTCCACCAAAGTTAGAAATCTTCCAACCATCGAGGTTTTTACCATTAAAGATCGACTTGCCCACAGGTTCAGTTTTTTCGGGTATACTATCTGAAGTGCAAGCTGCTAAAAAAAGTAAAGAAAGTAAAGTTAAAATAGATTTCAATTGACACATCCCTTTAAAATGATTGAGCATTAACTTAAGCCAAGAAGTAGAAAATAAAAAGCCGCTCGAGTGAGCGGCTTAAAATTTTTATGAAGGTATCTGCTATGGTCCGAAATCGTCGAAGTCGATCATTTCTTTATCGACACCCATATCGTCCAGCATTTTCTGAACTGCAGAGATCATCATCGGAGGTCCACAAAGATAGTATTCAATATCTTCTGGAGCTTCGTGGTTATTTAGATATTGCTCTAGAATAACCTGGTGAATAAATCCTTCGAAACCTTCTCCATCTTCATCATGGATATCATTCTTAAGCTTCCAGTTATCTTCCGGAAGAGCTGCAGAAAGAGCCACGTAGTATTTGAAGTTAGGGAACTCGTCCATGATTTCTTTGAAGTCATCATCGTAGAACATTTCTCTTCTTGAACGTGCACCGTACCAGAAAGTACCTTTACGCTGAGACTTTTGAGTTTTATAAAGGTCAAAAATATGAGATCTCATTGGAGCCATACCAGCACCACCACCAATGAACATTACTTCACGGTCAGTGTCTTTCATGAAGAACTCACCAAATGGGCCTGAGATTTTCACTTTATCACCTGGCTTACAGTTGAAGATGTAAGAAGACGCTTTTCCTGGAGGGAAGTTAGTTCCTGGAGGAGGAGTAGCAATACGTACATTCAACATAACCATATTGCCTTCTGCAGGGTGGTTTGCCATAGAGTAAGCTCTGAAACATTCTTCTTCGTTGTTACCAACATGATCGAATACTTTGAACTTATCCCAGTCTTCTCTGTATTCTTCTTCTACGTCAAAGTCAGTATATTTTAAATCGTTATATTTTGGAATATCGATCTGAATGTAACCACCAGCACGGAAGTCTAGGTTCTCTCCCGGAGGGAGATCAACAACAAATTCCTTAATGAAAGTAGCAACGTTATGATTTGAGCGAACTGTACATTCCCAAGATTTGATTGAGAAAATTTCTGGCTCAACTTCGATTTCCATATCTTCTTTAACTTTCACTTGACAAGCTAAACGCCAATGATCGCGTTGCTCTTTCAGAGAAAGGTGACCTTTTTCAGTAGGTAGAACATCACCACCACCGCTAATGATCTGACAACGACACATAGCACATGTACCGCCACCACCACAAGCAGATGGAAGAAGGATATTCTCACCCATTAAAGTTCCTAGAAGAGTATCACCTTGGTTAACTTCAATTGGCTTATCTGTATCACCGTTAATAGTGATTTTAACTTTACCCTGAGGTTTAAGTTTCTTTGAAGCTGTTTGAATTATGATAATTAAACCAATGATGATAATTAAGAAAACAACAATACCAGAGATAATTGTTCTCATGTCGGAAACAGGTTCTGCAGCAGCTAATAATAAATCTAACATTTTACCGTCTCCTTTTTAAAGTTTAATGCCTGAGAAACACATGAAGGCCATTGCCATAAGACCAGTGATCAAGAATGTGATCCCAAGACCTCTTAGGCCATTTGGCACATGTGAGTAACGAATTTTTTCACGAATAGCTGCGATAGCTACGATAGCCATCAACCAACCAATTCCTGAACTAAAACCGAAAACCGCAGACTCAGATAGTGTGTATTCACGGTCTTTCATGAATAAAGATCCACCAAGAATCGCACAGTTTACAGCGATCAATGGTAGGAAAATACCAAGTGCACTGTAAAGACTTGCTGACACTTTCTCTACTATCATCTCAACCAACTGAACCATCGCTGCAATTACCGCGATAAAACAGATGAACGTCAAGAACGTTAGGTCTGGTCCTGGAGTTTCAGGTGTAGCTCCAAGAAGAGTGTTAGTCTGTGGATTTAAAAGTTTATTATAGATGAACCAGTTGGCAGGAACTGTAATTGTCTGAACGAATGTTACAGCTAAACCAAGACCAATGGCAGTTTCAACTTTCTTTGATACAGCAAGATAAGAACACATTCCAAGGAAGAATGCAAGAACCATGTTCTCAACGAAAATTGATTTAATTGCTAAGTTAACTAATTCCATTTTTTAGTGCTCCTCATATGCCTTGGTCTTTTCACGTTGTAACCAAACAATGAGACCGATAATTACGAATGCTCCTGGAGGAAGTACCATTAAACCGTTATTCACGTAACCTAGGTTAACAAGGAATTCTGGGATAATATTGTGACCCCAAAGTGTTCCTGAACCAAGAACTTCTCTAAAGAAACCAACAATCACAATTATTACACCGTAACCAAAACCACTACCTAGTCCGTCCAGAAGTGAAGGCCAAGGTTTATTACCCATAGCAAAAGCTTCGGCACGTCCCATAACAATACAGTTTGTAATGATCAAACCGACAAAAACAGATAACTGTTTAGACATCTCAAAAGCATAAGCTTTAAGAACCTGGTCAACCAGAATCACCAATGTCGCGATAACTGTCAATTCAACAATGATACGGATACTGTTAGGAATAAGATTCCTTAACAAGGATATAATTAAGTTTGAGAATGTTATAACCACCGTCACAGATATGGCCATAATTACAGAAGGCTGAAGCTGTGCTGTTACAGCCAAAGCTGAACAGATACCCAGGACCTGTACTGCAATTGGG
>Ga0075480_10003019_pt1 | contig 10820 bp, 10 predicted proteins | sample DEB08_DNA_7_FD_81590 | JGI IMG/M metagenome (GOLD analysis project Ga0075480, IMG submission 81590) | Aqueous microbial communities from the Delaware River and Bay under freshwater to marine salinity gradient to study organic matter... | ecosystem: Environmental > Aquatic > Marine > Coastal ... | reverse complement strand
TTCGTTCTGGCAAAGTATGACCTTAATGTTTCAAAAAGAAGTAGCAAATAGAATAGTTGCAAGTCCAGGAAGCAAAGCATACGGAAGATTGTCAGTTATGTCCCAATGGCGATGCGATACAAAAATCGCATTCAACGTCCCAGCGACCGCATTTACGCCACCACCCAAAGTTGAAAGTACTCTCGTTCATTTTGAAGCATTAAAAGAACCCAAATTCCCAGCTGAAGTTGAAGCTTTGGAATTTGTAGTATCGAAGGCTTTCAATCAACGTAGAAAGATGTTGAGAGGGGCATTAAAGGGTTATTTTCAAAATGTTGAGGAAGGTCTCGTAAGTATCGGTGTGTTACCCACCAAAAGAGCAGAAGACATAACAGTGCAGGAGTATTGCGCCATGTCTCAAATTTTGATTAGGAAATAACGGCTATTCAATTTCGTTTTGATATTCCAACTATTCAGCAGCTTCAACAGATGAAATATCCTCAACAATCTTCTCAGCTTTGTCGTCGTTTCTTTTAGTTTCGTCGCGTCTACGAGATTTATTATTACGGGTATTTCCGTTTCTATTTCTTTTATCAGACTGGTTGGCATTATCGAGTTCACCCGAACGTTCACCGTCTGACAGACGGTCCCCACTTTCCTCCTCGAACGAATTATCATTGCCACTCAAATCAGCATCATTTGATAGGTCAGACGCAGCATTATCCAAAGATGATCTTGAATTACGTTCTTTATCACGATCCGTGTTACGATCTTTATTTTCCCGATCCTGCTGTTCCCTACGTGCATCCATCTCACGTTGAGCTTCTGATAATAGTCTTACGTAATGTTCGGCGTGTTGTTGAAAATTTTCAGTAGAAACTCTATCGTTTGAGAGCTGAGAATCCCTTGCTAGTTGGTTGTATTTATCAATTATTTGTTGAGGAGTTCCCCTGACTTTACCCTCAGGACCAGAACTATCAAAGACGCGGTTAATAATATTTCCTACCGAGCGATTCCGGTTCTTGTTAGAACGCGAGCGTGATTTTGATGATCTCATTTAAGCTTTCTAGCCCTATGTTTGCTTGGTCATAAATTACATCAGCTGATATTGATTTATTCTGATGTGTGGATTTGATAAAATGCTTCTATTAGCATTGCGATGACAATCTTTTACAACAAAAATTAATCCACTTTCAAGTACAAATATTAAATTTATCGAAAACTATTCGTCATGTGATCGGCGACCCCTAAGCTGCTTGAGCAGATAGCACTCGATCTCTTGACCCAAGATCTTTGTGGACCCTGATTTTTGAAAATCCAGCGCCATCTAAAAGCTTTTTTACAGGTTCAGCCTGTGTATATCCAATTTCAAGTACAAGTTGCCCATTTTTTCTCAATTTCTCTCTAGCGTTCGATATTATCTGACGATACGAATCCAGCCCATCTCCTCCTGGCGTCAATGAGATTTTTGGATCATAGTCGACAACTTCATTACCTAATTCATTGTATTCTTTTTCGGAGATATACGGAGGATTTGAGACAATTATATCAAATCGACCACTAATTTTACTAAACCAATCAGACTGCAACAACGTCAAACGATTTTGAACGCCATATATTTTTGAATTTCTCGCTGCAGTTTCTAATGCTAGTCCAGAAATATCGGTAGCAACACAAGTTGCGTCGAAACGCTCTGCCAAAACTGTGATGGCAATAGCACCACTGCCAGTACCGAGTTCTAGCATAGTCTTAAATTTTTTTTTCAATACCACTTCAACCAGAGTTTCTGTATCTCCACGGGGATCCAAAACATCCTCATTAACTTCAAAATTCCTACCCCAGAAAGCACGATAACCAATAATTCTAGAAACTGGTTTCTGTTTGCAGCGCTCATCAACCATTCTCCAAAATTTTGAAATTTCATCTTCAGACGGGTAACTATCATCAAGAAGATTAAGTTTATAAACTTCTACACCCAAACAGTTAGCTAACATTAATCGAGCGTCTCGCCCAGGATTTTCTATGCCACAGTCACGCAACTTACCTTGACTTGCTAATACTAATGCTCGCACTTTCATCCGTTTATTTCAGCAAGCATCTTTGCTTGCGCATCTGCCAGAAGGGCATCAATGGTTTCGTCTAAATCTCCACCGAGAATTTGATCCAATTTATAAAGAGTTAGATTGATTCTGTGATCGGTCATTCGTCCTTGCGGGAAATTATAAGTTCTAATTCTTTCCGATCTATCTCCAGATCCAACTTGAATTTTTCGGTTTTCTGATCTCTCACTGTCAACACGTTGCCGCTCTAAATCAAATAATCGAGTTTTTAAAACTTGAAGCGCAATTTCACGATTTCTATGTTGAGACTTCTCAGAACTTGTAACTACTATACCCGTAGGCAAATGTGTAATTCGTACAGCTGAATCTGTAGTATTTACATGCTGCCCACCCGCCCCTGAGCTTCTCATTGTATCTATTCTTATGTCATTACTATTTATCTCTATATCTACGTCCTCAGCCTCGGGTAGAACTGCTACGGTTGCCGCAGAAGTATGTATTCTTCCACCGCTCTCAGTTTCTGGAACTCTTTGCACTCTATGCACACCACTTTCATACTTTAGACGCGCAAAGACTCCATCGCCCTTAATATGCGCTACAACTTCCTTTATCCCACCGAGTTCAGTATGCTGTTGTTCGATCATATCAAACGACCAATTATTTATCTCAGCATATCGTTGATACATCCTTAATAAGTTTCCAGCGAACAAAGCCGCCTCATCACCTCCCGTGCCAGGCCGTATCTCTAAAATAGCAGGACGAACATCTGCATTATCCTTGGGGAGTAATGCGAGTTGCAAATTTTGTTCGGTTTTCGGTATTTTTTCTTTTAAATTAGAAACTTCGTCCTCTGCCAATGCTTTCATGTCTGGATCAGAGACTAATTCTTCTGCTTCTTCAAGCGCACTTAATAGAGCCTTATATTCATTTATTTCATCTACGACTGGGCGTAATTCAGCGTATTCACGAGATATTTTTGCAATATCCGCACCTGAAAGTTCTTCATTCAGTTTCGCTTCTAAAAACTGAAACCGAGAAACAATTTGGTCAAGTCGATCAATCGGTAGCATCAGTCTCTATTGCATCTATTGAAATTATTGGTCAAGGAGTTTACTTGGTTATTTTAATTTTTTAAGTTGCGTCGCTTTTCATTTTGCTCGGCGCTTTTTGTTCCAACCCCAGATACAGATTAGCTCATGAACTGCATGCGCACCTGCGATTGCTGTCGCACCTGACAAATCATATTGAGGAGCAACTTCTACCACATCTCCACCTACCATATTGATACCAGCAAGATCCCGTAAAATAATTGAAGCTTGGATAGAGGATAATCCACCCCATACAGGGGTACCTGTGCCTGGAGCGTATGCAGGATCCAAACAATCAATGTCAAAAGTTAAATAGGTGGGAGTGTCACCCAATATCGATTTTATTTTTTCCGCAGTCTTACCTGGACCAATCTCAAAAACTTCCCTAGCATCGATTATATTTACGCCCAAAGTATCAGAGTTATAAGTTCTAATTCCAACCTGAACAGATTTTTTTGGATCAATTAATCCCTGGTTCACGGCTTTATAAAACATTGTTCCATGGTCAATACGATGCATGTCATCATCAGGCCATGTATCTGAGTGAGCGTCAAACTGTAATAAAGCCAGCGGCTTTCCAAACTTTTTCCTATAGGCCTTTAATATCGGGTAGGATATAAAATGGTCACCGCCGAGCGAAATACATCCGCTACATTTGCCTAGTATAGTGCTAACGTGGTCTTCTAAAATCTGAGGAAACTCACTTACTTTGGCATAATCATATGCAATATCTCCATAATCGACCATGGATATCTCTGACATTGGATCAAAATCCTCCCACCCGTATATGGGATCAAATGGCTGTAAAGTTGACGCTTCCCTTATTGCGCGTGGACCAAAACGCGACCCGGGCCGATTGGTAACGGCTTGATCAAATGGGATTCCAGTAATTGCTAAATCAACATTATTTAACTCTTTTGTATACTTTAAACGTAAAAATGAAGTAGCCCCACCAAATGCATTCTCAAAGGACTGACCAGTGTAACTATCCCTTGTAAATGCCCGATCTACCTGTTTTTCCGCATCTTTCAAACCCAATTTTATCTCCCTAGCGGTTGTGACATTTCAACCAGTCTTGCAAAAAATGATGCACCATAAACGGATGCGTCATCATTAAAATCATAATTTGTATTGTGAAGACCTGCAGCCTCCCCAATACCTAAAAACAGATAAGCCCCAGGTCTTTTTTCCAAAAGATAGGAAAAATCTTCTGCTCCCATTTCCTGACCAGCGTTATCATCAACCATGTTAACACCAGAAATATCTTCAGCTGCTAGTGCGGCAGTTTTGACATTCTCAGGACTGTTTATAGTTGGAGGATATCCTTTTTCATATCGCAATTTGCACTCAAGCCCAAAACTCTGGGCATGCCCTGAAACAATCTCTTCCATTCTTTTGATTACTAATTCCTGCACTTTTTTATCAAAGCTGCGCACAGTACCGTTGATGTAAGCATTTTGGGGAGTAACATTATCAGTACTTCCCGCATGAATTTGTGTAACCGAAACCACTAATTTATCGTTTGGATTACGACTTCTGGAAACAATTGTTTGTAAAGTTTGAACAATTCCAATCGCAGCAGTTATTGGATCCTTTGTCTCATGTGGATAAGCCCCATGACCTCCCACTCCAACAACATCAATATGAAATTTATCTGCTCCAGCCATTATGGGGCCAGGCATTGTATAAAATTTTCCCAATTCAACGTCTGGAGTATTATGAATGGCATATACATTTTTAATGTCAAACCGATCCAAAATTCCCTCTTCCACCATAATACGTCCACCACCCTCGTTTTCCTCAGCCGGTTGAAATATTAAAGCAACTCTACCAGAAAAATTTCTAGTCTCACTTAGGTACCGTGCAGCCCCCAACAGCATTGTCGTATGACCATCATGCCCACATGCATGCATTAACCCTGGGTTATTTGACGAATACTCCAAATTAGTTGTTTCTGTCATAGGAAGCGCGTCAATATCAGCCCGCAGACCGATTGTATCACCATCGTCTTTTCCATCGATAATGGCTACTAACCCTGATTTTGCAATCCCAGTGTGAATTTCATCAATGCCAAACTCCCGAAGTCTCGCCTCAATAAAAGATGCAGTCTCATGGCAATCTAACCCTAACTCAGGGTTTTGATGAATATTTCGTCGCCATTTTTTCATATCTTCGTCAAATGCAGCAATACGATTAACTATTGGCATATCTGGACTCCTTTGACTTTAACGTTCAAAATGTATCAGACAAAAAAAGCCACGAGGACGCAATGCCTTTCAACGAGAAAATTATAAATGGACGAAATGGAGATATTACAGCTTTGGTTGAGATAATGCGTGCATTGCGAGATCCTGAAACAGGTTGTCCATGGGACATAGAACAAACATTTGAGAGCATATCGCCTTACACAATTGAAGAAGCGTACGAAGTTGCTGATGCAATAGACAGAAAAGACTGGGACAGTTTGAAAACTGAACTCGGAGACTTATTACTACAATCGATCTATCATTCCCAGATAGCTTCAGAAAAGGAATATTTTAATTTTTACGATGTCGTTAGAGAGATTTCAGAAAAAATGATTTCTCGGCATCCTCATGTCTTTGGAGATAGTAAAGAAAATAAAACTGCAAAACAACAAGTTGAGGATTGGGAAACTATAAAGGCGTCAGAGAGAAAGTTGAAAAAGCAAGGAAAAGTACTTGACGACGTAGCCCTCAACCTACCTGCTTTAGTACGCGCAATGAAACTTCAGAAACGGGCTGCACGCGTGGGTTTTGATTGGCCAAGTTACAAGAATGTATTGGACAAAATAATCGAAGAAGCTCAAGAGCTTGCTGAAGCCGCGGCCAAAGGAAACTCGGCGGATGTAGAGGAGGAGTATGGCGACTTGCTTTTTGCTTTTGTAAATTTGGGCCGACATTTCAACATTGAGCCCGAAGTTGCGTTAAAAAGAACAAATAATAAATTCATAGAAAGGTTTGAATTCATCGAAATAGAGCTTGCAAATAATGGAAAGAGCCCAAAAGAGTCCTCTTTAGAAGAAATGGATGGCTTATGGGAAAAAGCGAAAAAATCAGGTAAATAATTAGATATATGGAGACGATGTTGGGCGCTCAAAAAATAATAATTGATACAGATCCAGGTCAAGACGATGCTGTGGCTATTTTGCTTGCACTGGCAAGTCCTGATGAGATAGAAGTTTTGGGCATTACCGCAGTAGCGGGTAACGTACCACTTTCTTTAACCGAAAAAAATGCTCGAATTGTATGTGAATTGGCAGGGAGATCCGATATCGGTGTTTATGCAGGATGTGCCCACCCGTTGAGAAGAAAACTTGTTACAGCAGAACATGTACATGGAAAAACAGGCCTCGATGGACCTGAATTACCAGAGCCAAAGATAAAATTGAAAGAAAAACATGGTGTTGATTTTATAATTGATACATTGATGCAAGAGCCTGAAAATTCTGTATCACTTTGTCCATTGGGGCCTCTGACTAATATTGCTACTGCAATGTTGAAGGAGCCAAGAATTACTCCACGAATAAAGCAAATTGTTTTAATGGGGGGAGCATACTTTGAAGTTGGAAATATAACGCCAGCGGCGGAATTTAATATTTTTGTAGATCCCGATGCAGCAAAGATTGTTTTCTCCTCTGGAATTGAAATAGTAGTCATGCCTCTAGATGTGACGCACAAAGCTCTTGTAACAACTCAACGGAATGAAGCTTTCAGGCAACTGAAAACTCCTGTTGGAATCGCAGTTGCTGAAATGACAGATTTCTTTGAAAGATTTGACAAAGAAAAATATGGTTCAGCCGGGGCTCCTTTGCATGATCCATGCGTTACCGCATATTTGATCGATCCAACGATATTTTCAGGTAGAAAAATCAATGTAGAGATAGAGACAGAGTCAGAATTAACTTTGGGTATGACTGTAGCAGATTGGTGGCGTGTCACCGATCGAGAAGCTAATGCTTTTTTTATTGGAGACTTGGATGCTAATAAATTTTTCAGTCTATTAACAAATCGATTAGGAAGATTGCCGCTAAAGGACATTAGTTAGGTAAATGAATAGATTTGAAAACAGCTACGCTCTTCTTCCTGAAAACTTTTATTCGATAACGCCGCCAACACCGGTTGCGAATCCTAAATTGTTGATGTGGAATACGGAACTTGCGCAAGTCTTAGGACTTAAATTTGAAAGTTTGCAGGAAAAAGAAAATATTTTTTCTGGTAATCTTCCTCTGAATGGTACTCCGATAGCGCAAAAATACGCCGGGCATCAATTTGGACAATTTAATCCTGATCTTGGGGATGGACGCGCACATTTATTAACGGAAGTAATATCTCCTGATGGTGAGAGATACGATATAGCTCTTAAGGGTTCGGGCAAAACACCGTATTCACGAGGTGGGGATGGTCGAGCATGGTTAGGACCCATTCTTAGAGAGTATATTGTAAGCGAGGCAATGTACAACTTGGGGATTTCTACAACCCGCTCCCTTGCAATTGTAAGCTCCGGCGAACCTGTATATCGGGAAACAAAAATGCCAGGAGCGATAATTACTCGCATTGCTAAAAGCCATATTAGAATAGGAACATTCCAATGGTTTGCTGCGATATCAGATATTAAAAATCTAAAAATCTTGTTAGATTATTCGATTAAACGTCACTATCCTGATGCAAGCAGTACAGCAGAATTTTTACGAGCTGTTTCTTTAAACCAAGCTCGATTAGTAGCTGAATGGATGAGAGTAGGATTTATTCATGGCGTTATGAATACTGATAATTGTCTTATTTCAGGCGAAACGATAGACTATGGGCCTTGTGCATTTATGGACGAGTATAATCCTGATAAAGTTTTTTCTTCAATAGACAACTTTGGAAGATATTCTTTTTCTAATCAATCGAAAGTTATTATTTGGAACCTAGCCCAACTAGCCAGCTCTCTATTAATGCTTCACGATGATGATCAAAATACTTTGGAAATTTTTCAAGAAATTATCAATGAAACCTCCACATATTTGTCAAAAGAGTATTACACACAATTTGCCTCTAAATTGGGAATTGTAACCCCTTACGAAAAAGATAAACGGTTAGTTGATGACCTGCTAACAATTTTAGCTGGAGAAACTGCAGATTTTACTAACTTTTTCGCAAAAATTACAAATGACGAGAAGCCTTTCAAATTTATGATGAAAACCCCATATCTAACATGGGAAAAAAAATGGCAAAATCGTGTAAAAAACATACCCGATGCAAAGCCAACCATGAGGCAGGCAAACCCGGTAATTATTCCACGTAATCACATTGTAGAAAAAGCTATTCAGTCTGCTCTTTCAGGTGACTTTGAACCTTTTTATAGTCTAAATGAAGCACTACAAAAACCTTATGATTACAAAGGGCAGTGCAATTTTCTAAACGCGCCAAAGGAAGATGAAAAGGTTACTGCTACTTTCTGTGGTACATAAGGATTGTTGGTCTTGCTTTGGCTAAATAAGTAAATTCCAACCGAATTTAAATTGTATTTCAAATTTTCTTTTCTGCCTGTTAAGCTCAAGAGCAGACAACACAAAAACCATTTCTACCGATTATTGAGGCAATTATGAGCCAGACAATTTTAGACCGATGCGAAATAAAAGGGTTACGGATGACCAATCAGCGAAAAATTATCGCTGAAATAATAGAAAACTCATTTGATCATCCCGATGTGGAGGAACTCTACAACCGCGCCTCAGCTATCGATGACTCCATATCTATTGCTACTGTTTATAGAACAGTTAAATTGTTTGAAGAAAGTGGCATTCTGGACAAACTCGAGTTCGGGGATGGTCGAGCAAGATATGAAAATGCTGACCGAGAACATCATGATCATCTAATCGATATTAACTCCGGAAAAGTTATAGAATTTGTAGATAATGAGATTGAAAAATTGCAAGAGTTAATTGCCCTTCGCCTCGGTTATGAACTTCGAGGTCATAAACTAGAACTCTATGGTGTGCCAATAAAGAAGGCATAATTAGTAGAGTTGAATAAATTCTTTACTGAACATTGTATTTACGTGAGCGCTAGAATAAGGCTAAAGCGGTAAATTCAGCCAATTTTTGAAAGTCAAATATGTTTAATATTAATCAGATCAAAGCTCGTGAAATTTTGGATAGTCGCGGCAACCCAACTCTTGAAGTTGACGTCACCCTTGAAAACGGCACTGTTGGTCGCGCAGCAGTTCCTTCTGGAGCTTCAACGGGAGCTCACGAAGCGGTTGAACTTCGTGATAATGATAAGGCACGATTCAAGGGTAAAGGCGTTTTAAAAGCGGTAGAAAACGTAAACAAAGACTTAGCTAAAGCACTTATCGGACTAAATGCAAAAGACCAAAAAAGCATTGATCAAAAAATGATTGATTTGGATGGTACAGAAAACAAATCAAGGCTCGGCGCAAATGCAATTTTGGGTATTTCTTTAGCGATTGCAAAAGCTGCTGCCACTTGCAGTAATCAGTCGCTATTTAGATATATTGGCGGCGAGCGTGCAAGAGTTCTTCCTGTTCCAATGATGAATATTATTAACGGCGGGGAACATGCAGACAATCCAATAGACATTCAAGAGTTTATGATTATGCCAATAGGTGCAAAAAATATTAAAGAAGCTATCCGCATGGGCTCGGAGGTATTTCACACTTTAAAAGCCGAATTGAGTTCATCTGGCCTATCAACCAGTGTTGGCGACGAAGGTGGCTTTGCACCAAATATCAGTTCTACCAGAGATGCGCTTGATTTCATTTTAAAGTCCATTGAAAATGCAGGATACAAGGCAGGCGAAGATATCTATCTGGCATTGGACTGCGCTTCAACAGAATACTTTTGCGATGGGAAATATCATATGTCAGGAGAAGATAAAGTCCTTGGCTCCAAAGATAATGCCGCCTACCTAGCCGATTTGGTTGCAGACTATCCGATAATTTCAATAGAAGACGGCATGGCTGAGGATGACTGGGAAGGTTGGGAAATCTTAACTAACGAACTAGGGGACAAGATACAAATTGTGGGAGATGATTTATTTGTAACCAATCCTAAGAGGTTGAAGAAAGGAATTGAAAAGTCTTGTGCAAACTCAATGTTGGTGAAAGTTAATCAAATAGGAACACTTACAGAGACACTTGAAGCCGTAGATTTGGCACATAGAGCTAATTATACAAATGTGATGAGCCACAGATCTGGTGAGACAGAAGATACGACTATTGCTGATTTAGCTGTTGCAACGAACTGCGGTCAAATTAAAACGGGATCTCTTGCTCGATCCGACAGATTGGCGAAATACAATCAGTTAATTAGGATCGAAGAAGAATTGGGACGTTTTGCAAAATACGCCGGCAGATCAATATTAAAGTAATATTATGTCAATTTTAACTAAAGTTTATTAGCGGTTTTTATAAATTCTGCGTCTATCAACTATTAACGAAATAATTTGCTAAGCCTGTTTAGCTTCGCCTTTTTTAAAAGACGATACTCATTTAACTTATTGGCATTATGTTTATTAAAATCATTCAGAATACTAACAACAAATCCTGCGATTAGATTAAAATTATCAAGTGCTTCTCGGTATAACAATTCATCCGGATGCACACCTCTAATTCCATATTTTTTTAACTCGTAATTTGGGAAATCCCTCAGGTTGAGTGTTACTATGCT
>Ga0075480_10003016_pt1 | contig 10827 bp, 5 predicted proteins | sample DEB08_DNA_7_FD_81590 | JGI IMG/M metagenome (GOLD analysis project Ga0075480, IMG submission 81590) | Aqueous microbial communities from the Delaware River and Bay under freshwater to marine salinity gradient to study organic matter... | ecosystem: Environmental > Aquatic > Marine > Coastal ... | reverse complement strand
TCAGGCTTCTGAGGGGAGAGACTACGTGAAAGATTTGCTAAACCTATTGAACCGCGAGAAGTCTGAAGATTTCGATGCGATCCGTATTGGCCTCGCCTCACCAGAGATGATTCGCTCTTGGTCGTACGGCGAAGTTAAGAAGCCTGAGACTATCAACTATCGTACGTTCAAGCCTGAGCGCGATGGTCTATTCTGCGCCAAGATTTTTGGCCCTGTGAAGGACTACGAGTGTCTTTGCGGCAAGTACAAGCGTCTGAAGCACCGCGGAGTGATCTGTGAAAAGTGTGGTGTTGAAGTTGCACTTGCCAAGGTGCGTCGTGAGCGTATGGGGCACATCGAGCTTGCCAGCCCTGTTGCCCACATCTGGTTCCTGAAGTCACTACCTTCGCGCATTGGCCTGCTACTGGATATGACGCTGCGTGATATCGAGCGCATTCTCTACTTCGAATCTTATGTGGTTACTGATCCCGGTCTTTCAACTCTGGATCACGGCCAGTTGCTGAACGATGAGCAGTACTTTGAGGCAATGGAAGAGTTCGGCGACGAATTCACCGCCAAAATGGGTGCGGAAGCAATTCAGCAGCTCATGATTCAGCTGGATTTGAAAGGTGAAATTGAGCGCCTGCGTGAAGAAATTCCGCAGACCAACTCAGAGACCAAGATTAAGAAGCTTTCTAAGCGACTCAAGTTGATGGAAGCCTTTGACAAGTCAGGTAATCGTCCCGAGTGGATGGTGTTAAATGCACTGCCCGTGCTGCCACCTGATCTTCGTCCTCTGGTGCCCCTAGACGGTGGTCGATTTGCGACATCGGATCTCAACGATCTGTATCGACGTGTGATCAACCGAAACAATCGACTCAAGCGACTGCTCGACCTGAACGCGCCCGACATTATCGTGCGTAACGAGAAGCGTATGCTCCAAGAGTCGGTCGACGCATTGCTTGATAATGGTCGACGTGGACGAGCTATTACCGGATCAAACAAGCGTCCATTGAAGTCGCTCGCTGATATGATCAAAGGTAAGCAGGGTCGTTTCCGGCAGAATCTGCTGGGCAAGCGCGTAGATTACTCTGGTCGTTCGGTGATCGTGACAGGTCCAACCCTGAGACTTCACCAGTGTGGTCTGCCCAAGAAGATGGCGCTAGAGCTCTTCAAGCCATTTATCTTCGGAAAACTCGAGCATCGCGGTTTGGCTAGCACTATCAAAGCAGCCAAGAAGATGGTTGAGCGTGAGCCACCTGAAGTCTGGGATATTCTGGCCGAAGTTATTCGCGAGCACCCGGTTCTTCTGAACCGTGCACCCACGCTGCACCGTCTGGGTATTCAGGCGTTCGAACCCGTGCTTATTGAAGGTAAGGCGATTCAGCTCCACCCGCTGGTGTGTGCTGCGTACAACGCTGACTTCGACGGAGATCAGATGGCAGTTCACGTGCCGTTGACGCTCGAAGCGCAGCTTGAAGCGCGTGCCCTGATGATGTCGACAAACAATATTCTGTCTCCAGCATCGGGTGATCCCATCATCGTTCCCTCGCAGGACGTTGTATTGGGCTTGTACTACATGACCCGTGAGCGCATTAATGCGAAGGGCGAGGGAATGGTCTTTTCGGACACGAAAGAAGTGTCTCGTGCCTACGCTAGTGGTGCCGTTCACCTCCAGGCGCGCGTGAAAGTCCGTATCCATGAAGAGGTCGTCGAGTACGGTGAAGCTGCGCAGGCGAGAACACGTGTTGTTGATACTACCGTCGGACGTGCTTTGCTTTGGAACATTGTGCCTGAGGGTCTGTCTTACGATCTGATTAACCGACCAATGGTGAAAAAGGCGATTTCGAAGGTCATCAACCAGTGCTACCGAGCGGTTGGTCTCAAGCAAACCTGTATTTTTGCTGACCAGCTGATGTACACCGGTTACGAGTACTCAACCAAGTCGGGGTCGTCGATTGGTGTGAACGACTTCGAGATTCCAGATGCCAAGAACGAGCTTATCGAGAAAGCAGACGCTGAAGTTGTTGAGATTGAACGACAGTACTCAGCGGGTCTGGTGACTCAAGGCGAGAAGTACAACAAGGTGATTGATATCTGGTCGCGAACTAACGAGCAGGTTGCCAAGGCAATGATGGCGAATCTCTCCTCTGAGGCCGTGATCAATAGAGACGGTGAAGAAGAGCAGCAGGATTCGTTCAACTCGGTCTATATGTATGCCGATTCAGGCGCCCGAGGTTCACCCGCACAGATTCGTCAGTTGGCCGGTATGCGTGGCCTGATGGCCAAACCTGACGGGTCGATTATCGAAACTCCGATTACGGCGAACTTCCGTGAAGGTCTGAACGTTCTCCAGTACTTCATTTCGACGCACGGCGCTCGAAAGGGTCTTGCAGATACAGCACTTAAGACGGCGAACTCCGGCTACCTGACACGACGTCTGGTGGACGTTGCCCAGGACGTGGTTGTTGTTGAGCAGGACTGTGGCACTGAACGTGGCCTATTGATGACGCCTGTTATCGATGGTGGCGACATCATCGAATCGTTGGCTGATCGTGTCTTGGGTCGTATTGTCGCGGCTGATGTTGTGAAGCCCGGTTCTGATGAAGTACTCATTCCAGCGGGAACGCTCGTAGATGAGCTGTGGACTCAGAAGATCGAGGAGATGGGTGTCGACGAGATTCTCGTTCGTTCACCGATCACTTGTGAGACACGCTACGGTATCTGCTCAACCTGTTACGGACGTGACCTCGGTCGCGGTCACCAGGTGAATATGGGCGAGGCTATCGGTGTGGTCGCGGCTCAGTCGATTGGTGAGCCCGGGACACAGTTGACCATGCGTACCTTCCACATTGGTGGAGCGGCATCAGGCCAAGCGGCACAGGACAACATTCAGGTGAATTCGGACGGTACGGTTCGTTTGCACAACATGAAGGTGGTCGATCGCACTGATGGGTCTCTGGTTGCGGTATCGCGTTCAGGTGAGCTATCTGTACTGGATAGTGTTGGTCGTGAGCGCGAGCGGTATAAGGTGCCATACGGTGCTGTGATCAAGGTTGGGGATGAGTCTCCCGTTGCGGCCGGCGATGTCGTCGCGACATGGGATCCGCACACGCACCCAATCGTGACCGAAGTTGCCGGTATCGTGAAGCTGAGCGGCATGGAAGAAGGTGTGACCATCAAGCGTCAAACCGACGAATTCACAGGCCTATCCAGCATTTCTGTTATGGATCCATCAGAGCGCCCAAGTGCAGGTAAAGATGTGAGACCTGCTGTGACACTGGTCGACAAGGATGGCAACGAGCTGTCTTTGGCTGGCACAAACGTACCAGCGCACTACTTCTTACCGGCATCTGCGATGGTTAATCTCGAGGACGGCGTCAAAGTAGAAGTGGGTGATGTTATTGCGCGAATCCCACAAGAAGGTTCGAAGACACGTGATATTACCGGTGGTCTGCCTCGCGTTGCCGACCTATTTGAAGCACGTAAGCCCAAGGAACCAGCCATTCTGGCGGAGATTTCAGGCACGGTTAGCTTTGGTAAGGAAACGAAGGGCAAGCGTCGTTTGGTGATTACACCGACCGACGGCAAGACATTGCCGGATGGCTCTGATCACTACGAAGAGTTGATTCCTAAGTGGCGTCAGCTGTCTGTCTTTGAGGGTGAGCAAGTCGAGAAGGGCGAAGTTGTCTCTGAGGGACCGTTGAGCCCACACGACATCTTGCGTTTGAAGGGTATTCCAGAACTCGCTAAGTACATCGTTAACGAGATCCAGGAAGTCTATCGACTCCAGGGTGTGAAGATTAACGATAAGCACATTGAGGTGATTGTTCGTCAGATGCTACGCAAGGCCAATGTGGTCTCTGCCGGTGAGTCGAGCTTCATCAAAGGTGAGCAAATCGAGTGGAACGCCTACCTTGAAGAATGCGATCGCATGGACGCAGAAGGACTGGTTCGACCAACGGTTGAGCGTGAACTTCTGGGAATTACCAAAGCGTCGCTGGCGACAGAGAGCTTCATCTCTGCAGCTTCCTTCCAGGAGACAACGCGCGTGCTGACCGAAGCTGCGGTAACTGGAAAGCGCGACTATCTACGCGGGCTCAAAGAGAACGTGATTGTGGGTCGTCTCATTCCAGCAGGTACGGGCCTTGCATACCACGAGGAGCGTCGTCGCCAACGCGCGATGGATGGCGAAATGGGTGTTCAAATGTCTGCTGAGGAGTTCTCAGAGAGTTTCGCTGAAGAACTCGAAAAAGCGGAGGCAGCTGACGACTTGGCAGATGCACTCGCGGCAGAACTTGAGAACGCCGCTGCTGCTGAAGGTGATGCAGAGTAATTAAACCGCGCAAACTTGACGGGGCACCGCCCCGTCATTAGACTTCGCGCTCTTTTTTATGGCGCCCGGTTTGGGGCGCTCTTAACGACTTGGAGTTAAGGCCGAATGGCAACAATCAACCAGCTAGTGCGTAAGCCGCGCAAGCGTAAAGTAATGAAAAGCGGCGTTCCTGCATTGCAGGCATGCCCACAGCGTCGAGGTGTTTGTACTCGCGTTTACACAACGACACCAAAGAAGCCTAATTCAGCGCTTCGTAAGGTCTGCAGTGTTCGTCTGACGAGCGGATTTGAAGTGTCTTCATACATTGGTGGTGAAGGCCACAATCTGCAGGAGCACAGTGTTGTGCTGATTCGTGGCGGTCGTGTAAAGGACTTGCCCGGTGTGCGCTACCACACGGTTCGCGGAAGCCTCGATACGTCGGGCGTTGCAAATCGTCGCCAGGGCCGCTCGAAGTACGGCGCCAAGCGACCTAAGTAAGAGACTTACCTAAAGTTAACACCGGCTGAGTTTCAGCCAACCGGTCACCGAGTGTGACAGTAAGGGCAGCCCAAGTGTGGTTGCGCAACCTGAAGAAGAGAGAAAGACATGCCAAGAAGACGCGTTGTTGCCAAACGTGAAGTGTTACCCGATCCCAAGTACGGGAACACGACCCTCGCAAAATTCATGAACCACGTGATGATCAGCGGAAAGAAGTCTGTCGCTGAATCGATCGTCTATGGTGCGCTTGACCTAGTTCAAGAGCGTAGCAATCGCGATCCCATCGAAGTATTTGACGAAGCACTTGAGAACATTGCACCGATGGTGGAAGTAAAGTCTCGCCGCGTTGGTGGTGCTACTTACCAGGTGCCTGTTGAAGTACGACCTGCCCGCCGCGTTGCGCTGTCTATGCGCTGGTTGGTGGATTACGCACGTAACCGCGGAGAGAAGTCTATGCGGATGCGACTTGCTGGCGAGATCATGGATGCGTCGCAAGGCAAAGGAAATGCGGTTAAGAAGCGCGAAGACGTGCACCGTATGGCTGAAGCCAACAAGGCGTTCTCGCACTTCCGATTCTAATCTCGCTGTCCACAGCGACGAGGTATTAACGTGGCTCGCAAAACCCCGATTAACCGCTATCGCAATATCGGAATTTGTGCCCACGTTGATGCCGGTAAAACCACTACCACCGAACGCGTTCTTTTTTACACCGGCGTCTCTCACAAGATAGGTGAGGTGCACGATGGTGCTGCCACCATGGATTGGATGGAGCAGGAGCAGGAGCGCGGAATCACCATCACATCCGCTGCGACCACCTGTTTTTGGCGCGGCATGGACAGTCAGTTCGATGAATACCGAATCAATATTATCGATACGCCGGGACACGTAGATTTTACAATTGAGGTTGAGCGCTCGCTCAGAGTGCTGGATGGTGCCGTCGTTGTGCTCTGCGGTTCTTCAGGTGTTCAGCCTCAGACCGAGACAGTCTGGCGGCAGGCAAACAAGTACGCCGTTCCTCGTATGGTCTTCGTGAACAAGATGGATCGTGCGGGTGCGGACTACATGAATGTTGTCGAGCAACTCCGAGAACGGCTTGACTGCAATGCCGTACCTATCCAGATGACGATCGGTGCAGAGGAAGAGTTCGTCGGCGTTATCGACCTGATCAAAAACAAGGCCATCATCTGGAACGAAGAGGACCGAGGCACTACCTTCGAATACGGACCTGTGCCTGATGACTTAGTCGATCAGTGTGATGAGATGCGTGAGTACCTTGTCGAGGCGGCGGCCGAAGCCAATGACGAGCTGATGGATGCCTACCTCGAAACAGGCGAGCTGTCTGAGGATCAGATTAAAGTCGGTATTAGAGCCCGGACACTTGCCAATGAGATTGTTCCTGTCCTTGGCGGCAGTGCCTTCAAGAACAAGGGTGTGCAAGCGGTACTTGATGCGGTTGTCGAATATTTGCCATCACCTACCGAAGTGAAGGCGATTGAAGGTACCGAACTCGATGGTGAGACTGTCATCACTCGCGCGTCTGACGATGGCGAACCCTTTTCTGCCCTGGCATTTAAGATTGCAACCGACCCTTATGTTGGGACGCTGACGTTCTTCCGCGTCTACTCGGGTAAGTTGGAGTCAGGTAATGCCATCTTCAATTCCGTTAAGGGTAAGAAAGAGCGCGTTGGCCGCATGGTTCAGATGCACGCCAACAGTCGCGAAGAAATTAAAGAAGTGCTGGCGGGTGATATTGCGGCCGCAATTGGCCTTAAAGATGTGACCACGGGCGATACGCTCTGTGATGCCAATAGAGCGGTAGTGCTCGAGCGAATGGAGTTTCCGGAGCCGGTTATTTCGGTGGCGGTCGAGCCAAGATCTCAGGCCGATCAAGAAAAGATGGGGTTGGCGCTGTCCAAGCTTGCACAGGAAGATCCCTCGTTCCGTGTTAAGACTGACGAGGAGACCGGGCAGACTATCATCTCCGGTATGGGTGAACTTCACCTCGATATCATTGTCGATCGTATGCGCCGTGAGTTCAGCGTTGAGGCAAACATTGGTAAGCCGCAGGTGGCATACCGCGAGCGCATCCGGAACACCGCGGAGATCGAGGGTAAATTTGTTCGACAGTCGGGTGGTCGCGGCCAGTATGGCCACGTTTGGATTCGATTTGAGCCAGCCGAGGACGAAGGAGCCGAAGGTCTGGAGTTCGTTAATGAGGTTGTTGGCGGCGCAGTACCCCGCGAGTACATCCCGGCAGTGAATAAAGGAATCGAAGAGCAGATGCAGAACGGCGTGCTCGCCGGCTACCCGCTGCTCGGTCTTAAAGCGACGCTGTATGACGGCTCATTTCACGACGTTGACTCGAACGAAATGGCCTTCAAGATCGCCGCCAGTATGGCAACCAAGAAACTTGCTGATGAGGGTGGCGCTGTCCTGCTCGAGCCGATTATGAAGGTTGAGGTTGTGACGCCTGAGGAGAATATGGGCGATGTCGTCGGTGACTTAAATCGTCGGCGGGGTCTGATACTGGGGATGAATGACAGCTCCGCGGGCAAGATCGTTGATGCTGATGTACCGCTGGCCGAGATGTTCGGTTATGCGACGGACCTTCGTTCAGCAACGCAGGGCCGAGCCACTTACACGATGGAATTCGCTCGCTACTCCGAGGCGCCCGGTAATGTCGCTGACGGTATTATCGGAAAGAACAGCTTCTAGGCTGAAACTACCGTCATAGCCTCGTCTCACTCCAGTTATGAAAAGAGCCCGCAAGTCGCGGGCTTTTTTTTGGTAAAAGTCCTCCCAGTTTGGTACAAGATAGATAACGGCGGTATGTAATAAAGATAAGAAAAAGAGGATCAACGATGGTCAATTTCATGTTGAATGGTGAAGCAGTCAGCGCTGAGAGCGATGCTGATACGCCACTATTGTGGGTGTTGCGCGAAGAGCTGAAGCTGCGCGGCACGAAGTTTGGATGCGGCATTGCACAGTGCGGTGCATGTACTGTTCACATTGATGATAACCCGATGCGTTCATGCGTTACGCCTGTTAGCGCGGTTGCAGGGCGTTCGGTGACCACTATCGAAGGTCTTGCAACTCCGGTGGGAGAGGCATTGAAAACTGCATGGACCGAGGCTCAGGTGCCGCAATGTGGTTACTGCCAGTCTGGTCAAATTATGCAGGCCGCTGGTCTGCTCGAGCGTAATCCGAGCCCCTCTGACGGAGAAATTGTGCAGGCGATGAACGGTAATCTATGTCGGTGCATGGCCTATCCCCGTATCAAGAAAGCCATTAAAACGGCTGCAAGCGGGGGGACAATGTCATGAAGAATCAGCGACAAGGTCTTTCAAGAAGATCATTTATAGCGGGTGTTGCGGGCTCGTCGCTCATGATGAGTATGGGCTCGCTGGTGTCTGGGTGCAGTTCAGACCAGGCATCTAAAGCGTTAGCCAGTGGTGACTTGTCTAAGGTGTTTTCGCCCAATATTTGGTTTGAGATCAATGGTGCTGGCGATGTTCTGATCAATATTGTCCGTGCGGAGATGGGTCAGCATGTCGGTACGTCATTGGCTCAAATCGTGGCTGATGAGTTGGGTGCGGACTGGTCCAAGGTTTCATTTAAGCATGTCGATACTGATCCCAAATGGGGCGTAATGGTGACCGGTGGATCGTGGTCAGTACATACGTCTTTTACCTTGCTGTCCCAAGCGGGTGCTGCGGGACGAACCATTATTATTGATGCGGCCTCAAAGCTCATGAGTGTCCCGGCCGAATCTTGTAGCGTTGAAAACGGTGTGGTTACGTCGGGTGATCAATCACTGACTTTCGCCGAAATTATCAGTAACGGTGATTTCTCGCGTGTTATTTCGGAGGAAGAGTTGGCGGCGATGCCCGTCAAGGCGCCGGCTGAGCGAAACGTAATTGGTCGTGATTTGAGAAATCTTGACGTCGCAGCAAAGTCGGAGGGCTCTGCCGTCTATGGCTTGGATGCGGAATTGCCAGGAATGGCCTATGCCATGCCGTTACTGCCACCGACGCGCTACGGCAGCAAGGTAAATGGTATCGATGAATCAGCGGCCAAAACGATTCCCGGTTATATCGGTGCCATAGAGATCAATGACCCTAGTCAAACCATCCAGGGGCATGTCGTGGTAGCCGCCGAGACTATGGCTGCGGTGTTGAAGGCAGTGAAGGCGGTTAGCGTCGATTGGACGCCCGGCCCCACGGCATCGGTGACCGAGGCGGCGATTCTTGCTGAAGGCGCGCGGCTCGCAGCGGATCCTGAGGCGGGTGCGCTCTTCGTGAATGAGGGCGATGTTGGTGGTGCCAAGGCAAACGCGACATCCACAATCTCAGCAACCTACACAACCGGCACGGCACTTCATTTCACGATGGAGCCTCAGAATGCGGTGGTCGAGTTTGACGCCGATGGGAAATGTCACATCCATTCGGGTAACCAATGGCAATCACTAATTCTTCCTTACCTCGCGCAAGCGTTGGAAATGCCCGAGACGGACATCATTATTCATCAGTACTACCTCGGGGGCGGCTACGGTAGGCGGCTATTTGGTGATCAGATGATCCCAGCCGCGTTGGCGGCTCGCTTGCTCGGGCGGCCCGTTAAGCTGATCTTCGACCGCGCTACTGACAGCCGATTTGACTGTGTTCGTTCGCCATCGGTCTGCACCTTCGAGGCATCGTTTGATGCCGATGGCATGTTAAGCGGCGTTGATCATGCTGTCGTGGCGGGTTGGCCGACCAAGAGTATGGCACCGTTTTTTATTGGCCCGGGCATTGATGGAAAGGGGGAGCTGGATGCGTTTTCGATCAATGGCTCCGATCATTGGTACAGCCTGCCTGCCCATCGCGTGAGGGCGATTAACAACGGGCTCGCACAACAGACATTCTTGCCAGGTTGGCTGCGTGCCGTTGGCCCGGGTTGGATTAGCTGGGGTGTCGAGAGTTTCTTCGATGAGATTGCTGACCAAATGGGTCAGGACCCTGTCGCTATGCGCATGGGCCTGCTCGATGGTGCCGGTAAAAACGCGGGTGGTGAGGGTAGTACCGTGGGCGGGGCGAAACGCTTGGCGGCTGTACTGAAGGACGTCTCGGAGCGCGCGGGTTGGGGTCGTGACCTCCCGGCAAATGAGGGGCTCGGCGTTGCTGTCGGGCACGGTCAGGAGCGGGGCATGCCAACGTGGATTGCCTGCGTGGCGCACGTGGCTGTCGATCCGTCTTCGGGTGACGTGACATTGAAGAAGTTATGGCAAACCATTGACGTGGGCACCGTGGTGAACCCTGATGGAGCTATGGCTCAAGCAGAGGGCGCCGCGCTATGGGGGGTCAGCCTGGCGCTTCACGAGGGAGCCCGAATTGCCAATGGTGAAGTGGCAGAGCAAAACCTTGATCGTTATAAGCCTTTGCGTATGAGTGATGTTCCAGAACTCGATATCGTATTTGTTGACAGCGATGAGTTTCCAAGTGGAATGGGTGAGCCACCGCTGATCCCAGTGGCGCCTGCCATTGGTAATGCAGTCTTTGCAGCAACGGGTAAGCGAGTGAGAGAGTTGCCTATAAAGCTCGTATAAGTGTTACTTGATTATCAACGGGCCATCAGGCCCGTTTTTTTTTGCGTTCAGAAAAGGTCGCGAAACGGTAATAACTGACAAGAAATTGCAGTTGACACTAGTTACCCCCGTCCTTAGAATTCGCTCTCTTTTTTTCGGGATTCCTACGCGGGTACCGGCTTTTTAGGAGATTGCTTGTGCAGAATCAACGTATTCGAATCCGCCTCAAGGCGTTCGATCACAAACTCATCGATGCTTCTACTCAGGAGATCGTAGAGACCGCACGCCGCACTGGCGCGCAGGTCCGTGGACCCATCCCACTTCCAACGAAGAAGGAAAAGTTCACCATCCTTATTTCACCTCACGTGAACAAGGATGCGCGGGACCAGTACGAGATTCGCACACACAAGCGACTCATGGACATTATCGAGCCAACGGAAAAGACCGTTGACGCGCTGATGAAGCTAGACCT
>Ga0075480_10003010_pt1 | contig 10834 bp, 9 predicted proteins | sample DEB08_DNA_7_FD_81590 | JGI IMG/M metagenome (GOLD analysis project Ga0075480, IMG submission 81590) | Aqueous microbial communities from the Delaware River and Bay under freshwater to marine salinity gradient to study organic matter... | ecosystem: Environmental > Aquatic > Marine > Coastal ... | reverse complement strand
TGCTAGTTTTGGTGGCTTAACGTCATTTGACAGCGATGGCTTTACTGTTGACGATGGCACAGATGGCACATTCGATGCGACTAACGGCTCTAGCGACACTTACGTTGCTTGGAGTTGGAAAGCTGGCGGCACATCTTCTACACAAACATATGCAGTAACAGTTGTAGAAGATGGTGGACAAAAATACTATAGATTTGATGGTAATAGTACTAATGCACTTACTTTAAATTTACAAGAAGGTGGCACATATACATTTGATCAATCAGATAGCACCAATGCACTTGGTGGCGCAGCACATCCTTTAAGATTTAGCACAACATCAGATGGAACGCATAACAGTGGCTCAGAATACACAACAGGTGTGACAACAACAGGCACACCGGGTTCATCTGGTGCTAAGACAGTTATAACTGTCGCTAGTGGCGCACCAACTTTATATTACTATTGTTCCGTGCATTCAGGTATGGGTGGGCAAGCTAATACTAATACGACACATGGCTCATCAAATTTTGACGGGAGTATACAGTCAGTTGTATCGGCTGCGCCTGATGCTGGGTTTAGCATTGTTAGCTATACTGGCACAGGTGCTAACGCCACTGTGGGTCACGGCTTGTCTAGTGCGCCGGAATTGTATATTGTCAAAGGCAGGGCGGCTAGTAACTGGTCTGTGTATCATTCTGGTACAGCAAGCGATGCAGAAACTGATTTTTTGATACTAAATAGTGCCGCCGACGCCACCGACCTTAACACTTATTGGAATGACACTGCGCCTACTTCATCAGTATTTTCATTAGGGACAGATTCTAATGTTAACGGCATTACAGCTACATTTATAGCCTACTGTTTCCACAGTGTTGATGGCTTCAGCAAAATCGGCAAATACACGGGCAACAATTCCGCAGATGGCACGTTTGTCTACACAGGGTTCAGGCCAGCTTGGATTATGACCAAAAGGACTGACACCACATCGAACTGGTTAGTAATTGATGTAAAACGTGACATTGATAATGTGGCACATAATCGTTTAATACCTAATAAAAGTAATACTGAAGCAACAAGCGTTGTTGCCACAATGGACATTTTAAGTAATGGCTTCAAACGCAAGGATACAAATGCAGATGTAAACGCAAATAATGGCGATTACATCTACCTCGCCTTTGCCGAACAGCCATTCAAATACGCCAATGCACGATAATAGGAGAATATAATATGCCGTGGAAACATGGACTAAAAACACTAAAGCCGGGTAAGGCTTGGACAGATGATAATGGTACATTACATTCTGCTTTGTGGATGCGATATGATGCTTCGTTTAAAACACGTTACAATATCGTGTGGGAAGAGCCACCTGCAAGCGAAGCACCCTTCGACAAACGTTTCTACTGGGGTCGCCAAACAGACGGTACCTTGATACCACGTTCCCTCACTGACATTAACGAAGTGGATGAAGATGATGATCCACTGCTAGATGAAAATGGCAATCAAGTTGTAACGCTTGGCCTCAAGTCTGTAGCTATAGCACAGGCAAAGACAACAGCGGCTAGTTTGTTGTCACCCTACGATTGGTATGTAACTCGCAAGTCAGAAAAGTCTACAGCAATCCCTAGTACCGTCAGTACTTACAGAGATGCCGTTAGAACAGCTTGTGCAGCAATAGAAACATCTATCAATGGTGCGTCTGACCTCGCAGCATTTATGGCATTGTATGATACGCCTGTAGATAGTGATGGCAATCCAACTGGCAATTCACCAATCAACAACTGGCCGGATGCAATCTAATGGAAGTATCAAGCATGATGTTTTGGAATGTAATTCTTACGCTGGTAATTGCGCCAGCACTATGGATGTTCCGTAATCAAATGTCGGAGATAAAGCGTATTGATATATTGCTTAATAGAACACGGGAAGACTATGCTACCAAGGGTGAGTTGCATCAAGATATGTCACGTGTAATGGAAGCACTACATCGTGTTGAAGATAAACTAGACAGAGTTTTACAAAAGGACTAAACAATGGCAATGTTTAAAGCATTTAAACCTAGTGGCATGGAGAAGATAGCACGGTCTATGGGCTATCAAGGTAATATGCAGGGATTTCAGGACTTCCTTGCACAAGACCCCATGAAACAACAAAAGATGAATGACTACACAAACAAAGCTATGCAGATGGCTAAAGGTGGTGTAGTTAAAAAGTTTCAGACAGGCGGAAGTGTTCAACCTCAATCAGCATCTCAAGTATCTGGTGTAACTGATTTTAGTGTACAACAAATGTACGATCCTAAATTAACTCAAGATCAGATTACAAAAGGAGTTATGACTCCTTATGATACTTCTCAAGATATTGCTGCAGGTACAGGTACATTAACAGGGCAGGTGCAAACACCTACAGCTATGGCACTGACAGCACAAGCGCAACAGCCGGGACAAACTACAGCTAATCTAGTTCAAGCAGACACTGCCGCTGCAAATGTGGATGCTGCTGTATCTGCTACGCAAGCAGCACAGTCAGACCCTAATGACCCTAGACTGCAAGTAACTGCAGCACAACAAACTCAATCTTCTGTAGGAAACTTACAAGCTGCGCAAGGTAATGCAATACTTATTAACAATCCTGTACAGCGTCAAATACAACAAGGCGAACTGATTAGTGGCACAGGTGTTGATGCTGCTAAAGCTGCACAGGTAACTGCACAGACACAGGCGGCGGCAGCTACTGCTAATCCATCAGCACAAACTATGGTGGCAACACAGCTTGATGGCTTGATGCAGCAGTTCCAAGGTGGTGCAACCCCAGCATGGGCTGCTGGGGCTATGAGGGCTGCTACATCGGCTATGGCAGCACGTGGGCTAGGTGCATCATCTCTTGCTGGTCAGGCCGTTGTACAGGCTGCTATGGAGTCTGCGATGCCTATTGCAATGGCGGATGCAAAAACTGTTGCGGCTTTTGAATCACAAAATTTATCTAACAGGCAGCAGTCAGCTATGCTTGCCGCAGAGCAACGTGCAAGGTTTATGGGTCAAGAGTTTGACCAGACATTCCAAGCAAAAGTAATGAACGCTAGTAAGATTAGTGACATTGCTAACCAGAACTTTACAGCAGAGCAGCAGGTACAGCTAGAAAACTCACGTGCTGCTAATACAGTAAATCTACAAAACCTATCAAACAAACAAGCATTAGTTATGGCAGAAGCATCTGCATTGGCACAATTAGATACTGCTAATCTATCTAATAGACAGCAAGCAGCAGTTCAAAATGCGCAGAACTTCTTACAAACTGACATGGCTAATTTGTCTAACAGACAACAAACAGAGTTATTCCGTGCGCAACAACGTGTACAGGCAATGTTTACTGACCAAGCTGCAGAAAATGCTGCACGACAGTTTAATGCATCTAGCCAAAACCAAGTTGACCAGTTTTTTGCAAATCTATCTAGTCAGGTAGCGCAGTTTAATGCTACCCAACAGAACGCACAATCACAGTTTAATGCGGGACAAGCTAACACGATTAACAGATTTAATGCTGAGTTAAATAACCAACGTGACCAGTTTAATGCACAGAATCAACTTGTAATTGCACAATCAAATGTACAATGGCGTAGACAATTAGCCACTGCAGATACGGCAACACTTAACAGAGTTAACGAATTAAATGCCGCAGCTACGCTGGACATAGGTAAACAAGCCTATGATAATTTATGGAACTTTTATGCGGACACAATGGAGTGGGCAGTAACCGCTGCAGAAAACTCACAAGATAGAATTGTCGATATGGCTATAGCAGAGTTGGATGCTAAAACACGTAAAGAAGTTGAAGAAGAAAGATCAAGTACTTCAAATGGTCAGGCTGTTGGTGGTTTAATTGGTACAGTTTTGGGTGCTGGTATTCAGTATGGGTTTAGCAATCTTTTCTGCTGGGTAGCACGTGAAGTGTACGGTAAAGGTGATCCACGATGGTTTATTTTCCGTACATGGATGCGATATGACGCACCAGAATGGTTACAAAAGCTGTATAAGAAACACGGTCAAGCATATGCTAAGTTCATTAGCAACAAACCCGTACTTAAATGGCTTACCAAAAAAGCAATGGATGTTATTGTAGAAAGAAAAAGGGTGAAACAAAATGCGTACGTATAATCCTGTACTATCCACGTATAAAACAATATCTAAACAGGTAGAAGAAATGTCTCATGTTAAAGAACCAAAGAAAACTTTGGGGGGACTTCTTTCGCCTAGACGTGTAGAAGAAAAAAAGGAAAAGGGTATGGATAGTCCGGCGATGCGTGTTACTTCACACTTTAAAATATTACGTGATAAAAGGAATGAAATAAATGGCTCGTAGTACTGATTATTCATTTGATGCACCCATACCCGGTATGTCTTTAACCGCTGAGTTTGCGGCTAGACCTTGGCAGTCTCCACCAGAGATTGCGTCAGTAGATGATGCTATTGAATATTATCTTGAGCGTATGTCTAATGATGATTTTGCTGACCAATTAATTGACGTTATGGAAATGGGTGTACCTGTAGCTGATATAGCAAACACGTTGCAACTTGGTGCAGTAATGGAAGGCGTACATACAATTGATGTTGGTATTCTTGTAATGCCTTTGTTAGCAGAAATGATGATGCTTATAGGTGACAGTGCAGGTGTAGAGTATGACTCTGGTCTTGAAGACAATCCAGATAAAGATAGGGTAAGACGCAGCCTTGTAGAAAAAACTCTAAGAAAACTGGAGAACATGGATAGTGTTAAGAAAAATGATGAGACACCAGACGAAGAAGAAGAACAAGAGACTCAAGAGTCTTCAACTGGATTAATGGCACGGAGACAATAATGAAGATTAGATTGGCTGATGTAATTGGTGGTGCTGCTAAAAGTTTAGACCAGCGTTTGCAAGATGATATGCGGCGTACAGAAGAACGTGCAGAAAATACTGCAAAAGAACGTAGGCTGAAAAGAGAAGCACAAAAGCAAAAAGAAAAAGAGTTTGATGAAACAATGACAACATACGTTGAAGGCATTCAATCTACTCTAGGCCCAAATGCTACCTATGCAGACGCTGTTAGGGTTGTTAAAGATTACGGTGGTAATTTAGTTGGTGCGGAACGTGCATACAAAGCATTTACAGAAAGTGCGGATGCGGGTATTGATACTAGCACACTTGTTAAATTTTCACAGGGAACAGATACAGCAACTCTTCCAGAGTTAATAGCCAGTATGCGTCCTGCGGGTACATCTATGCAGCCACTAGGTGCAGGTGATGTTGTAGGCACAGGCTTCTTAAAAAAGGTAGATTTATCTGACCGCATTAATCAACAGGTTCCCGTAACTGCGCAGACACGACAGTCATTTAATATTGGTGATGCAACTGTAGACAGAAAAGGTTTATTAGCTGGTCTTGAAGGCCAAGCTAAAATAAGTGCAGCTAATGCAAAGAAAAAGAATAGCACGTATACTGCGTTGCATGTTCAATTAACTGAGCAAATAATGGCAGAACAAGAAAAGGCTAATCCTAATATAACATTAATTACTGACTTAACAAAAAAACGTGAAGAAGCCCACAAACAGTGGCTCACATTTCAGTTAGATGAAGGTGGTGCTAACAATGCTCAAGGTGCGTTTGATAAAGATTTGGTAACAAGCATACCTACCATTATCAAAAGCTATAAAGATACTGCAATGTCTAAGTTTGCAGTAAAGGGTATTGATGGAAAAATATCTACTGTTATAGCTGGTAATGAAGGTGAAGCATTTGACTTGGAAAAATCAGCGTATCAAGAAATTATAGACACGGGATATACAGATGCTTCAAAGTTTGGTCTTCTGCATCAAAACGCAAGAGCAGCTATGGCCTCAGTTGATAGGCAGATTTTAGCTTATAAAAATAAAGCAGAGGTAAACTATAATAGGTTAGCTAACGAAGACCCTAATCTTGTTCAATCAGGCTACACAAAATTTGTAGACTTAACTACTCAACAAAATGTTACTAGAGATACTTTAAAACAACGTGCTAACGCTGGTGAGTTTAGTAAAAACTCTGTTGTTAAATTTAAGGTAGAAGGTAATGATGGGCAAGTGGGTACTGTGAAACTATTGTGGACAGGATATAAGTTTATATGACCTTAGAACAAGAAAGTCAAACTGACGCAGAACTTGATGCGTTAATTAATCAACAACTGGAAGTACAAAATCAGATTGATAATGATGTTCAACCTGATCTTGTCGTTACTCCTGACGTGCCTGTGGTACAGCAACAAGAAATGGAATCACAGTCAGATAACGAATTAGATCAGCTAATAAACGACTCTTTTGAACCTGCCGATACTTATATACCACCACAAGATCGTGTTGAAAAAGACCCAATGATTCCTCAGTTTAATGATGAGGGTGAGGTTGTTTTAGTGCCACGTCCTACTGAGCCTGAACAGCCTGTTGATGCAGAAGCACTATCTCGTTATGAGAAAGCAGTAGCCGAAGCTGATAGCACAGATGCAATGCTCAACGAGATTGTTATGGCTGTAGACTTTTCGTATGAAGAAGAACAGGCAGCAATACAAGAGGCAAAAGAACAAGCAGAAATACAAGAAGCTATGCTGGGTAAGCCCGGTATGGATCAATTTATGCTGCCTGAAATAGATTTAGATGAAGATGTTATTGTAAACAATGCTCGTAGAGATAAAGCTATTGAAACATTAGTCATACCCAAGATGGATGATGGGCCACTAAAAGACTTTATAGCTTATGGTGGTGCTGATGCATTTGATGCTATGATTTCTTTAGGCATGTCTATGCAACAAGCAGGTGCTGCGAGTGTAGATGCCGCAGAATCTTTTTTTGAGACATGGCAAGAAACTAACCCAGCAAGCTATGACTTTTTTAATGAAAACATAGCTGCAGGTGCTAAACAAAGTCCCAAGGATGCCGCAGAAAAATGGGGTAGTGAAATGATGAATTTCTTTACCATGTTAGAAGGTATTCCTGTACTTGGAAGTGCAGCTACGTTAGGTAGACAATATAAAAATGCAGCAAAAGAAGCTGCTAAGATAGCTAATAATAAAAGATTTGACCTCGGATTAGCTACAGCCAATACAGCGCAGCAGAAAAAGATAAAGCGTGGTGAAGCTAAAAAAGTAGCTGATGAGAACCAAGCAATACGTGAGCAACTCATAATGAGTTTTGAACAGGCTATTGGCGCACGTAGTAAGGATACCTATGATGCTGCAGGTAATCCAGTAGTCATTGATAAAGACTTGTTAATATCAGTAACAGAAGATGGTGTAATTAAATTAGATAACCCAGCAGCCAAAGAAGCTGCTCGTAAAAAACTGGCTGAATATGGTTCTAGTAAGCGTAGCGATAAAGCGTTGGAAGCGTTTGGTCTTAAAGATGCACCTGAAGATGATGTCCCTGACTTCCTTATTAATGATGATGGTGAACTCACCATACCTATTATTAAAGCGGAAAACCTAGACTCTTTTACCGCTATTGCTAAAGAGTTACTGGACAGAAAACCAGAACTGTATGACCCATCAAAAGGTTTGGTGGATAATCTGTTTGAGTTATCCGTTAATAAAGACATTATACCAGCAGATGAATTGTTAGACCTACTCAACAAATATGATATTAATTTTGAAGAGTACGCTACAATGATGCTAGGCTCTGCCTCTGAAGCAGGTAGAGTACTAAACAAGTTTTCTCAAATATCTCAGCGTGTAAAACCTGCTAGTGCTAAACGTGCAGCAGAAGAAAAAGCATTCTTCGATAGCATGAATGGGCTGCAAAAGTTTGTCGTGCGTGTTGAAAACATTAGACGTGGACTTTTGGTATCACAATTAGCTACTGCAGGTAGAAACTTGTCGTCTGCTGTTGCACGTGCGCCTCTTGAGGGTTTGGGTAACATGGTGGATACTGCATTATATAACTTTAGTAATGCAAAGGGTCCAGCGAACAGCCTAGCTGCTGGTCTTAAAACATTTAAACCCGGTGAGGGCAACTGGACAGGCAGCTTCAGACATATGCGTTATATGTTTGACCCTACAAAGATGCGGGACTCCAAGCAGATAACTGACTTTGTGTTAAGTAACGACAAGTATGCATCACAATTTGATATGATGTTTAATACTATCAACGAAATTCGTAAAAGCACAGGTGCAGGTAAAGCAAAAACAAAACTTGGTAAAGGTGTAGATGGCATATTAAATGCCGCTGAAGTGGGTGTTGATGCATTAAACTTGCCAAACAGATGGCAAGAGTTTTTGATTCGTAGGGGTGCGTTTACAGGTGAACTAGAACGACTTGTACAAAGAGAATATGGCATTGATTTAGTACAGGCATTGAACAATGGTAGGCTACCTGACCTTATGAATGATGCCTCTGACCTTGTGCCTAAAGGCAAGCGGTCATTTAATGATTTAGTTGCAGATGCTACAGACAAAGCACTTGACATTACCTATGCAAAGCAGCCCGAAGTGCCTGTGTTTAGACAAATTACATCGTTTATTACACGCAGCGGCTTGACTGCTGTTGTCCCATTCCCACGCTTTATGTTTAACAGCATGGAACTAGCAGGTAACTATTCTGCTGGTGCGTTTGCCCCTGTCATTAAACGTAGTATTGCTGCATCAACTGGTGATTTTGCTACAGCAACAGCTAAACTGACAAAGAAAGACCGTCAACAAATATCTCGTAACATTATCGGTGCTACAGTAATACTTCCTGCAGCCATGATGTATAGAAGCGAAAAGTATAATGACGATGTACCGTCTGATTATAAGATGCTGAAGACAGACAACGGCCTTATTGATACTACACCACAGTCACCTATCCTTAGACAAGCATTATGGGTAGCTGAAGCTATTCATCGTGGTATGTTAGCTAAAGCGGGTGGCCCTGAAGGTGATGGTACATTCCGTAACTGGCTAGACTTTGATGATATGAAGCAAACTTTCTTAGGCACTAATGTTAGAACAGGTACAGGTGCAATTATCTTTGAAGATATAGCCAAGATGATTTCTACCGCTGACTCTATTGGTGGTGAAAAGGGCAAAGAAATGTTGGGTCAAGCACTGGCAGAGTATGGTGCTACTTACCTGACACCTCTTACACAGGTTATAGAGGTACAGCGCATACAAGGCTCACGTCCATCTGTGTTTAAAGATGTTCGTAAGGAAGCCATGATAGGCAAAGACCCTAAGACTGGTGAAGAGTTTGAAGGGCCATTCATGCGGGGTGTTAAAACTGTAATTGACAGACGTGGGTTTGGCGACATCTTTGATCCCGGCTCACAAGAGGACTTACCTGCACGAGAAACAGTATTCCAAGAAGAAGGTAAACCACGTGAACGTATTGGCATACCTCTAAAGTTATTTACGGGTATTGGTTTGAGTGAGGAGTTAAGTGAAGCAGGGCAGTTCATGGAAGAACTAGGCTATCGTGACTTTAAAATACCTAGTCGTACTATTTCAAAAGGCTTTAACCAGTATGAAACACGTTTCTTGAGAAGGATGTTGCCCTCTATCGTTGAGGTAGTTAAGAGTCCAGAGTTTGTATCTGAAGCTAGACAAAGAGCAAGACAAAACAAAGAGCCTAATGTTAAGGCGTTTGTTAATAAGGAAAGAATTGCCTATATAGATGCTGCAATCAAGGCGTACAAGTCACAGATAGATGATTATATTGCAGACAAAGACGCTGGGGATATGGTCACACCAGATGGCTCACCTATTGATGGTAATCTAACTATGTATCTACGGCTTATGCAGCAGTATAGAAGGCTGTCTCCATCCGCAAGAGATAGAGCATACCAGAATCTACCACTACTAATTCGTGAAGGTAATCTAAAAAATAAAGAACCTAATCTTGGCGACGCAGAACATCTAGCTGCAATGGTTGAGTTTGCAAAAGCACAACCAAAACCATAAAATAAAGGGGGCAATTAAGCCCCCTCTTTTATATGCAGTTACATATGTCATTAGCTAGGCCTAAACCAAATGCGTATAGCAGCCAGCTAACTATAATAACAAACGGTACATACTTAGCGATTGTCACCGTCACCCTGTAAACGATTCCTAGCTTTCCTGTCAGCAAGTTTTTCCAAGTTGTCTTCCATGATTCTACCAAGGTTCATGTCCACTTCTTTAGCAAGCATTGCGCAGTACCACAATACATCACCTAACTCATGTCCTATGGCATTTAACTTAGCGTGATAATCTTCTCTGTCTGCACCGTCACGTATTAGCTTCTTTACTTTGTTAGCAATCTCACCAGCCTCACCAGCAAGCCCAAGAGTTAGATACTCAAGGGCTTTTTCTTTAGGAAAGATGGCAGTCTCTGCTGCCTTACGCTGGTATTCTGTTGCTGTAATGTCACTCATATATCGCTCCTTCATCCACTGTTTAGCTTCTTGCTCTAGCTTCATTTGTTTGTACCTTATTTAGCTGCTCATAGTAGGCATCATTCCAACCACGCTGCCACTCACGTGCTTGCATTGTATTGGGATCAATGTTAGGGCGGTGTTCTTGGTAGATATTCTTTTTGCCTACCTTAGTAAATCTACCACCACGTTGAAAGGCTTCGTAGCCCCACTGGTATTGAATACGCAGTGGAGCATCATACTTAGTTAATCCATTACGCCGCATCTACTAACTCCTTTTTGAACTCTTGAAATAAAGACTTTGTATGGTAGTTGAATATCTTTATTGCCGTTACATTATCTATCTTAAACCACTCACCCTTACGTTCATCAGCGAACTTGTCAAACACCTTATGCATTTCAGCTTCCTTACTGTGTCTGTTGTCTGTCTCAAGACGGGCGATGATACGGTAGTCACGGAATGGT
>Ga0075480_10003009_pt1 | contig 10835 bp, 11 predicted proteins | sample DEB08_DNA_7_FD_81590 | JGI IMG/M metagenome (GOLD analysis project Ga0075480, IMG submission 81590) | Aqueous microbial communities from the Delaware River and Bay under freshwater to marine salinity gradient to study organic matter... | ecosystem: Environmental > Aquatic > Marine > Coastal ... | reverse complement strand
TTCTTTCAAATTCTTTTATATCTTCGAGAGTATATGGACCAACTTCTTCATGAAACTTTAGACTTCCTTCTTTTAGGCCCTTCTCTATGAATGCAAAATGCCCTTTTAGAGAATATGCAAAAATATTTCTTCCGACATCATCAAAATAGACAGAGATTAATTGTCCAGCTTTTCCTCCTTTAGCAGGATCATAATCGATGCATAAATAATTTCCAAAGTGGTCAGTTGCAATTGGAATCCATTTGTCGAGCCAATCATATTCATCTTTGACGCCATGTTGATTGAATTTAACACCCATCATTTCGCTTAACCCGCTACTCATTTTTTTGCCTGAGCGAGGTTTTAGGCCTTCAATTGCTTTAGTACATTCTTCCAAAGGCATTAAGTTAAATCCAGGCCTAACTATCGAGTATTCTGACTCATATTTCTGCCCGTTTGCAATTAGGTAAAACTCCTTTAAGTCTTCAGGAAGTTTATTTTTAATTAGCTTCTCGAAGTCTGCAATTTGTGCTGCCGTAGCGGGAGGGTTAAGCATGAAATCACCTTTTTGGTGTTTTAGGATTTCAGTCTTATAAGTCTTCCAAACCTCTTTAAGTTTTCTTGAATCTTCGATAGAATCCACTTTGGGCATTCCTTCTGGGTCAAGAACATCATTAGATTTTGAACAAGATAGACTAAATAGAAATAGACATAGAATTAAGATTTTCATTTTGTGTGCCCTATATTTACTTACGCAGAATAGCTTTGATTGTAGAAAATCAATATTTAAGATTCAAGGGACTATCTTTATTATTATCATTAATTGTATTATATGGACAATAAGTGTAGGTTTTATATCATTTTTGTGCACTTAGGATATGAAAAATGCAGATTAAGTACAGTGAAGTTCTTAAGAATAATATCATATATAAAAGAGCTCTTGAGCATGTTCCTGCTTTAGATTTTAGAGATTTTGAAGTACATTGCTTACGCATGCATGATGTCATTAATAATCACCAACAATGGCTTGATATTCGAGACCGATATCTTAGAGAATATGATCCAGATACAGGCCTTCATACACACCCATGGCACGAGTTTTCTTGTGTGTTTTCAGGTGAGATAGAGTATTATACCAAGGATCAAAGGATAAACATCAAAGACCGCAGTGTCTTTTTTATGCCTCCGGGAATACGTCATGGCTGGGTTCCAAGGTCTATAGACTATTGGGTTTTTGGAATTCACCTTAAGTTTTCTTCAAAGAACAAGAATGGTGAAAAAATCATTCGCGAAATTAATCGAAAGTTGGCTGAGAAAAACTTTCGCTTAGAAGCGACAAATAAGCTTAGAAATATATTGCTTGAGCTCAAAACTATAGATAATGACTCACCAATTAAGATTCATAAAATGCAATCCTTAACACTTCAGTACTTATACGAATCATTCGAAATTGCTTTTGGAGATGTTTTAGCAAAGCATGATGTAGAAGAAATACATGAACAGAAAAATCATGACATTATAAAACAGGTTGTTCAGCTAATTCATGAAAATGTATCTTTGCCTTTGCAGCTTGAAGATATAGCAAGCCACTTTGAACACACTAGTCGTCATTTAAATAGAATTTTTACCGCATCTGAAGGTGTATCAATTGGAAAATATATCCTCAAACATAAGCTCTCTATGGCCTGTCATGCACTTAAGAATAGTGATTCAGCAGTTAAAACGATTGCTTATGATTATGGATTTAATCAAACTTCTTATTTCTGCAGGCTTTTCAAAAAGACTTTTGGTCTTTCTCCAAATAAATACCGTCAGGTGAATCGTCAAGAATGATAATCTATTTCATAAAAATGTCCTAATAGTAACATTGTTGAAATAATCATTTAGGTTCAATGTTTGGCATCAAGAAATAAAACTGTGAAGTAAATGTCTGAAAAATTAAAATCGCCAATAGTCATATTATTTTTAGGAGCAATGACTTGTTCCTCATCAGTAATTATGATCAAAGGAAGTAAAATCGATCCAGTTTTACTTGCTGGCTATCGCTTGTTTCTGGCAGGTATATTTCTATCACCTTTATACTTTAGAGACCTTAAGAAAGAGAAAAAGAAAGTCAAAGAAACCTTATTTGCCTGTTGGCCAGGAATAATACTAGGAATTCATTTTATAACTTGGGTAATTGCTTGCCGAATAACATATGCTGCAAATGCTGCTCTAATTGTAAATATGGTACCAGCAGTGATGCCTTTCATGTTGTACTTCATGATTAAAGAAGTCATTAACAAACGAGAAATGCTTGGTTCTGCTTTTGCCGTTTCAGGAATTGTTCTATTGATGGTTAGCGATTTTAAACTCAATGCAGAGCATTTCCGAGGGGATGTTATGTGTTTTGTATCTATGTTGACTTTTGCTTTTTATCTTGTGATGAGCAGAAAATATAGAGACAGCGGCAGTATTTGGCTTTACACAGTTCCATTATTTACTGCTGGTGGAATATTTTGCTTCTTGATTGCAGCCTGCAAAGGGGTTTTCCCTTGGCATGGATTAAATGGCGTAGAGATAGCCTACATATTGGCGATAGCTATTATTCCAACAGTTGTCGGTCACTCATCATTAAATTTTGCTATGAAAAAAATCCGCGGTCAGATCGTTGGTGTTCTAAATCTTTCTCAATTTATATTTGCAGCATTTTACGGCTACTTATTTTTTGGGGAAGTACCAGGACAAATTTTCTATATTTCAGTTTTCCTTTTAGTCGTTGGGATCTGTATAATCGTCACGAAAAAGAAGGAAGTGGTAGAAGAACAGGTTTGTCCAGAAACTTAAACTTTTCTTGAATCTTGCTAAATCTAACTTCATTTACCAAGAAGAAATTTAAGAAAAGGAAGCTACATGCCATTTGTTAATCTCAAAATTGCCGGAGAGTTGTCTGAGGAACAAAAAAGAGAACTAGCGAAAGAGTTTTCTGAGTCTCTAGAGAAAATTGCCGGAAAAAATCCAAAATTTACTTACGTTGTTTTTGAAGAAGTAGATAGGGAGAATTGGGCTATCGGAGACCGACTATTATCTGATCCAAAAGTGTAAAATTAAAACGTTTAACAGTAAAGCTATCATTAGTTTTTCTTGCCTTGAAAAGGCTGAATATTTAAAGCCCCGGGTAAACGAAGTGCAGCCCGGGGAAAGAACAAAGGGTATGCCTTAAGGCCTGAAAGGCTGAGATATTAATTCCATAAATATTCTTCATTGTATTCCACAGAATATTTTTTATAAAACTCGACTAACTCCTCTTTAAAGCTCTTTTTTTTGTGATGTTGATGCTGTTTATCGATATAGTTAATTAGAATTGGCAATTGAGAATATCCAAGAGAGAAAACCCCATAGCCATTTTGCCAACTAAACTTGGGCTGACATTTAGTTTTCATCCACTTTGAAGAGTGCGATTTTAGTTCAAGAATGAATTGGCTTATTGTAATAGTTCTCGGTAGATCACAAGCAATATGCACATGATCTTTTGTTCCTCCAATTTTATAGCATTTGCTATTATGGTTTTTACAAACAGATGATAAATATGAATACAGATCATTTTGTATTTCTGATGTAATCATAGCTTCTCTATTTTTCGTACTGAAAATGATATGAATAAGAATTTGAGATAACGATTGCCCCATTCGCTTTACCCTTAATTTCACCCTTTTAGGGCTGATTATTTTATTTATTACGAATACCTAGGGCTTCACCCCAGGCTATAAATATTTTGCACCTTTAGTGCATAATTTATATTAATTAACTTTAATTACTACCAACAGCTAAAAAAGTATAAAATTAGGTCAGCAGATTTTGCTAGTAAGTATATTTCTTTTATTGACTGGTCATACTTTCTTTAAAGGTCGAGTATATTTAGTGATATGAAATTAAATCAATAATGATATGTGGCTGTGATATGAAACTTTCTCGAAGAACTTTTATTAAAGCTAGTTCAGCTGTCGGTGTGGCAAGTTCGATTAGTGCAGATGAAAAAACCTCAAAGGCTAAATGGCAATTATTAGATAATTTTGAAAGGCCCGATTCTCAGTATCATGGGGATGATTGGGAGAGCTTAAATCCTGGTTACTGGGAAATAAAAAATAACTCTCTAGTTCGCCGCTTAAAAAATGTTGGCGAGAAAGCACGAAAAACTGGTTTTCCTTACCATTACGAAACTCATAAACATGGTGGTCATAGTTCAATGCCAGTTGATTATGATCCATCATTACCAGAGGGTGTCCTTTGGCACCGAAAATGGAATATGTCTGGAGATTTTTCGATTGCTGCTGAATTTGTTTACACAAGTGAAAGAAGGTCTCTTGAAGGCGATGAAAAAGCTGACTGGAAGATGTTTCAGCCAGGTTATGGTTTTATCGGGCTAGTTTTAGGAGGTAAGAACCTTTTCGAAGGTTATGGCAAGATGTCAAACATAAATGCTTTGACTTGGTCAGATGATAATAAAATAGCCTTCAGAGATAAGAAACATAAACTCACTGGAACAAAAGATTTAGCATTAAAAGTAGGTGATAAATTTAGTATAGAAATACATATCACAAAAGTAGCTGGAGGTACATCAAAAATCAGTGGGAAAGTTACTGGTCCTAGCGGTGTATTAGAGTTTAGTCAAAATGCTAAAACAATTCATGTTGATGGTTATGTAGGAATTATTTCCAGAGGACTAACAGGCTTCACCGTTAATAAAGTTTCCATTGATTCTAAAGCCAATAAAGAATTAAAAGTTAAGGTCAATGATTGCCACGCCTGCTATGCATTGGGAGATACTTTAAAGAAAGTTAATGGTAAATGGCAAGTTCGATTTATTTCCATGTTCCGCAATGATGGAAACAATGTAGAGATTCGAATTTCAGATAAAGCAGAACCTGAAGGTGGTTGGTCTAAAGTTGCAGTTGCTGGTAAAGCAAAAGTAGAGAATAATGACTTTAGGATTAACACTGCAATCATCGACGCCATTCTTCCAATAGATCCATCAAAGGCAACTCTTTACTATACAGTTTGGAAGGATGGAAAAAATGTAACAGCTGATGATCGTGTAGGAACTGATGCTTGTGGCCCAGGAACTGGTATGATTGGTGATATTCCAGTACCAGGAAATTATGTAGGTAGACTTCCACAGTTAACTGCACCGTATAAAATGTGTGGTCTAAGCTGTCATGCTATTAACAGTGGTGTGGTGGAAAAAGGCTCTACTAAATTCATGGGATCTCAGGCAGAGTGGCGTGTTCGAGATCAACCTACTTTTGGATCTTATAAGCATTTAGAGGACTATAATTTTCAGGTCATGCTATGGGAAGATGATATTTGGTATTTAGAACTTTACCTTTATCCGCCTTCAACAGATGATGCCTATAAACAGATTACGACAACTATTTGTGGACCTACAAGCCGTTGGCAGTTGATGCGTCACTGGAATGTCCTGAATCCTGGAGATCATGATCATGGAATGGATGATGTCAAAGGTCCAGAACAAATCCTTATTCGCAAATACAAAAACCTCGGTCAAGACCGAGAGTATATGCAGAGAAATTTTAAAATTGTCAGTCATTTAATGACCGGAAAAATAAATCCTTCAGGTACTGACAATCCAAAACGTTGGCGTTTATGGGAAATGCCAAAGAAAGACTTTTCTGTGGTGATTTGCGACTCACGTTTATGGCGTAGTAGCCAAGATACAAATATTTGGGATGATCAAGGCTGGGGACACATTAAGAGTCTGTACAGTCGAAAAGATCCTACACGAACCTTACTTGGTGAAGAGCAACATGCTTGGTTAACACAAGTAATTCGCTCAAATACTTCGCCAGTTATTTGTCTTTCAGGTTTAAATGGTCTTCACACTATCTGGAATAGTGGTTTCGAGAGAGGTGATGATGGAGAGAGAAACAGAGTTGCCGCTGACTATGCAGGTTGGGTTGCTGCAGGTTCTGATCGCGTTTTAGAACTCTTGTCTGAAAGAGACGGTGTATTTACAGTTTATGGCGATGTTCATAACGGCTCCATAATTCGCAATGAGAAACTAAATATTTATGAATGTTCTTTTGGCCCTATTGGAAGAACTGGAGGCAGAAAACCAGCTCCTGGCTTTGCTCCAAAGTTTAAAGATATTGATGGACGAGATGTAGAGGTTTATTCACTTTATCACAAGCAGTATGAAAATGCTGAATTGAAAAAGATCTCTGGAGCCATGTACTGGAATTTCCTTGAAATGAGTTTTGATCCAATAAACTCAAAAGAGAACTTCCAATTGAAAGTCAGAAACTTAATTGACTCACCTAAAGATACTCCACGTGGAGGAGGACATGCAGCAGGAAAAATTAAAGAAACTGGTCAAGCAATTGCTGGAAAGCTTCCTGAAACTAAGACTCTTCCAAACGCGGCTGTACGCTTTCGTTTGTTAGATTCAGGGATGCCTTTAAGAGGTACTATGTCTGATGCTTCAGGGAAAGTGTTATGCAGAGGTTTTGTAGCTGCTAAAGCTGGGGAAAAAGTATTAATGACTGCTACAGTAAATGGTGAAGCTCAAGCTAAAATTATTCAGTTAGTTTAGGTAAAAAATTAATCCCGGTGCTTCATTCGCCGGGATTAAAGAAACATGTTGGGCTAACGCTTACGCAACCAACGAGAAAACTCTTTTAGATCATTTAATGCAGCTTGGGCGCATTCTGATTCTCGGATGTTGTCAGAGTGTCTAAACTTGTCGGCATAAACACTGCATTCTTGAAGTATACTGTGAGACTTATCTACACTCAGGTAATTCGACTCAACCAAATATTTTGAGTACTTCAGTAGCTTAGGGATTTCCTTTAACTTTTCGAAGGGTTTCAGCATATAACCTCCTTTTGCTTACTACTTAAAACTAAGACGAAAAGCTATTTAATACAAATTTAGGAAATTTTAAGCTATTTTAAATAAACAATTTACGATCTTTTTATTTCAAGACTTAATGGCCCAGTTTTAATCTTTGCTTTCAGTAAATGAAGTATGTTATAAAGGCCGTAGTAAGTTCTATTGGTGTAGATGAAGTGCTTTGAACCTCGACCGTGGCTATAGCCTCTTTTTTTCTGCTCACGGCTTATTTTATCGCCAGTTTCATAAAGATCTTGAAAGAATTCTTTATCTGAAAAATCAAAGGTTTCCACATGAAATGGTGCCATTGCTAACTTCATCAGCTTTTTGAAATTTTTAGAAAAGAACTCAGTTGTATCTTCATCATCGTTTTTTCTTAAAATCTCTAAGCGCAGTAAATTTTTGAGGAATTTTTTCTCTTTATCGAAAAGCGACTTATCTGCAGTTGCAAAGTAGTCTGCATAAAAATCTTCAGGTACTTTCTTCATACAGCCAAAATCTATAACCTGAACAGTAAAATCATCGGCTATTAAGAAATTTCCAGGATGAGGGTCAGCATGAATAAACTTTAGTTCATGCATTTGGTGAAAGTAGAAATCCCATAAAGTTTGGCCAATTTTATTGCGAATCTTTTGATCTATTGATTCATCAAAGAATTCATCAATTTGTTTTCCAGGAAGCCATTCCATGCAGAGAAGTTTATCTTTGCAGAGATCTTTGAGGTACTCAGGGAATTTAAGGTTTTTTACATCTTTACAATTTTCTGAAAGAAACAATCCTTGTTCCATCTCATTGATATAGTCAGTTTCCTCGATCATCTTTTTCTCAACTTCTTTGAAGTAAACTTTAACTTCATCTTTTTTTAGATTGAGAAATTTAAGAGCAATAGGCTTAACCAGTCTGAGGTCAGAACTTATGCTGTCAGCAACACCTGGATACTGAATTTTTACCGCGATGTCTTTTCCTTTGAAGTTGGCTCTATGAACTTGACCGATTGATGCAGCTCGAACTGCATCTCTACTAAATTCTTTAAATATATTTTCAGGTAGGTCTCCAAGTTGTCTTTTGACAAGCTTTCGAACAAGTGGAGCAGATATAGGAGGAGCCTGATATTGGGCCATAGCAAACTTATCGGTGTATGCTTCTGGAAGAACATTTTTATCCAAACTTAACATCTGGGCTACTTTTAGGGCGCTCCCTTTGAGTTCGCTTAAACAGTTATAAATGTCTTCGGCATTATTGCGGTCGAGTTCTTTTTCATCGTAGTTTTTTGAAAAAGCTTTTTTGCCATAGTGTTTTACATAGTTGGCACCAACTTTAAGGCCTGTAGTGGCAAACTTACTGGCGCGAGCAACTTTAGAAGTCGGAATAGACTTAAGTTTCTTCATTTTTTGGATCGATTATGCTTGAGCATATCGATAAAAGCATCGAACAGATTTGGAGCTAGTGAATCAAAAAAGAGAACCATACTTTTCTCGATCATGGCATCCATCCATTCTTCATTTTTCTTTTTGGATTTCTTTTTATTCCAGCCTTTAAGGTTGACTAAGAATAAGCTCCAAAAGAAGTTGGCAAAGTGTTTTGCTGGAATGGATCGATCCTTGAATTCACTTGTTGAAAACCCCTGTTTAATAAGGCACTTCATGAATTTTTTGGTTTCTTTTTTGAAAGACATTAAGTGGCACATTGGCAGAGGACCTTGCATGAAACTGCATTTTTTGAAAAATGGCTTGTTAATGTCCATAAATTCAAACCATGTATACATCATTGCCATACCCTTGTCTTTGCAAGAGTACTTTGCAAACTCAGCTGATTCTCTCAATGAACACAGTGCATCTCTCAGGCTGTGTTTCCAGATATCTGCTTCAACCTCGGACAGGTGGTCGTACTTTTCCTTAAAATCGCTTTTTGTCATAGAAGAAAACTTCAGAAATTTCTTCAAGGATACAGGAGCTTTCTTCTTTTCAATGACATAGTCGTAATACAGTTTTCGTATGTCTTTTTTCTTCATAAATTTAACCAAAGTTTTCTTAGTGCTTTGTGTATAATTTAAATCTACTTTTTGGGAATACTGTAGTTTTGTGAAATATTTTTTGATCTCAGGTTTAGAAATGCTACATTCCAGATATGAGATAGGGGTATTACTTTTGAAAGCTGTATTTACATTATTTTTGATCTTGAATTTGGCGACCATTAGTGGAGGCGCTGGAGAAAAAAATTCTAAAGACCTAGATAACTTCTATCTACTCATGAAGATGAGAGAGAAGCCTTTATTCTTTGCAAAAGAAATAAATCAATTAAAAGAATCTCTTCAGAATCAATCTCTTATAAAAATTTTGGAAGGGGTTACTGAATTCAATAATGGGAATAAAGCTAAAGGAGTTGAAAGCTTCAAGCAAGTTAAAGAATCTGACCCTTACTATGAATTGATGGTTGAGAACTTCAAAAAAGTTCTAATTGAATCAAATAAGATAGATAAATCACATTTAGAACTCCTTTGCAGAATGGTTTTCGAAACTGATCTTAGGGAGGAGTACAAGCTTTCCTTTGGTTGTGTTAAAGGTCTTGACCACTCATATGAGGAAATGATAAAAGATGATCCTTTTAAAAAGGCAAACTTTGAGAAATGGAAAGTAAGAAAGCTACAAGAATTTTATGATGCAGCACCGGGGAATTGGTATCATTGCCTTGGAGAAAGTTGTCACATTGATTTAAATAGACTGACAGAAGTTACAGATTCTGTTGAAGATGTTCTTCTTGGTTTCAAAAAGCCTAGTGAGAATTTTAAGAGCGATTGGAAGAAGGTGAACTCTCTTAAAGCCAAGTTTTTTGAAAGAGTAGATATGATGACATGGGAAGCAGAAATTTCTTACCAGGAAATACTCTCTCATTTAGAAGAATTAAGGCTTCACGTTTTAGCAGGTAAAGTGACTATTGTAAATAAAGTATCACCTGTCATAAGACAACATATTTCTAGATATATTGACACCCACAAAAGAGAGAAGGTATGGTTATCAACATTTGATGATTTGCTTTCAAAATATTATTACATTCAAGGAGTTCACCGTTTTCTAATTGGCAAAGAAAAGCAGTTAAAGGAATTGGATGCAAGGGAGGAGCTCATAGGAAAGAAAGGTGCAGCAGTTTCTTTGTATCTTTCAACCCAAAAAGGAAGAAAATCTAATTGGGTCGAGAAATCAAAGAAGCTTTATGATCACATAAGACAAAACTCAGAAAAATGGTTTGGTGTCAAAATTGTAGATATATTTAGATCCAAATGATGAGTATATGAGAGAGGAATTTACCAATTCAGAGCTTTGGACTTCAAGAGGATTTATTCCTCATTATGATGCATCAAATAAATTTCAGATGATCACTTATAGATTAGCTGATAGTTTACCTAAGTATAAAGTTTCTGACGAATTACAAATCGAAAAATGGAAAGGGGATTTTACCTCCGGGAGCACAGCCTCGAGACGCCTGTGCTCCCGGAATATGAAAAGAAACAGGTATGGCAAATTGAATATTGGGATCGTTTTATAAGAGATCAAAAGCATTATTCTCAAGCCATAAATTATATTTATGAGAATCCTGTTAAGGCTGGATTATGTAAAAACGTTGAAGACTGGAAATGGTCAAGTTCATCTGTTGGGGAATTAAGAAAATGAAAGAACGAATACTCAAGGTTGTTAAGGATCCAATTAAGCTTGGAACGACTAGCTTTTTCTTCTTTGTTATTTGCTGGTTTTATCCTGTAAATTCATTTGTTTCAAGGTCCCTATTTCTACTTGCTTTTACTTTCTTTTGGTTCAGCCCTTACATTGCTGGAGTTTGTAATAAGAAATTTATCATTAGTCATATCTTACTGACTATTGTCTTGTTTACTTCACCGCTTTGGCTTTTCAAAACTTCATCAAAAGAAGCTTTCAAAGCTATCTACATGAAAAACCTAGAAAGCTTTGAAGGGG
>Ga0075480_10003007_pt1 | contig 10837 bp, 7 predicted proteins | sample DEB08_DNA_7_FD_81590 | JGI IMG/M metagenome (GOLD analysis project Ga0075480, IMG submission 81590) | Aqueous microbial communities from the Delaware River and Bay under freshwater to marine salinity gradient to study organic matter... | ecosystem: Environmental > Aquatic > Marine > Coastal ... | reverse complement strand
TATTATTTCTTCTTTTTGCTTTGTTTATCACATTCATCGCAGTACTTTTTACTCAAGTTCTCAGTGCCTTTGGAATGAAATCACCAGAAAAGGTGCTGCTCTCTTTGGGGTGGTTAGGTGAGGGTTTATCGCTATTCATGCAGCCTATCCAAATGCCGATCCGTGGGGTGCTACACTTCGTGGCGCGTTCTGGACAGATCGATGCGATCCCTTCTGCTCGAGAGATTACTTTATCGGCAGAGGACCTTGAGTCTGTCATAGAGCATAGCACGCAGGCAGGAGCGCTTGATGATGCAGAGTCCGAATTATTGCATGGAGCGCTTCGTCTATCAGAAATACGTGCTCGTGAAATAATGACTCCTCGGGCAGATATCGTATCGATAGACACCGAGACGACATTGGATGAGCTACGCAGTGTGCTTGCAGAGGCAGGTTTTTCTCGTGTGCTGGTTACAGGAGATCAGCTTGATGAAGTGCGTGGCATGTTGTTGGCGAAAGACCTGATGTCGCTCATTGGTTCTGAAGTCAAACAGTTCTCAGTCGAGCCGTATATTCGTCAAGTGGTATTTGTCGATGGTGAGCTGCGAGGAGATGAAGTGTTGAAACGTCTGCGAGCGTCACAGGCTCATCTTGCTGTGGTATTAGATGAGCATGGGGGTGTTGACGGAATCCTAACGCTTGAAGATCTTCTTGAAGAGATTGTTGGTGATATCTTCGATGAAACCGATGTCCGTGAAGAAGAGCAAGAGATTACCGTTATGAAATCTGGTGAGCTTCTCGTTGACGGAGGTACGTCACTGGCGGACCTGGAGTCGGAGCATGGAATTATCCTTCCAGCTGGTGAATATGACACTGTCGCTGGGTTCATCATAGGGCAACTCGGTCGGATTCCTGAGGTGGGTGAAAAAGTAAAGTCGAATGGAGCGTTGGTTTCAGTTGAGTGTGTTGACGAGAATCGGGTGACACAATTGCGCATTTCCTTTTCAAAAGACGCCGCCTGAGCCTTTTTGAGGCTATCTGAGGGACGGAGTATCAGCTACTTAGAAAAAATCCTTAGATAAAAGCAGAAAAATCAAAACTTTAGCGCATGAGTCCGCATCCAAAGTGATGGACCATTCTGTCTTCCGCCATCAGCTGTTTCCTCCTGTTGTATTGGACTCTGTCTGGCGACTCAGAATCAGGTTGCCGTCGGTAAGTTCTAGACGAAAAGATTGGTAGTTTGGTTAAGACTTCAGGGAAATGTATGGGCAGCAAAACGAAATCAATTCGCGAGAAGGTGGTAAAAACCAAAAGTCCGAGAACGAAAAATTTTATCTTGGATTTAAGAATTCATAGCCCAGCCTCACTTGGATATCTTGGTATTGAGGGAATCGATACTGCACCGGCAATTGTACGCCTTGCGAAGGTTAAAGGGTTAGATGTTATCGGCGTGACTGATTTTTATTCCGGGAGATTTATTGATCCAGTTGTAAAGGCGGCTACTGGAAGTAAAATCACTGTTCTGCCGGGTGTCAGCTTACGCTGTAGCCTCGATGAGTGTAATGATATTGTTTTGGTCTGCTTATTTGCAGAAAATTATACATCGCATGATGTTGAAGACTTTCTAAAAGAGCTTAATGTGCCAGAGGCTACCTACGGAGATTCTTCCTTTACCTTGAGGGCTTCGATAGGACAGGTGATAGAGCGTGTTGAGAAACGGGGAGGGGTTATTATTCCAAGCAGGCTCGATAAGACTCCGCATCAGATGAAGGCAATACCTCGGCTGGTTGAAGATTTTGGATTTCGGACCTTTGACCTTACACACCTTGATACGAAGAGCTACTTTGCTGCGCAGTGGCCTAAGCTTTCCTTCAATCTTTATAGTTTTTCCAGTGCAAGTGCCTTGGCTCAGGTCGGGAGTCGTAATTCTCGCGTTCGATTACCAGACCGATCATTTGAATCGATACGTCGCGTTGCAACGCGAGCGGAGTTATAAAAGGTCACGGTTCTCTTTGGGCGAATAGCGCTAATAGGCTCTCCGAGGAGTCCTCTGATGAGCTCTCATTCCACTTTTCGTAACCGCATTGTACGCACTTATGAAGAATACGTGCGTGATCCAGTCCGCCACCAGTTTTTGGGAGTAGAGCAATCGGTTTCATCCCACCATGACATGTTTCTGCACGATCTCCTGGCTGTATGTCAACGTGTTTGCTCCAAAGGCATTTCGGACAGTGGTTTGTATAGCCATTGCCTTGAACGAGGGTATTGCACTGGTCGCAGGTGAAGTTCTCTTTTTTTCTTTGAAATTGTTTGCTCATGTTACCGTGCGTGTCTCTTTATCTGCTTAGACTCTCAACAATTCGGTCTGCGCAATACGAAACGATAACATCAATTTCTGAATTCAGCAGATATTCTGTTGATGATTTGAGAAAATAGAGCGGGTCGGCTTTTGAGGCAGAGGAGGCCAGCGAATACATGATTTCGTGTTCTCCACTGGTAATAAAGCTACCGAGTTTTTGCTTCGGCTGTGCTGCCCGGGCTTGATGAAGTATCTCCATATATGTAATTCCTGGCTTTACGAGAGCGCAGTCCGCTCCCAAGTCTAATTCTGCTTCGATAAAGGAGAGCGCCAATTCATGCTGTTCTGGTCTAAGTTGATACTCTGATTTATCGACCCCCGTATTCATTCCTTCAGATGAGCGGAAGGGTGCAAAGAGAGGAGAGTGAAATTTAGCAGTTTGTGAGAGTATGAACGGTGTTGATAGTCCCTGTGTATTACTCCAAATGCGGAGTTTTTTTGAGAACAAGGGAATCATGCCACTGGGCATAAGTCCTTTTGCGCCCGCTTCGAGGAGCAAAGTCGCTTGTTGGTACAGATGTTGAATCGTTTGTTGTTCATCATTTTGGATTCGACAGTGAGAATCATGAGTGTATTGGCAGACACAGAGGTCAACAATCGTAACAAGCTCGGGAAACGCATGATTAATTGCTTGTAAAGTATGGATAAGCGGGGAGTCCGCTGAGAGCGATGATGAAGCATTTATGGATTTTTCTGGAAGCAGCTCATAGAGAATGATACCGCCAAGACCGACTAGGGAGGCGCGTTCTGCTGCCTTGAGGACATCTTGTACCGTCTGACAAATATGAAAAAATGTAGGGAGTTTTCGGTAGGCAGATGGTGACACCTGCGAGCCGGCGATAAAAATAGGCCAGACAAAGTGGGCGGAAACGTGATGTTTGTTGCTATCTCTGGTGATACAGTGCACCATCAACCCTCAAGAAATTGGTAGTAGTTTTAATGACCTCGACTCCGTTTGCTCATCTCCATCTGCATACACAGTATAGCTTACTTGATGGCTTGAACAGAATTGATGACGTCCTTGCTAGAGCAGCTTCACTCTCCCAGCCTGCTATAGCTATCACAGACCATGGAAATATGCATGGTGCTATTCAATTTTACTCTGGGGCGCATAAGGCGGGAATTAAGCCGATAATTGGGTGTGAGTTGTATGTTACGAACGGCTCTCGCTTGGACAGAACTCCGATTGGTCAGGGTGGTGCGGGGACATATCACCTGACCGTGCTTGCGATGAACGAGGTGGGCTATAAAAATTTATGTCGACTCGTTTCCCTCGCATATCGAGAGGGTTTTTACTTTAAGCCCAGGGTAGATCATGAGTTACTCAAGCAGCACAATGAGGGACTTATTGTATTGAGCGGGTGTCTCGGGAGTGAAATTGGGCAATGTGCTCTTCAGGAGCAGCTTGACGTAGCCCAGGAGCGAGTTGAGTTTTACGCAAAAACTTTTTCCGATCGGTATTATCTTGAGCTTCAGCCCCACCCAATAGCAGAGCAACAAAAATTGAATGAGCTCTGTGCTGATCTCGCAAAGCACAAGGGTGTTCCAGTGGTAGCTTCGACTGACTGCCACTATCTCTCGGAAGACGATCATTTCGCACAAGAAGTGCTCATGTGTATCTCTACTGGAAAGCAGATAACGGATCCAGATCGTTTGCGACACGTCGGATTGACGCTCCATTTGAAGAGTGGAGATGAAATGATCCAAGAGTTTGGGGCGTTTCCGTATGCAGTCGAGGCAGTAAAGAATACCGTTGAGATTGCTGAGCGTTGTAATTTAGAGTTTAATTTTTCAACGTATTACATGCCTCGTTTCGAACCTCCTAAGGGAGAGACTCTAGAAGACATGATGATTCGGAGTGCGAAAGAGGGTCTTGTTGAGCGATTGGAGCTTGTTAAAGCACAGAATCCAGAGGTTGCTGAGGATGTCTATTGGGAGAGATTAGACTCTGAGCTGGAGCTGATCAAGAAGATGGGCTTTGCAGGATATTTCCTGGTGGTGGCAGATTTTATTATTTGGGCCAAGGAAAATGGAGTTCCTGTGGGTCCAGGTCGAGGGAGTGCTGCCGGCTCTCTTGTGGCTTATGCCATGCAAATCACAGAACTTGATCCGATAGAGCACAAACTTTTATTTGAACGATTCCTCAATCCGGAGCGGGTATCGCTTCCTGATATCGATGTGGACTTTTGTATTCATGGTCGAGATCGGGTCATCAAGTATGTTGTTGAGAAGTATGGAAAAGAAAATGTGGCGCAAATTGCCACTTTCGGGACTCTGAAGGCAAAGGCAGCAATAAAAGATGTTGGCAGGGCGCTCGGGAAGAGCTACGCAGAGATGGACAGAGTGGCGCAACTTGTTCCTGCACCACGCCAGGGTTTCGATTTCTCACTTCAAGAGGCTCTCAAGATGGAGCCCAAACTGAAAGCCTATGCTGAAGGGGAGGGGGAAGATCTTATATCACTGGCTATCAAAGTTGAAGGGCTTACAAGGCACTCCTCTACTCATGCTGCTGGAGTAGTTATTGGAGATAGAGCGCTGACCGAATTCCTTCCCATGATGGTGGATAAGGAAGGAAATGATGTAACCCAATTCTCGATGAAGGATGTAGAGAAGATTGGGCTCGTAAAGTTTGACTTTCTTGGATTAAAGACCTTAACGGTTCTTTATACCGCTATTAGCTTGATTGCAGACAGTCAGGGGGAGGACATTAATTTGTCGACCCTTCCACTCGATGACCCTGAAACATACGCTATGTTGACTGCTGGTAAGACCACAGGGGTCTTTCAACTCGAGTCAACGGGAATAACAGAGATGACTATGAGGTTGAAGCCAAGCGGCTTTGATGACCTTGTTGCTATTCTCGCACTGTATCGTCCGGGACCGCTTGATTCAGGGATGGCGGAACATTATATCGAGCGAAAAAATGGGCGCGAAGAGACAGAGTATCTCCACGAATTAATGGAAGACATTCTCTCTGATACGTATGGGATCATCCTTTACCAAGAGCAGCTTATGCAGCTCGCAAGAGAGCTTGCAGGATATTCACTTGCAGAAGCAGATCTCCTCCGCAGAGCGATGGGGAAGAAGATCCCCGAGGAAATGGCCGCTCAGCGTTCAAGATTCATGGAAGGAGCATTAGCGCGAGAGATTAAAGAGAGCTCAGCGAAAGAAATTTTTGATCAAATGGAAACCTTTGCTCGGTATGGTTTTAACAGGAGTCACTCGGCTGCCTATGCCCTGATCTCGTACCATACCGCATATTTGAAATGTCATTATCCCGTTGAATTTATGGCTGCGTTAATGTCACTTGAGATGGGAGATAGTGATAAGACTTTAAAGAATTTGAATGACTGTAGGAAGCAAGGAACAGCAGTGCTTCCGCCTGACGTGAATCTCAGTGTAGCAAATTTTTCGGTGCATGAGGGAAAGATTTGTTATGGACTCTCGGCGGTAAAGGGAGTTGGAGAAAAGGCAGTAGAGAAGATAGTAGAGGCTCGTGAGAACGGTGGCAGCTTCGATTCACTAGAGGATTTCGTTGAGCGAGTCGATCTTCGTGCAATCAACAGAAGAGTGCTTGAGAGTTTTATAAAATGTGGCGCCTTTGATTCGTGTGGGCAAAGGAGAAGCACGATGTACGAACGATTGGAAGATGTTCTTCGTGCAGGGCAAGCGTTGCAAAGAGAGAAAGATACGAATCAAATAGGGCTGTTCGGAGCAAGCGAACAAAGCAGTCGTATCCCCCGCAAAAACATTACTGTTCCAGATTGGCCAACGAATAAGCGACTTGCATATGAGCGCGAGGCACTTGGATTTTATATATCGGGTCATCCAATAGCGAAGTACAGTGCGCTTCTCACGAGTATCGGAGCGCGGTCTGTTCATAAGCTCAAGGAGTTGAAAAGTGGTGTGCAAGTAAAAGTAGGTGGTGTGATTACTGCTTTACGACTGAGAAATACTCGGAAGGGAGATCGTTATGCTTCTTTCATGTTTGAAGATCCCACGGGAACAGTAGACTCAATTGCCTGGCCAGATTCATATCAAAAAATCGCTTCTTTAATGATTGCTGATGAGCCGCTCGTTGCCACTGGTAGAGTTGATGTGGCTGATGAACGGGTGACATTTATTGTAGAGTCCATGGAGTCTCTCTTTTCCTGCCGTGAGAAAACGGCGAGTGCTGGAGAACTTCGAATCTCAGCAGCTGAGGCCACTGAAGAGCGATTAGAGCGCCTGACGAAGTTATTTGCAGACCATGCTGGTACCTGTCCAGTACGGTTAGTTTTGGAGAATGAAGCTGGCGATGTGGTGTTTCAGCTAAGAGATAAGCAAGAAAATCAAATTCTTATCAATATCTCAGAGGATGTATGTGATGCGGTGGAGGAGGTCTTTGGTCGACCTGCCTTGTCATTTTTATCGTAAATTCCCTCGAGATAACTCCCACTCTACAGTGGATTTTGTTTCAGAACCTCGTTATAGTCCGGCGAGCGGAGTGGTGGATTTTGGTGTGTTTGGGACCGTGCCTCAGACTTTTTTTACGTCTCAGCCTTTCTTTTCCCCGTTTTTGCTCTCTTTTCGTCCCTTTTAGCACATGTTTCGTAAGCGAGGGAGAATGGGAAGTAGGGAATACCTCTGAGGAAAGCTCGTGTGAGACTTTGTACGAGCGATAGGAAGAAAGAACAACACCAATCTTGTAGTGCTCTCGCCGGTTCGTAGATGAATTTACCATGAATTTCAATAGGTTGCTGAGGTGTAGGTTTAGGCTCGTTTGAGTGCATTGAGGTGGTATTGGTGTCTTCAAACGCTTATGAACAATTCAGTACAGAAATATTTGCTTAGCGTGGTCAGTCATGGAGACTAGCGCATGAAAAATACGAGTGTTGATGCGGATTTTGTCCGCACGTAGTGAGTCATTTAGAAGAGGATTTCTCGTGAAATATATTGGAAACAGGGATGGAGAAGGGTTGTCTGTAAGAAAAGGCTTTATCCCTACGCTAGTGGGTCTATTTGCTATCTGTAACCTTCTTCTGCTGGACAACACGGTAGTAGAGGCTCAAGTACGTCAATTTGGATTTGAAGAAGTTGTTCCAGGAGTGGAGCTTCGGCCACTAGGAGGCGGACCTTCAAGACCAGTTGGGCTGCTTGAGACGTTCATTGTAGAGCTTGATGAAAATGAGCAGACCGTCCGTTTTCAGCTCACGCTTTCGCGGTATCTCACTGATGCATTGCCGAATGCCTTTGCGGTAGTGATGAATGGTGGAGGTATGCCGTCGGGGAATGGAGACGCACCTATAGTGGTATTTGATGGTTCTGATACTGTGCCTCGTATTACAGTAGCTCGGTATATCCATCAGACTGTCGGTACTCGAATGCTCGATTCTTTGTTCAATCCTGGTGGAGAGATCCTTATTTCGGGAGATGCATCGCTCCCTGAAGTGTTACTGGCGGTAAAAGAGATAGATGGAGATCGGGTCTATTTTGAGCTTCAACTCGACATCTCAGGATTTAACATGCCAAGCAATAGCTTCCCGCAATGGCAGGGGTTCGTCTCAACTGGTGAGATTGGAATATGGATGGACGTCTATCAAGATCTTAATGTGTGTTATTCTGATCAAACAGGTTCTTCTGGACCAACATATCCATTTGGTGGCGGTTATGTGACTCCTGGAAGCTGCGTATGTAATACGAATACATATCCCGGAGATCCTCATGATGATGATTCATCTGATGATTGCTCTTCTGACGATAATTCATCTGACGATAACTCTTCTGACGACTATTCATCTGACGATAATTCGTCTGACGATCACTCCTCTGACGATGATTATTCAGGTGGCTATTCCTCTCAAGGCTATTCATCCGATGACTATTCCTCGGATGACTCTTCTTCAGATGACAATTCTTCGGACGACTACTCTTCAGATGATCATTCTTCAGATGATTGTTCCTCGGACGATGACTCTTCAGAGGAAGAAGAAGAGGAAGAAGACTTTTGTTATTCACGGTATGGACGACTCGATATTCACGAGTGGCCATTTGACTACACTCCAAGCTGTTCAATTTCTTTCCTCACGCTTTCCGATGGTTTGAGCCCTTCAGGACTCGATCAGTTTCTTTATGGAACAGAGGTAGAGATTCAAGGCGCATGTAGTATGCCGGATGGAAGCGATTCAATTCTGGAGTTCTCTCCATTACCAGATGGCTCAATAGCTTCTGTGAATAGTGGCTCTTCTGTAGCTTCTGATCAGGATTTCTTCTTTGGTATTCCAACGACACAAGCCTTGCCTGGTGATGTCATTTCGATTGATTTTTCATGCACCGGGGTTAATGCGTACATGACAGGCCTTAATCTTTCTGGAGCATCGTGTGAGATCGAATTTGAAATTTACGAGGAATCATTCGATGAGCCATGTGAGGAAGAGGATAATACTTCCATACTTTTTACCTTGGATGGTCTTGGGAAGGATATGGATACCCTCAATCGCCGAATTGCGCGAAAGGCAAGAAAGAGAAACCCTCAAAAACGGCGGCGAATTCGCTCTTTAGAACAACAGTCTGCGGATGCTGCTATCGATGCATGGGGCATTTGGATTGACCTTCCGACCATTACTTATCAGTGTGATGATCCAACAATCACAGTGTTAGATCACTCAGGTGCTCGATTCGATTACATTGATGATATTAATGAGCTTGAGGTAATAGGGAAGCGTCTATCTCGTATCCTGAAGCAAGGTGGGGCAAAGAGACGAGCAAGAAAGTTTCGAAGACGCGTAAAAGAGTTAGCTGAGACTGCGCGACAAGAAGCCGAGAATACGCCGATTCAGTCTAGCGGCATCTCTTTCTAGGCAAGGAGAGCACTAGGCCGAGTTTGGAATAATCTGCGGGGTATCTCCGCGCTCTGATATCAGTCGAGCGGAGATGCCCCGTTGTAGTGTCTACTAGGCCCCAAACGGTAGCTTCGTGGATTCGTCGATGCAGCTTCTTCATAATGATGCGGTTCTTCCCGATTGTCTGCTGGATTCTTTGAATGAAATGTTCGACTTAGCAGCATAACCTGTTGCAGTCCGAGATACGCATGAACCACGATTCTACGGCTTTATTTCAATGGCAACAGGAGCGTTCTTGCTCGAAATAGAGAGAATCGTTAGGGAAATTTAGGTGGTTAAAGATTGAAAGCAAGAGGCGGTAGCTGAAAGAAACGTGATCAGGTATAGATAGAGCCAATGGAAGTGTCGTATTGAAGTGGCGGCTTCCCATCATGTGATAACGGCAAGGGGGTAATGAAATCAACGAATCAACGCGAGAGCTTTTTGCCTCCACTATGGATTCTTTCTCTGATAGCAGTTTGTCTTGCTGTCTGGGTACTCTCAACCCTGAAAGAGATGGTTGTCCTCATCGTTTTGAGCTTCTCTGTTGCCTATGTAATTTCACCGCTTCTTGAATGGCTGGAAAAGAGAGGGGTCTCAAGACATTTAAGTGTCTTATTTGTCGGGATAGCCATTCTCTTTGCTGCAATCATTGCTTGTGCGACGACTATTCCGACACTACTGAGGGAATATCGCCTACTCATCAATAACTTTCCGAGTTACATGGATTCTGCGCGAGAACGCGTGGTGCCGATCATCGGAATTATTTCGCCGTACTTGCCACAAGCCTGGGTTGAAGCGATTGATTCAGGAAGTATCTCTTCATTGCTTGCTCTGAATGAAAATATTCCAAAAAGAGTTGTTGAGGCGCTTTGGAATACGCTTCTGGGTGGATATAATCTTACGCTGTCTCTCGTAAATGCGTTTATATTTCCATTCGTTGTGTATTACATCGCAATCGACCGGCACCGTCTCTACGATGGCTTTCTTTCTTGGATACCTTTTCTTCAAAGAAAGAAGGCAGCCTTAATGCTGAATGAGATTAATGAACAAGTGTCCGCGTATGTGCGAGGACAGCTACTTGTTGGGTTCATTATGTTCCTGCTTTTTTCAATTGGGCTTGGCTTTATGGGGGTTGAGCTGTGGTTGTTAGTGGCATTTATTAGTGGATTTGGGAATCTGGTTCCGTATGTAGGCTCCATAGTTGGTGTGTTACTTGCCACTATCATGGCTTTGGTTACGTATGGAACCTTTACCTCTGTTTTATCGGTATGGGGGTTGTACGCAGTTGTTCAGATGCTGGAGGGAACATTCATTACCCCCCGTGTCATTGGAGGAACGCTTGGTCTTTCACCTCTTGTGGTCATATTGGCATTAATTGCTGGAGGTAGTCTCCTGGGTCTCCTTGGAATATTCTTGGCGGTGCCTACCGTTGCGGCACTCAAGGTCATCATTCGCCATCTACACATCTGGCTCATGAATAAAGCGGATATCTAGAGAGGACAAGCTATGTCTGAGAGTCTAGATCTGGAGAGTATCAGAGGATTACTTGAGCTTGCCATTGCTGAGGACCTTCCATCTGGCGATGTTACATCACAGAGTGTCGGTATTACTAACCAGTCTGCCCACGGAGAGATTC